>Ga0066388_100001937_pt1 | contig 12215 bp, 9 predicted proteins | sample PanSoiMetaGPlot6_FD_64539 | JGI IMG/M metagenome (GOLD analysis project Ga0066388, IMG submission 64539) | Tropical forest soil microbial communities from Panama analyzed to predict greenhouse gas emissions - Panama Soil - Plot 6 (Hybrid Assembly) | ecosystem: Environmental > Terrestrial > Soil... | reverse complement strand
GGCAGCCCGCGCGAGACCATGATCGCGCAGACCATCATGGTCGAAGCAAGCCAGCTGCTCGACTGGCCGCAGGCGAGCGCCGCCGGCGCCGTGCTGCTCGTCATCACCACCACGATCGCCGCGATCTACAACCGCTACTTCAGCCTCGACCGTCTGTGGGGAGGCTCCGACACATGAGCGCAGTGGCGGGCAGGATCGGGCTGAGCGCCGCCGTGCTCGGCGTGCTCGTCTATCTCATCTTTCCCGTCATCGTGGTGGTCGCGATCTCGTTCAGCTCCGGCAATTTCCTGGTGTTCCCGCCGCCAGGCTTCTCATTGCGTTGGTACGAGAGCATCGCGCGCGATCCGGAATGGGTGAGCGCGCTGTGGGTGACCCTCAAGGTCGGCAGCCTCTCCGCGCTGATCGCGACGGTGCTCGGCGTGCCGGCCGCCTTCGCGCTCGTGCGCTACCTCATCCCGGCCAAAGCGCTGGTCAGCGCACTCATCCTATGCGCGCTGGTGACGCCACCGATCGTTACGGCGCTCTCGACCTATCTCTTCTTCGTGCCGCTCGGGCTGGTCAACACCGTGCTCGGGCTTGCCTGCGCCCACGCCGTCAGCGGCATGCCATTCGTCGTGATCAATACCGCGGCGAGCCTGCGCAGCGCCGACGTCAATCTCGAGCGTGCGGCGGTGATCCATGGCGCCCATCCGCTGTGGGCGGTGCTGCGCATCACGCTGCCGATCATCTCGCCGGGAATCGTGATCGGCGCGATTTTCGCCTTCGTGCATTCCGCGCACGAACTGCTGGTCGCGACCTTCGTCCTCGGCGGCGTCGGCAAGCCGGTGGCGGTGAAGATCTGGTCGGGCGTACAGGCGACCTCCGACCCGACCATCGCCGCCGCCTCCGCGATCCTGATCGGGCTTGCCATCTTCACCTTCGCCAGCGCCGCCGTAACCCAATCGTTGGCGAAACGTCGCACGGCATAGGAGTTGCTCAATGGTTCACAACCTGAATGAGATCGACGTGGACGAAACCTGTGCCCGGCTGCGCGCGATCCTGCTGGCGACGCGAAGTCTCGATCGCCGGGAATTCATCAAGGCGCTGGGTAGCGCGTTGGCGGGAACCGCCGCGCTGGCGATGCTGCCGCATTGGGCGCGGCCGAGCGCAGCAGCCGAGCCGCCGGTCACCGCCTTCATGTTCGGCGGCAACTGGAGGAAATCCGCCATGACCGCGTTCGGCGAGCCGTTCACGCAAAAGACCGGCATACCCCTGGCCTACCAGGAGCCCTATTCCTTCGCGAAGCTCCGCGCCATGCACGAGGCCAAGGCGATGCAGATCGACGTGGTCTCGGTCGAAGGCGAGCAAATTGTCCAGGCTCAGCGCATGAACATGATCATGCCGCTCGACTTCAACGTGATCGACCGCAGCGTGCTCACCGAGCGGCAGCTGCGCCACGGCAATGCCATCGGCAGCCACTCTCTGTCGCACATCATCTGTTACAACAAAAAGAAATGGCCGGGCGATCACCATCCCAATTCGTGGGCAGATTTCTGGGACGTCGAGAAGTTTCCCGGCCGTCGCGTGCTTCGGCGCGAGGAAATCTGGACGATCGAGGCAGCGCTGAAGGCAGACGGCGTCAAAGACAGCGACTTCTATCCGATCGACGTCGCCCGCTCGTTCCGCAGCCTCGACCGCATCAAACCGCATGTGAAGGCGTGGTACTCCGACAACTCGCAGGCCCAGCAGCTGATGGAGCAGGAGGAGGTCGATCTCATCGGCATGATGAACGGACGGGCGATCGACAGCATCCTCAACGGCGGCGCGCCGTTCGAGATCGTCTGGAACGAGGCGATCAGCGAAGGCGGCGCGCAGGGCTGGCTCGCGCCGATCGGATGTCCAAACCCGAAAGGCGCGATGAAGTTCCTCGACTTCGTCGGCCGCGCCGAGTGCCAGGCGGTGTTCGCACGGCTCATCTACTACGCGCCGCAGAATCCAAAGGCCCTGGATCTGCTCGAGCCTTCGATCGCGCGACTGATGTCGACCCATCCCGACAATGAGAAGGTCGCACACAACATCGACTACGCATGGTGGGGTGACAACCAGCGGATGATGCAGCGCCGATTCCAGCAGTGGCTGCAGTCGTGAGTTCTTCGATGACATCGATGTCGGCGCTGCTCGATCCGAAGGCGGTGGCGGTGGTCGGCGCGTCGCAGCGCCAGTCGCGTGGCACCAGCGTCCTGCTCAATATCATCGAGGCGGGATTCGCCGGCGACGTGTTCGCGGTCAATCCGCGCTACCGGGAGGCGCACGGTCGCAAATGCTTTCCGTCGGTGTCCGACCTGCCTGCATCGGTCGACTGCCTCGCGATCGCGGTCGCGGCCGATGCCGCCTGCGACGTGCTGGAAGAGGCCTATGCGCACGGCATTCGCGCCGCCGTAGTGATGGCCGCCGGATTCGGCGAGGGCGGACATGGCGAGGCGCGCGCCGATCGGCTGCGATCGCTCGCCGCCAAAGGCATGCGTATCTGTGGCCCGAACTGCTTCGGCCTGATCAACCTCGCGAGCAGGGCCGCTCTCTATAGCGGTCCGATCCCGCGGCCGCTGCGCCCCGGGCCCGTAGCGCTGGTGTCACAGAGCGGAGGGCTCGGGGCGACCGTGTTCGCCCCGCTGATGGGCGATCGTGGCCTCGGTTTCAAGTATTTCGTCTCCTGCGGCAATCAGGTCGGCGCCACCATCGAGGACTACGTCGAATATTTCCTGGAGGACGCCGAGGTCAGCGTCATCGCCATCGTGGTCGAGGCGCTGAGAGCGCCTCGCCGACTTTTGGACCTGGCACGCGCGGCGCACGCCCGGCGCAAATCCCTGCTGCTGTTTCAGGCCGGGCGGTCTGCCGCCGGCCAGGTGCTGACCCGCTCGCACACCGGCGCGCTCGCGAGCGATGCCGAGATCCTCGCCGCGTTCCTGCGCCGCTGCGGAATCGTGCAGGTCGACAGCCTGGATGAGCTTACCGAAGCGATCGAGCTGTTCGCCGTGGCGCCGCGCGACGAGGCAATCGGCGGCCAAGCGATCATCATCTCCGGCAGCGGCGGCGGCGCGGCGGTGGCTGCCGATGTGCTCGATGCGGCCGGCCTGCCGCTTTCCCCGCTCACCGCTGAGACCAGGGAGCAGGTGCGTGCCGTGCTGCCCGACTTCGGCAGCGTGACCAACCCGATCGACGGGACTGGTGCCATCTACGACAATCCGGCGCTTCTGCCGAAGATCTTTGACGCCGTCCTCACCGAGCCGGGGCGACCGCTCATCGCCGCGAGCGTCAGCGCGCGGCCGGTGGGCAACGAGAGCTTGCGTCGCCTCGCCTCGACCTATGCCGACGTGGCCGGCGCGTCCGGCCGCACGATCGTCGCCTATCAGTACAGCCCGCTCGGCGGACCGCTCGACCCCGAGATCGTCGGCATGCTGCACGCAGCGCGCATCCCGTTCCTGCTCGGGACCGCTACCGCGATGCAGGTCTTGAAGTATCTGCCGCTGCGGCAGCGCTATTGGGCGCGCGGCGCCCCGGAACCAGGTGAGCCGACCGACGGAGCGAATGATGCGCCCGCGGCAGAGCTTCGCGATTTCCTACGCATCCGCAAAGCTCTGGTCGCGAACGGCGTTTCGGTCGTCGAGGCTGAGCCCGCACATTCCGAAGCTGAAGCCATCGCATTGATGCGGCGCTTCGGCAGCGCGGTGGCGATCAAGGCGGAGGCCGCGGGGCTCCTGCACAAGAGCGAGCTCGACTGCGTGCGCCTCAATTGCGCGAGCGAGCACGACGTGCGCGACGCCTATCGCGCTGTGACGGCCAATGCGCGGAACGCCGGCTTTGCCGATGCGCTCGCCCTCATACAGCCGATGGTCGCCGGCGTGGCGGAGGCTTACGCCGGCATCATCGACGATCCGCTCTACGGGCCGGCGATCTGCTTCGGCCTCGGCGGCATTTTCGTCGAGATCTTCAACGACACCGCGATCGAGATGGCGCCGCTCGCGCATGACGATGCCCTGGCGATGATCCGTCGCACCAAGGGCGCCAAGTTGCTCGACGGCGCGCGCGGCCGCCCGTGCGGCGACATCGAGGCGCTGGCGAACCTGTTGGTTCGGCTTGGCGACTTCGCGGTTGCCAATGTCGGCCGCTTCCGCGCGCTGGACCTCAACCCGATCATCGTGAAACCGATGGGCGAAGGCGTGGTCGCCGTTGATGTTGCCATCGAGCCCATTCGCCAGGATCAACCGGCGGCCAACGCCGCCGAATAGCACACCCCACGCAAACGAAAGGACGAGGGATGACCCAAGAAACGAAACAAGCAGCAAAACAACAAGCAACAAACGACCTGCTCTATAGCGTCGACGAGAATATCGCGACCATCACGTTCAATCGCCCTGACCGCATGAACGCGCTCACGCACGACCTCGAGACCGAACTGCATGTGGCGTTCGACAAGGCTGATGCCGATCGCAACGTGCGCGCCATCATTCTCACCGGCGCCGGCCGCGCCTTCTCCGCCGGCTACGACCAGGGGCAAACCGGCAAGTCCGGCACGCGCCATTCCGATCCGAAGGGCAAGTCGCACGCCGACTACATCGAGTTCTGGCAGCGCAACGACGCCGGCCGGGTCGCGCTCTGGACCCATATGTGGCGGCTCGGCAAGCCGATCATCGCCGCGGTCAACGGCTGGGCGATGGGTGGCGGCTTTTGGTATCAGCTTGCCGCCGACATCACGATCGCCTCGGATCAGGCGGTGTTCGCGCAGCCCGAGGTGCGTCACGTCTCGAACACGTCGTTTCTGTTCGCTGCGCTATGCGGCTGGAAGGCGGCCAATCGCTGGGGGCTCACCGGCGACCACTTCGACGCCGAGGAGGCGCTACGCATCGGCATGGTCAACGAGGTGGTGCCGCACGATCAGCTGATGACACGGGCGCGGGAGCTGGCGAAACGCATTGCGCTGGTGCCGGAGCCGTCGGTGCGCCTCAACAAGTCGGTCGCCATGCTCGGCATGCAGGCGGCCGGCGTCTATTCCGGGTTGCTGCTCGAAGGCGCGCTTGGCGCGCTGGCGCATTCGTCGCACAATGAGCACCGCGAGAAGCTGTTCGAGGCGCAGCGCGCCGGCGGCACCAAGGCGTATCTCGAGCTGCGCGACGGGCCGTTCCAGCCCGAGCCGATGGGCCCGCGCTCGGCCAAGGGGCGGCAGAAGAAGGCGGGACAGTAAGTGTCCGACGTCGACGATATCTGCGCAAGATTGCGCGATGTGCTGATCGAGACCCGTGGTCTCGATCGGCGCGGCTTCTTGCGAGCGCTCGGCAGGGCGGCCGCAGGATCCGCTCTGCTCTCGCCGCTCGGCACGCTCGCGGCGCGCGCCGCTGAGCAGCCCGTGACTTATTTCACCTATGGCGGCGCCTGGAAGCAGGCGATCGCGCAGGCCTTCTTCGATCCGTTCACGCAGAAGACCGGCATTCCGGTGCAGTACCAGGAGCCCTACACATTCGCCAAGCTGCGCGCCATGCACGAGGCCAAGGCGCAGCAGATCGACATCGTCGGCCTCAACGGCATGGACGTCTATATTGCCGCGCGCCTCAAGATGATCACGCCGATCGATTGGAGCGTGGTCGACAAGTCGGCGCTCGATCCGCAGCAGCTGCACCATCCCGACTCGATCGGCTGCGCCAGCCAGTCGATGAACATCTGCTACAGCAAGAAGAAATGGCCGGGCGACGATGCCCCCAAATCCTGGGCGGATTTCTGGAACGTGGAGAAATTCCCCGGCCGGCGCGCGCTGCGGCGCGACGCGGTCTGGACCATGGAAGCGGCGGCCAAGGCCGACGGCATCAAGGATGACGCGTTCTATCCGCTCGACGTCGACCGCGTGTTCCGCAGCCTCGAGCGCATCAAGCCGCACATCAAGACCTGGTGGTCCGACAATTCCCAGGCGCAGCAACTGATGGAGCAGGAGGAGGTCGATCTCATCTACATGACCAACGGGCGTGCGACCCAGTCGATCCTCGACCACAAGGCGGCGTTCGAGATGATCTGGAACGAGGCGATCTATGCCGGGCACGCCGAGGGCTGGGTCGTGCCGGCTGGCTGCCCCAATCCCAAGGGCGGAATGAAAGCGCTCGACTTCGTCGGCCGGCCGGAATACCAAGCCGTGTTCGCGCGGGTCCTCTACTACGCGCCGCAACATCCCAAGGCCATCGACCTCCTTCCTCCCGCGCTGGCGAAGCTGATGCCATCCCATCCCGACAACGAGAAACTGGCGCACGTCATCGACTACCGCTGGTGGGCCGACAACAACGCCCGAGTGCAGCGACGCTTCGAGCAATGGCTGCAGTCGTAGTGCCGCAAGCAACAAAATACGTCGGCCAACCCATCAAACGGATTGAAGACCGACCGCTCCTCACCGGCGCCGGCCGCTACGTCGCCGACTTGCGCTTTTCCGACATGCTGGAGGCGGCATTCGTGCGCAGCCCGCACGCGCACGCCGCCATCCGCGGCATCGACGCGAGCGCCGCGCGCCGGCATCCCGGCGTGCACGCCGTGCTCACGCTCGCCGACATTGCACCGCGCCTCACGCAGGAGCGGTTGCCGCTGCAGTTCCGCACCGCGCAGCTGCCGCCTGATATCACGCCGCTCGCGCTCGCCAAGGACGAGGTCTCCTTCGTCGGCGAGGCTGTCGCAGTGGTGATCGCACAGAGCCGCTATATCGCCGAGGACGCCGCGGCGCTGGTGGCGGTCGACTACGAGCCGCTGCCGGCCGTCTCCGATTGTCGAGCTGCGCTTGCTCCAGGCGCGCCACGCGCCCATCAAACCCGTACCGGCAACCTGCTGATCGAGTTCCGCCAATCCTACGGCGACGTGGAGGGAGCCTTCGCGCGCGCGCCGCATCGCGCCAGCGTCAAGCTCAAGCAGCACCGCGGCGGCGCCCATTCGATCGAGGGCCGCGGCGCCATCGCCGCCTACGACGCCAACGAGGATCGGCTGACGCTGTGGTCGTCGACCCAGCTGGCGCACGAGGTGCGCGCCTTCCTGATGCGATTGCTTGCGCTCGATGAGAACCAGCTGCGCGTGGTGGCGCCCGATGTCGGCGGCGGCTTCGGCGCCAAGTTCGTGATGTATCCGGAGGAGGTGACGCTCGCCGCCGCCTGCCTCCTCCTGCGTCGTCCGATCAAGTGGATCGAGGATCGGCGCGAGCACTTTCTTGCCGCAGTGCAGGAGCGCGACCAGTACTGGGACCTCGAGGTCGCCTTCGCCGACGACGGTCGCCTGCTCGGCGTGCGCGGCGAGATGATTCACGACGAAGGCGCCTTTACGCCGCAGGGCATCAACCTGCCCTACAATGCCTCGACCGCTTTGCCCGGGCCCTATTTGCTGCCCGCGTTCCAGATGGACGTGCGCGTCGCCGAGACAAATAAAGTGGCGACCATGCCGGTGCGCGGCGCCGGCTATCCGGAAGGCGCGTTCGCCATGGAGCGGCTGCTCGACCGCATCGCCGACGCGCTCGGCCTCGACCGTGCCGAGGTGCGCCGCCGCAACCTCGTGCCGCCGGAGAAGATGCCTTACGTCTTTCCGCTGAAGACCCGCGCCGGCTCGTCGATCACGCTCGACAGCGGCGACTTCCCCGCCTACCAGCGCACCGCGCTCGAAGCGATCGACTATGCCGGCTTCGCCGAGCGCCAGCGCCGCGCCCGCGCCGAAGGCCGCTATCTCGGCATCGGCATCGGCAACGGCGTGAAGGGCACCGGCCGCGGCCCGTTCGAATCCGGCATCGTGCGCATCGGCCGTTCCGGCCGCATCTCGGTCTACACCGGCGCCATGCCGATGGGACAAGGCATCCGCACCGCGCTGGCGCAGATCTGCGCCGAGCAGTTCGGCGTCGCGCCGGAGAGCGTGACCGTCGCGGCCGGCGACACCGCCGTGATCCCTTACGGCCAAGGCGGCTTTGCCAGCCGGCAGACTGTGACCGCGGGCTCAGCCGTGCATCTCGCCGCCAGCGCCGTGCGTGAGAAGGCGCTGAAAGTTGCCGCGCATCTCCTGGAGGTGGGCGTCGACGATCTCGAGTTGCGCGACGGCCGCATCGATATTGCCGGCGCGCCGGGCAGCGGCATGAGCCTGCGCGAGGTTGCCGAAGCCGTGTCCGGCGTTCCGGGCTATGCGATGCCGGGCAAGTTCGACCCCGGGCTCGAGAGCATGCAGAGCTTCCTGCCCAACGCGCTGACCTATGGCGGCGGCTGCCATGCGGTCGAGGTCGAGATCGATATCGAGACCTGCGGGATTCGCATTTTACGCCACGTCGTGGTCAACGATGCCGGTCGCGTCATCAATCCGATGATCGTCGCCGGCCAGCTGCACGGCGGCACGGTGCATGCGATCGGCAACGCGCTCTACGAATTGATGGCCTACGACGATCAGGCGCAGCCGATCACCACCACCTTCGCCGACTACGTGATGCCGACGGCGACCGAGCTGCCGAACATCGAGCTGACGTTTGCCGAGTTCCCCTCCCCGCTCAATCCACTCGGGGTCAAGGGCGTGGGCGAATCCGGTTGCGTGCCCGCCGCCGGTGCGATCATCTCGGCGGTGGAGAACGCGCTCGTCCCGTTCGGCGTGCGAATCACCGAATATCCGGTGACGCCGGCGCGGCTGTTTGTGCTGTTGCAGGCGGGACGGGGCTTCACGATTGGAGCGGATCACCATGCCAAGGCATGACAGACCTCTAGCCGCAATCGCCGCGCTTGCCTGCGCGATCGCCTGCATCGGCACGCAGACGCAGGCGCAGAGCTGGCCGCAGCGTCCGGTCCGCATCATCGCGCCCTACGCCGCGGGCGGAAATTCCGACGTGATCACGCGGCTGACCGCGCAGCGGCTGACCGAGGCGTTCGGCCAGACCTTCGTGGTGGAGAACCGCATCGGCGGCAACGGCACCATTGCCTGCGAGACCGTCGCACGCGCGCCCGCCGACGGCTACACGCTGCTTTGGGGCGTGACGCCGCCGATCACCATCAATCCGGCGATGACCAAGGTGAGCTACGACCCGATCAAGGACTTCGCGCCGATCAGCGCGGTCGCGGTCAACGGCTTCGTCCTGGTGGTCAACAAAGACTTTCCGCCCAAGAGCGTGGTCGAGTTCATCTCCTACGTGCGCGCGCAGCCGACCAAGCTCGCCTATGCCGAGGGCAGCGCCGGCAGCGTGACGCATCTGGTGATGGCGCTGTTCCTCAAGCGCGCCGGCCTCGCCATGACCAATGTCAGCTACCGCGGCAATGCGCCGGCGCTCACCGACGTCGTCGCCGGCCACCTGCCGACCATGTTCTCGAACATCTCCGATGCGGTGCCGCAGGCCGCCAACGGCGCGATCCGGCTTCTGGCCGTGTCGAGCGCGCAGCGCTCGCCGGAGATCCCAAACGTTCCGACCGTGGCCGAGTCGGGCTTCCCCGGCTTCAACGTGCTGACCTGGAACGGGTTGATGGCGCCGGCCGGCACGCCGAAGGAGATCGTCGACAAGATCGCCGCCGAGATCGCCCGCGCCGTCAAGGATCCGCAATTTGTCGCCCGGCTCGACCAGATGGGCGCCGATCCGCTCGGCAACAGCCCCGAAGAATTCCGCGCCATGATCGCCAGCGACACCGCGCTGTGGGCCGACACGGTCCACTCGCTCGGGCTGAAGTTCTGAACCGCGATGGCGACGCCGCGCCCTATTTTGATTGCCGGCGGCGGACCGGTCGGCTGCATCACCGCATTGGCACTGGCGCGGCAAGGCCTTCCAGTGCACCTGTTCGAGGCGGAGGCGCGGGTCAACGACGCGCCGCGCGCGGCGACCACCCACGCGGCCACCTTGGAAATGCTGGCCGAGCTCGGGCTGGTCGACGAGGTGACGCGGCGCGGGCTGGTCGAGCCGAAATTCCGCATCTGGGACCGCGCCAAGCGGGAGCTGATCGTCGAGTTCGACTTCGGCCTGCTCGCGAACGACACCCGCTTTCCCTACGTCGTGCAATGCGAGCAGCACAAGCTCGCCAACATGACGCTCGAGCGGCTGAGTGCCCTGCCGCACGTCAGCGTGGACTTTTCCGCGCGGGTGACCGGGCTCGAGCAATTCGACGACCGCGTCGAGGCAACGGTCGAGACGCCGGCCGGTACGCGCAAGGTCAGCGGCTCCTATCTGATCGGTGCCGATGGCGGCCGCTCGACGGTGCGCAAGGCGCTCGGGATCGAATTCGAGGGCTACACCCATCCGGAGCGCTTCCTGGTCTTGACCACGCCGTTCGCGTTCGACGCGGAATTTGCGCAGTGCTCGCGCAACTATTTCTCCGACCCCGACGAATGGTGCGCGCTGTTCAAGGTCACCGGCGATGACGGCAAGGGCCTCTGGCGCGTGCTGTTTCCCACGCGCCTGACAGAGAGCGATGACCAGGCGAAGGACGAGGCGGCAGTGCAGGGCCGGCTGCAGCAGTCCTTTCCCAAGCGCGGCCCCTACCCGGTCGTGCACCGCAATCTCTACAACGTCCACCAGCGCGTCGCCGCCTCATTCCGCCAAGGCCGCGTCTTCCTCGCCGGCGACTCTGCGCACGTCAACAACCCGCTCGGCGGGCTCGGGCTCAATTTCGGCATCCACGACGCGGTCGAGCTGGCGATGCTGCTCGGACGCGTGCTGCGCGACGAGGCGCCCGCCGCCATACTCGACCAGTACGACCGCTTCCGCCGGCCGCTGAACATCGAATACGTGCAGCAGCAGACCATCGCCAACAAGAAGCGGCTGGAAGAAAAGGATCCGGCGCAGCGCGCGAAGTCGAACGCGGCGCTGCGCCAGACCGCCGCCGATCCCATCGCCCACCGCGCTTACCTCTTGCGCGCCTCGCTGATCGACAGCGTGCGCAAGCGCGCCGCGGCCGCGTAGTCGTTTTGCAGGGAGGGACCATCGATGCCACAGCTCACCACCGACGACGGCGTGAAGCTCCATTATGAGGAGGTGGGCGCGGGCGTCCCGATCGTCTTCGTGCACGAGTTCGCCGGCGACAGCGGCTCGTGGGAGGCGCAGCTGCGGCACTTCGGCAAGCGTTACCGCGCGATCGCCTACAACGCGCGCGGCTATCCACCATCCGACGTGCCGGATGACGTCGATCGCTACTCGCAGGAGCGCGCCCGCGACGACATCCGCGCCGTGCTCGATGCGCTCTCGATCGACAAGGCGCACGTCGTCGGCCTCTCCATGGGCGGTTTTGCCACGCTGCATTTCGGCTTCACCTATCCGCAGCGCGCCCGCTCGCTCATCGTGGCCGGCGCCGGCTATGGCGCCGAGCCCGACAAGCGGGCGCAGTTCGCCGACGAGGTCGAGGCCTCGGCCCGTCGTTTCGAGGAGGTGGAGATGGCGCGCGCGGCCGAGACCTACGCGCTCGGACCGACGCGGGTGCAGTTCCAGAACAAGGACCCGCGTGGCTGGCGCGAGTTCGCCGACGACCTGCGGCAGCACTCCGCCCGCGGCTCGGCGCTGACCTTGCGCGGCGTGCAGAAGCGCCGCCCCTCGCTCTACGAGCTGACCGAGCGGATGAAGACGATCACCGCACCGACCCTGGTGATGACCGGCGACGAGGACTGGTCGTGCCTCGAGCCGGCGCTGCTGATGAAGCGCACCATGCCGAGCGCGGCGCTGGTGGTGATGCCGAACACCGGCCACACCCTCAATCTCGAGGAGCCGGCGGCATTCAACGCCCACCTCGACTGGTTCTTCCAGACCGTCGATGCCGGGCGCTGGCCGAGCCGCGATCCGCGCGCGATGACCGGCACCATCCTGGGGCGGTGACGAGCCGGCCCAACGGCGAATTTTTTCACGATGTCAAACAGCCCGGGGTGAATGACTCGTCGTCCCCGCGAAAGCGGGACCCGAGAACACGGACCCGTCGATGATCCTGGGGTTTTGGGTCCCCGCTTTCGCGGGGACGACAGCGTTATGAATTCCCGCTGCGTTTCTCTTCATTTGCCTCCCTCCTTTCTTTCTTCTTGTCTCTTTTCTTTGTTTCTTTGTCGCTTCTTCCTTTCCCATTCCCCGCCCCATGAGGGGCGGGCGGAGCGCCGATAGGCGCCCGGATGCTGCGTCTGCATCCGGATGCGTGCATGACCGCACGCGGGCTCTCACTTTCGAGGCGAGAGCCCGGCGCCGGAGCTACCCGACGCCGCGCCTCTCGGCGCTCCACCGTGACGTTTTTTGGACCCGGCCC
>Ga0066388_100001936_pt1 | contig 12216 bp, 9 predicted proteins | sample PanSoiMetaGPlot6_FD_64539 | JGI IMG/M metagenome (GOLD analysis project Ga0066388, IMG submission 64539) | Tropical forest soil microbial communities from Panama analyzed to predict greenhouse gas emissions - Panama Soil - Plot 6 (Hybrid Assembly) | ecosystem: Environmental > Terrestrial > Soil... | reverse complement strand
TCATGAAACGCTGTTCTCTCTCGCTCATCCTGCTCCTCGGCCTCCTGGCGGCTGCGCCTCGCGGCCAGACCGGACGCTTGCTGGTGCTGAACAAAGACGATGCGACGTTCGTGATCGTGAACCCTGAGTCGGGCGCCATCACCGGCAATGTGCCCGTTGGCGAGGGACCGCACGAGCTCATTGCATCGACCGACGGAAGGTACGCCTTCGCGAGCAATTACGGATCGGGGCCCGCGCCGGGACATACGATCTCGATGATCGACATCGCGGCTCAGAAGGAAGTGCGGCGCATCGACGTCTCGCCGCTGTCGCGGCCGCACGGGCTCGCCTTCGCTAACGGCAAGCTGTACTTCACCGCTGAAGCGAACAAGCAAATCGCACGCTACGATCCCGCCGCCGACAAGATCGACTGGCAGTTCGAGACCGGGCAGAACGCGACGCACATGGTGCTGCCGACGAAAGATCTGCGCACCATCTTCACGTCGAACATCTCGTCGGACAGCGTCTCGGCGATTCAGCAGAACGCCGACGGCAGCTGGACGCAGACGGTGATCCCGGTCGGCAAGGGACCCGAAGGCATCGATCTGTCGCCGGACGGGCGCGAAGTGTGGAGCGCTCACTCGCGCGACGGAGGCGTGTCGGTCATCGACGTGGCCTCGAAGAAGGTGACCCACACCATTGACGCCGGGACCAAGCGTTCGAACCGGATCAAGCTCACGCCGGACGGCAACTTCGCGCTGATCTCGGACGTCGATCCCGGCGAGCTGGTCGTGATCGACACGGCGGCGCGCACGGAGATCAAACGCATCGCGCTCGGCAAGTCGCCGGAAGGGGTCCTGATTGCGCCGGACGGATCGCGTGCCTTCGTTGCGGTCAACGGCGACAACCTCGTCGCCGTCGTCGATCTGAAGACGTGGACCGTGACGAAGAAACTGCAGACGGGGACCGGGCCGGACGGCATGGCCTGGGCGAAGTGAGCCGCGCATGACCAGGTGGCCGTCGCGCCTGCGTATCGGGGCCGTCGCGGTCGCGACGGCGTTGTCGGCGTCGTGCGCCGCGGCGCCGCAGTACGACGTCGTCATTCGCCATGGCACGGTGTACGACGGCACCGGCAAACCGGGCGTCGTCGAAGACGTGGCGATCGCCGGCGATCGCATCGCGGCTCGTGGCGCCCTGGATCGCGCACAGGGGCGTCAGGATGTGGATGCGACCGGGCTGGCGGTTGCGCCGGGTTTCATCGACATGCTGAACCACGCGGAGACCGCGCTGATCGCCGACGGCCGCTCGCAAAGCGGCATCCGGCAGGGCGTCACGCTGTCGGTGTTCGGCGAGAGCTCGATGGGTCCGCTCAGCGAGTCGATGAAGGCGGACATGAAAGCGCGGCAGGGTGACATCAAGTTCGACATCACCTGGACGACGCTGGGCGAATACCTCGACATGCTCGCGGCGCACGGCATATCGACCAACGTCGCGTCGTTTGTGAGCGCATCGACCGTGCGCGTGAACGAAATCGGCTACGACAATCGTCCGCCGACCGCCGAGCAGCTCGACCGGATGCGCGCGCACGTCCGTCGAGCGATGCGCGAAGGGGCGATGGGTCTGACCACGGCGCTGATTTACACGCCGGCCGTCTTCGCGAAGACCGACGAGTTGGTCGAGCTCGCGAAAGTCGCCTCCGAGTCAGGCGGCATGTACATCGCGCACATGCGCAGCGAAGGGAACCGGCTGCTCGAGGCGATCGACGAGACGCTGACGATCGCGCGCGAGGCCAACATCCGTGCCGAGATCTACCACCTCAAGGCCGCCGGGCAGTCGAACTGGAGTCGGCTCGGTGACGCGATCGCCAAGATCGAGGCCGCGCGCACGTCGGGTCTCGCGATCACTGCCGACATGTACACGTACACGGCCGGATCGACCGGGCTCGACGCCGCCATGCCGCCGTGGGTTCAGGAGGGCGGCTACAACGCGTGGGCGACGCGGCTGCGCGATCCGGCCATCCGCGCGCGCGTCCGGAAGGACATGATCACGCCGGGCGACGAGTGGGAGAACCTGCTGCTCGCGGCGGGCGGCGAAGGCACGCTGCTCGTCGGCTTCAAGAACGAGGCGCTGCGAGGGTATGCGGGAAAGACGCTGGCCGACGTCGCACAGCTGCGCGGCACGTCGCTGCCGGACACGGCGATGGATCTCGTCGTCGAAGACGGCAGCCGGGTCCAGGTCGTGTACTTCCTGATGTCGGAAGACAACGTCAAGCGACAGATTCAACTGCCGTGGGTGAGCTTTGGATCCGATGCCTCGTCGATGGCGCCGGAAGGCGTCTTCGTCAAGACCAGCACGCACCCGCGCGCATACGGCAACTTCGCGCGCCTGCTCGGCAAGTACGTCCGCGACGAGCACGTGATCCCGGTGGAAGAAGCGATTCGCAAGCTGACGTCGCTGCCGGCCGACACACTCACGATCAGCGAACGCGGCCGTCTCGCCACCGGCATGTTTGCCGACGTCGTCGTGTTCGATCCGAAGACGATTGCCGATCGCGCGACGTATCACCAGCCGCATCAGTACGCGACCGGCGTCCGCGACGTCTGGGTGAACGGTGTCCGGGTGCTGAAAGGCGGCGAGCACACCGGCGCCACGCCTGGACGCGTGGTTCGAGGGCCAGGCTACCAGCCGTCCGCAACCTCGACCCGCCGCTGACGCGCGGAGCGACCTGCCCATTCGGGTCGTGCGGCGGCGATTCACGGCGTCCACAATTGAGCTGTGATCCCTCAACCAGACGACACCGAGCTCCTCGACGCCTACTCTGCGGCGGTCACGCGTGCCGTCGATCTCGTCGGACCGGCGGTTGTGAGAATCGACGCGGGCCAGGGCAGCGGCTCAGGCGTGATCTTCACCCCCGATGGGCTGATTCTCACCAATTGCCACGTCATCAACGGCAGACCGCACGTCGCGGTGCTGATGGCCGACGGCCGGTCGCTGCATGCGGATGTCGTGGGCGAGGATGCGGATACCGATCTGGCGGTGGTCCGTGCCGACGCGTCTGCCGGGCCGCGGCTGCCGTGGGCGACCTTCGGTGACTCGCGAGCGATTCGCGTCGGGCAGCTGGCGATCGCCATCGGCAATCCCTACGGTTTTCAGCATTCGGTGACCGCCGGCGTGGTCAGCGCGCTCGGGCGATCGCTGCGCGCGCGCACCGGCCGGATGATGGACGACATCATCCAGACCGATGCCAGCCTGAATCCCGGCAACTCCGGCGGTCCGCTCGTGACCTCGCGCGGCGAAGTGATCGGCATCAACACGGCGACGATCATGCCGGCGCAGGGTTTGTGCTTCGCGATCGCGAGCAACACGGCGCGCTACGTCGCGTCGCGGCTGCTGCGCGACGGCAGGATTCGCCGCAGCTCCATCGGGATCTCGGGCCAGACCGTGCCGATTCCGCGCGCGACCGCGCGCGCCAATCAGCTGGCGGTGATCTCGGGCGTGTTCGTCGTGTCGGTCGAACGCGACAGTCCCGCCGCGAGGGCGGGCCTGCGTGACGGCGATGTGATCATCGCATTCGCCGGCGAACCGGCGACCGGCCTCGACGATCTGCATCGGCTGCTCACCGACCAGCGCATCGGCGAGGCGACCGCGATGACGATCCTGCGTCGAGGAGTGCGGCGAACGCTGACGATTGTCCCGGCGGAGACGGTGAAGCGCCACCGGTAGCGCGAAGATCTCCGCGTTGAAGGCGGGGTCGGGAGCCCTCGAGTTTGCTAGAGCGTGATCAACCCGCGGCGGACGGCGCGGCGGACGGCGTCGGTCCGATTCGCGGCGCCGAGCTTCGCCGAGATCGAGGCGACGTGAAACTTCACCGTCTGGTCGCTGATCGCGAGGCGCTGCGCGATCGCCTTGTTCGGAAGCCCTTCCGCCAGGAGCTCGAGCACCTGTACTTCGCGCGGCGTCAGCGGCTCGTCGATCGTGGACTCTTCGCCGTACTCCTCGTCTGATGCCGCCGCGCGGCCACTGGTGCCGACCACAATCGCGTCGGCGTCCAGGGCCGCGGCGCGCGCCGCCGCGAGCGTCGCGTATTCGGCGACGACTTCCATCGATCCGTTCATCTGCGCCCGCAGCCGCGCGCGCTCGGTGGCGCTACCCACCAGCAGTACTCGCATCGACGATCAGTCAATCATCAATCACTCATTCAGTCAGTCATCAATCATCAATCATCAGTGCACCGGTCTCTCCCCGACCGTCACCGTGAGCTCGGCCGTCGCTCCGCCGCGCAGCACCACGACCGGGACGCTGCGGCCAACGCGATCGCCGAGGAGCAGATCGAGCAGTTCCTCGGGTGATTCGACCGCGTGGCCGTCGAACGTCATCAGCACATCGCCGACGAGCACACCCGCCGCCGCGGCCGGGCTGCCGCTGGTGACGCCGACGACGAGCAGCGCCTGCTCGCGGGCGTCGCTGCCTCGCTGACTCTCGGGCAGCGACACCGGCTGTCCGGCGAGGCCGAGGAATCCGCGCTTCAGGCTGCCGTGCTCGAGCACCGTTGCCGCCGTCTTCCACGCGATCGACGCGGGAATCACGACGCCGAGTCCGCGGATCGCTGACGCCGTCGCGATGCCGGCGAGCGTTCCCGATGGGTCGAGAAACGCGCCGCCGGCAAACCCATCGTGCATCGGTGCGGTCGTGCGGATCACCTGGTCGATGGCGCGACGGTGTCCGGTCCGCAGCGGCCCGCCGATCACGGCGACGATTCCGGCGCTGGCAGTGACCGCGTTGCTCCACGATCGGGCGACCGCGAGCGCGAGGTTGCCGACGCGCGCCGGCGCCGCGGACGGCGTGATGGCCGGCGCGTGCAGGCCGGCGACGCGCAGTACGGCGAGGCTCGTCGTCGCGTCCCAGCCGGCCAGTTCCGCGTCGAGCGTCTGCCCGTCGTCGCGGCGGATGTGAAGGCCGTCGCCGCGGCCAAGGTTGCGCACGGTCGTGAGCACGACATCGTCGGCGTAGACCAGGCCGCTGGCCGGCCGGCGGCGGCCTTGAACCTGAACGACCGACGGTGCGACGGCGGCGACGACGTCGGCGAGTTGAGTCGAAAATGCGAGGAGGTCAGTGGTCATGCGCCCATCGTCGCAGAGTCACAGCGCGTGCACATCACCCATAAGCGTAGGCGCGGGTTGGCGATATGATGTCGGCTTTTGGGAGGAGAACTGATGCGACGCGCAGTCATGGTCGCGGTGCTGTTCATGCTGGTCGTGCCGGCGCGTGCGCAGCGTCCGCTCATCTCCACAAATCCAGAGACGCCGTTCAAGCTCGCGACGTTTCAGGCGGAGGGACGGACGCGGCTCGGCCTGGTCATGGGGACGCGCGTTCTCGACATCGAGGCGGCGCAGAGCGCGGTCGTGCAGGAGCTCGGTCTGCGCGGCACACCGGCGATGCCGCGCGACATGCGCACGCTGATCGAGGACTACGAGCGGGTGGCGCCGAATCTCTATCGCATCGCGAACCGCTTCAAGGACGCGAACGCCGACAACCCGGCGTTCGCCTTCCGGGTCGATCGCGTCGCGATCACGGCCCCGATCAAGTACCCCTACAACCTGCTTGCCGCGGCGGCGAACTACAAGCTGCACGCGGGCGAGATGTTTCCGCCGGGCAGCCCGCAGCAGAAAGCCGCGCTCGAGGCGGATCCGGAGAAAGAAGATCCGGTCTTCTTCGCGAAGTCGCCGCGTTCGTGCATCATCGATCCGGACGAGGCGTACATCATGCCGCCCGGACGGAACATCGACTGGGAAGGCGAGCTCGCGATCGTGATCGGCAAGCAGGCGCTGAACGTGACGACGGCCCGCGCGCACGACTACGTGTTCGGCTACAGCATCATGTACGACGTCAGCGACCGCGGCGGGCAGGGACGCCCGCTCACCGGCATGTTTCCCGGTCCGAACTGGTTCAGCGGCAAGAGCCGCGACAAGTGCGCGCCGTTCGGTCCATTCATCGTGCCGAAGGAATTCGCGCCGAACCCGCCGCACTTCCACATCGTGACCAAGGTCAACGGGGTGATGAAACAGGACGGCAACACCGCCAACTGGATCTGGGACGAAGCGCACATGATCCGGTACCTCACGTCGATCCTGACGCTCTATCCCGGAGACGTGATCTCGAGCGGCACGCCGGATGGCGTCGGCGCCGGCCGCAAACCGCCGGAGTTCCTGAAGCCGGGTGACGTGGTGACCATCGAGATCGAGGGCATCGGAACGCTGCGCACGCCGATGAAGGCAGCGGCTCCGTCGTCGGCGCCATGAGATCGGTCTTTGTCGCAGTCGGCGCGCTGCTCGCGCTCGCGGCGGCGCAAGCGCCGGCGCCGGCCGACACCATCCTCGTCAACGGGCATGTGATTACGGTCGATGCGCGATTCTCCATCGCGCAGGCGATCGCGATTCGCGGCGGCCGGTTCGCCGCCGTCGGCACCGACGCCGACATCCGCAAGCTGGCCGGGCCGGGCACGCAAACCATCGATCTGCATGGCGACACCGTGATCCCGGGCCTCGCCGACGATCACCTGCACGACGCCGGCGGCGGACCCGGCGTCGATCTGTCGCGCGCGCGCAGCCTGGGCGATGTGCTCGCGGCCATCGGCGAACGGGTGAAGGCGAGCCGCGCAGGTGACATCGTCGTCAGCAACAGCGACTGGCACGAGGCGCAGCTCACAGAGCATCGACTGCCGTATCGCAGCGATCTCGACACCGTTTCGCCGAACAATCCCGTCGTCCTGGTGCGCGGCGGACACGAGTACATCCTCAACTCGGCCGCGCTCGCGAAATGGCACATCACCCGGGAGACGTCGCAGCCGGCCGGCGGCCGCATCACCCGCGATGCGCACGGTGAACTGAACGGTGAGCTGATCGATCGCGCGAAAGCGCTGGTGCAGCTTCCCCCGTCTCCGCCGCTCACGATCGACGGGCTCGTGGCCCAGCACCGGAAGCTGAACGCCGCAGGTCTGACCAGCATCCGCTATCCCGGCGCGTCGATCGAGCAGTACCGCCTGCTGCAGCAGATGGAGCAGCGCGGCCTGCTGACGATCCGCGTCAATCAACTGCTGCGGTTCGGCGCCGACAACGCAGTGGCGATGCGCGACGCGATCGCCAGGTCGGGCGTGACGCCGGACGAGGGCGACGACTGGTTGCGGATCGGCGGGATGAAGCTCGCGGTCGACGGCGGGTTCGAGGGCGGCTGGATGCGCGAGCCGTACGCGGAGCCGTGGGGTGAGCACGGCGCGTTCTTCGGCGTCAACACCATGAAGCAGGCGGCCTACACCGAGGTCGTGAAGGAGCTGAATCGGCTTGGCTGGCGGGTGGCGACGCACGCGGTGGGCGATGCGGCGATCGACGAGGTGCTGACCGCGTATGAGGCCGCAAACGCCGAGCAATCGATTCGCGGCCGCCGCTGGACGATCGAGCACGGTTTCGTCCCGCAGCCCGATCAGTTTCCGCGCATGAAGGCGTTGGACCTCGTGATCTCCGCGCAGGACCATCTGTATCTGGCTGGTCCCAGCCTGGTGAACTATTGGGGCGCTGCACGTGCCGGACGGACGACGCCGATGCGGACCTATCTGGATCAGGGGTTCGTCGTCGCCGGCGGGACCGATTCGGCCGTCGTGCCGTATCCGCCGCTGTGGGTCCTCTACCACTTCGTGTCGCGCGACACGATCAGCGGCGGCGTCATGGGCGCGGATCAGAGAATCTCCCGGAAGGAGGCTCTGCAGGTCGAGACCATCAACAACGCCTACGTGACCTTCGAGGAGCGCGCGAAAGGCTCGATCGAGCCCGGCAAGCTCGCCGATCTCGTCGAGCTCCCTGAGGACATCCTTAGCTGCCCCGAGAAACGGATCGAGCAAATGCGCATAACTATGACGATGGTTGGTGGACGCATCGTGTACCGCAGACCGTAAGCCTTTACGCTTCGAGTAACTTACTTCGGCAGGCCGTCAATCGATTCAATGATTTACGGCTGGTCCCGACCTTGCTCAGGGAGCCGCACCGTGACGCGATACTCTTCTTCCGTCTTTTTGGCACTTTGCTTCAGCTGCTCGTTTTTCGCGCCGATCTCCGCACACGCGCAACCGCCGGATCCGAATGCGGCGGCTGCGGCCACTCAGCCACCGGCAACCGAAGACGACGACGACTCGAGACTGCGTCCGCTCGAGCCTGATTTCACAGTCATCGATCTGCCGACCACGCTGCCGCTTCCGTTCAAGACGGCCGGCAACTTTCACCTCACGCATCGGTTCGTCGGCGTGAACTGGCGGCGGGACGACGCCAGCACCGTCGCGACGAACCTCTTCGGCTTCGACGGCCCGGCGATCATCCAGCTCGAATACCGCATCGCGGTCATGAAGCACCTCGAAGCGATCGTCGCGCGGACGAATTTCGACCGGACGATTCAGTTCACCGGCAAGTACGACGCGCTCCACGACGAATCGAAGTTTCCGGTGGGCCTGTCGTTCTGGGCGAGCGTCGAGGGCGGGAACAATTTCCGGCCGCACAACGCCAACGGTCTCGACGTCGGTTACAGCCCGGGAGTCGGTGCGTCGATCTCGCGGACGCTCGGGAAGTTCGCGGCGGTCTACGTCGATCCGGTCTGGGTGCACAACACGCTGCCGGATGGCTCGTCGAACAAGCAGAATACGTTCTACGTCGGCGTCGGTGCGCGCATCCGAATCATCCCGGGCACGTTCCTGGTCGGCGAAATCTCGCCGCGGGCGAGCGGCTACGCGCCGGGCGATCCGGAGTACGCGTTCTCGCTCGAGAAGCGGGTCGGAGGACACGTCTTTTCGCTCGTGTTCGCCAACACGCAGGCGACGACCTTCGGGCAAATCGCACGCGGCGGAAACCCGGAGACGCTCTACATCGGCTTCAACCTGGCGCGTAAGTTCTACTGATTAGAAGGAGAGTTTCACGATGACACGTTTGTCCGTCTTAGCCGCTGCGATCGCTTTGTTCGCAGTCGGCTGCAGCAGTTCCTCGACGTCGCCCTCGACGCCGACCAACCCGACGTTCACCGCGGCCATTTCCCCGGCGAACGAGATCCCGGCGATCACCAACGGCGAATCGACGGTGGCCGGCAACGCCTCGATCACGATGGTCACCACCCGCGATGCGTCGGGCAACGTCACCGCCGCAACCGCGACGTTCGTCGTCAATATCACCGGCCTGCCGGCCGGATCGGCAGTGAACATCGCGCACATCCACGAATGTGTGAACACCTGCAACGGGTCGATCGTCGTGAACACGACGCTGGCGGCCGGCGAGGTGACGATCAGCAACGGCGTGGCGTCGTTCACCAAGTCGAACCTGACTGTGGATCCAGCGGTGGCGCAGAGGATTCTCAACAACCCGGCGGGCTTCTACTTCAACGTCCACACGACACTGAATCCGGGCGGCGTGGCGCGCGGTCAGCTGCAGCGGGTTTCCTAGCCTTGGCGAAACGTTAGAAGTTAGAAAAGAGAAGGTAGAAGTAGTAGGAAAAACGAAGAAGGAAGAAGGTTCCACCAAAGACAAAAGGACCGGGCCCTCGTGGACCCGGTCCTTTTTTTCTTCTAACTTCTCTCTTCTGACTTCTCACTCTAGTAAGGCTGCAGGTCCCCGAGGTACGGAATCACCTGCCCGCCTTCCACGACGACGTCGAACACCAGCGGCGCGTAGCCGGGGGCCTGCACTTCGATCCGATGCGTGCCCGCGACCACGGTCAGCGGCTGCACCGTGCCATCGAAGTCCTGGACGCGGCCTGCGTAGTTGCCGTCGACGTAGACATCGGCGTCATACGGTGAAATCTCGAGCGCGATGCCGCCATAAAGCGAAACGCCCGGGGTGATGTAAACCGGCGCGCGCGGCGCGCGGTAGCCGTAGATGTAGATCGGCGCCGTGTAGCGCCAGGCGTACGGCACCGGGTAGCCGGCGAAGATGCCGAACCCGATCGACAGCCGTGGCCGGAACACGTACGGGCGCGGCACGATCACCGTCCGCGGTGCGTAGACGCGCGGCGCGTAGTAGTAGCGGTCGCGACCGTATCGCTCACGGTCGTAGCGGCGCTCGCGGTCGATGCGCTCCCGGTCGATGCGCTCCCGGTCGTAGCGCTCCCGGTCGTAGCGCTCTCGGTCGTAGCGCTCGCGGTCGTAGCGCTCGCGGTCGGCGTTGTAGGACGGAGACGTGCGCGGCACCGCGCGTCCCACCACCTCGTTCGAGCGCGTGTCGGCCCGCGGGACGACCACCGGCGCCTGCACTCGCGGCGCCTGAACGGCCGGTGCCTGAACACGCGGCGCCTCTTCGCGCCGCGGCCGCGACTCGTAGCTGCGCGCGGCCTCGCGCTGCGGCTGTGCCTCGCGTGGCGGCTGTGCCTCGCGTTGCGGCTGTGCCTGGTGTTGCGGCTGTGCCTGGCGCTCCGGCTGTGACTGCCGCTGGGCGTTCTGTTCGCGCTGCGCGTTCTGCTCGGCGCGAGCCGCTTCGCGCCGTCGGGCGTCCCGTTCCTGTGCGAACGCTGGGACTGCGGTCACGCCGGTCAGCAGCACCGTGGTGAGGCCGAAAGATGTGAGCTTCATGCGCACCAATGAATCAAGGACCTTGCCAGCCCAGGCGCACGATTTATCGAATGTTTTCGCACGATCGTTCCCCTGGTGTCCCCGGATCAGGGCAGATGAGTCGGGACGCCTTATAATCCGGCGCTATGTCTATCGCGGGTGTCCTCATCAGGCGCGCGGCGCTGCCCGGGCTGCTCATCCTTATCGCCTCCTTGTCGCTCGACGCGCAACAGCGGCTCACGAGCACCGACTATGCGCGTGCCGAGCGCTTCATGGGCTACAACACCACGCCGCTCGTGCTCCACGCCGCCGGACGCGCGACGTGGGTGAGCGATCAGATGGGCGAACGCTTCTGGTATCGCACGACAACTGACAAGGGCAGCGAGACGTTCATCGTCAACGCCGCCGACGGCGGCAAGAGCGGGTGCGACCTGCCGGCGTGCCGAACCCCGCCGAACGACACCGGCCGCGGCGGCGGACCGCCAGTCCGGCTCGACGTCCGATCGCCCGACGGCAAGCGCACGGCGTTCATTCGCGACTGGAACCTCTGGGTCCGTGATGTCCCGACCGGTAAGGAAGCGCCGCTCACCAGGGACGGCGTGAAGGACTTCGGCTACGCCACCGACAACGCGGGCTGGACGCGCAGCGATCGTCCGATCCTCGTGTGGTCGCCCGACTCGAAGAAGATCGCGACGTTTCAGCAGGATCAGCGGCGGGTGGGTGAGATGTATCTCGTCGACACCACCGTCGGCCACCCGGGTCTCCAGGCGTGGAAGTACCCGCTCCCGGGCGACGAGACCGTCGCGATGATTCACCGGGTCGTCGTCGACGCCGAGTCGGGGAAGATCGTCCGTTTCCAGATGCCGCCGGATCAGCATCGCTCGACGCTCTGCGACGATCTCGCCTGCCGTGGCGGCGAATGGGGCGACGTGCAGTGGAGTCCCGACGGATCGACGATCGCCTTCGTCTCGACCGCGCGCGATCATCGCCGTGAACAGTTGCGCATGGCGGACGCGGCGAGCGGGGCGGTGCGCGACGTGCTCGAGGAGAAGGCGGAGACGTTTTTCGAATCGGGCAACGGCGCGATCAACTGGCGTTATCTTCCCGGTTCCGGCGAAGCGGTCTGGTTCTCAGAGCGCGACAACTGGGGGCACCTCTACCTCTATGACGTGAAGAGCGGCCGCGAGAAGCACCCGATCACGTCCGGCGATTGGAACGTCACCCAGCTGCTGCGGGTCGACGACAAGGCTCACGTGCTCTATTTCGTCGGCGTCGGCCGTGAGCGCGGACGCGATCCCTACTTCCGGCATTTCTACCGCGTCGGAATGGACGGCAGGAACCTGCAGCTGCTGACGCCGGACGATGGCGATCACGAAGTGTCGGTGTCGCCGTCGGGCCGCTACTTCGTCGACACGTTCTCGAAGCCCGACGTGCCGCCGGTGACTCAGCTGCGCGACGCCGACGGCACCCTGATCGCGACGATCGAGCAGGCCGACATGTCGAAGCTGCTCGCGACCGGCTGGCAGCCGCCGATGCCGATCACCGTCAAGGCGCGCGACGGACAGACCGATCTCTACGGTCTCATGTACCGCCCGACCACGCTCGACCCGACGAAGAAGTACCCGATCGTGAACCACATCTATCCGGGCCCGCAAACCGGGAGCGTC
>Ga0066388_100001935_pt1 | contig 12219 bp, 11 predicted proteins | sample PanSoiMetaGPlot6_FD_64539 | JGI IMG/M metagenome (GOLD analysis project Ga0066388, IMG submission 64539) | Tropical forest soil microbial communities from Panama analyzed to predict greenhouse gas emissions - Panama Soil - Plot 6 (Hybrid Assembly) | ecosystem: Environmental > Terrestrial >... | reverse complement strand
CTTGAACATTGTGCACTACAATGCCATCTTTCCTGTCGATGGCTACAAGCACTATTATTGATCTTCGGAAACTGCTGGCAGAGCGTTTCCCACCCCGACAGCTCGGGGCTGTTGCAGCGACGCGTTTAATCACCGGTTTACCTTTTCTTGATCAAGTGATCGGGGGTGGATTGCCAAAAGGGACAATCACAGAATTAATCAGCCCACGAGTGAGTGCCGGAAGCGCATCGATCATTCACGCGCTGCTGCAATCAGCAGCCCGAAATTATTATCTTGTCGCGTTGATTGATGGTCGCGATTCCTTCGATCCAGGTGCCTTGGATCAATCTTCGCTACGTCATTTGTTTTGGGTGCGTTGTACCAAAGCTTCCGAGGCGATTAAAGCGACTGATCTACTTTTACGCGATGGAAATTTCCCGCTGGCAATTGTCGATCTTGTGCTCAATCCGGCGGAAGAATTGCGCAAAATTCCGCAGACGAGCTGGTATCGCCTCCAACGGCTGGTCGAACCGGCGCCTACAACCTGTCTGATCCTCACGCGACACGGAATCGTCAGCAGCGCACAACTCAAAATTATTCTCGAAAACTCATGGCGCCTGGAAAATTTTGATGACGAGGATGCGCTGTCACGGGTGCGGATCCGCGTGCAACGATCTCATATCAGATCAGACGCCTTCGCGATTTCGCTACCGCGTGCCAAGGAGATTAGTTATTAATGTTCGCGACGATTTATCTCCCGAATTTTTATTTGCAGGCGGCAATGCGTCATCAGCGGGAACTGCGCGCAAAGCCGGTGGCCTTGATTGAAGAACAGGAACGCAAACCCCTTATCATTCAACTGAACGAAGCTGCAGAACAAGCAGGGATCTGCAAAGGGATGACCCCGAGTCAGGCTTTGGCACGATGTTTGCAAGTCGCCATCAAAACACGCGCACGATCACAGGAAAAATCGATCCAGGAAATTTTGCTTCACTACGCGTTTACGCTCAGTGCGTTTGTGGAAAACACGGCCCCCGGCATTTGCACTGTGCAATTTACAAAGCCGCATTGGCATCCTGCCGACAATCAATTGGCTGGAAGCCAATGCCAGGACAATGTCTTGCGCGTCATCGAACAATTAAGCAAATGCGACATCACCGCTCAGGCCGGCATCGCTTCATCACCAGATGCAAGTCTTCTTGTCGCCCATTTAGCGGGCCGGGTTTTGCAAATTGAGAATACAAAAGAATTTCTCGCCCCGCTGCCGATAGAAACGCTGGCAATTAGAGGCAGCGGCGATTGACCGCACTCATGGGGATGACTCGCGCAAGGCAGGCGGTTCGGCGAACCGCTCCTACCATCAGACTACCGGTCGGCGCTCGATCAAGAGACGATAAACAACACCTGCCAGCGCTCCGCCGATAAGCGGTCCGAGCCAATAAACATAATGGTCGTGCCAGAAATTTGCCGCGACTGCCGGCCCGAATACGCGTGCGGGATTCATCGCCGCGCCGGTAAGCGATCCCCCAAACAAGATGTCGAGCGTAATTGTTGATCCAATCACAAGCCCGGCGACATGCCGGGGCCCGCGTTCATCGACGGCAGTCCCATGAACCACAAAGACGAGGAAAAAAGTGAGAATAGCTTCGACGAGGATCCCCTGCGCAGGCGTGAGATTAATTGCCAATTGCGGAGTGCCAGTTACCACCACATCACGCCCGAATAAACCGAGGCAAATCAATGCAGCTGAGATTCCACCGAGACATTGCGCGATCCAATAACGAAGCGCGTTTGTCCATTTCATATGACCACCGCAAACCAACCCGAATGTGACCGCGGGATTTAATTGGCCTCCAGAAATATGCAGCGTCGCGGAAACGAAAGCCCCAATGGTGAGACCGTGAGCAAGAGCGACGGCGAGCACATCGTGGCCAGCAGTCTTGATTGCGCCGATACCGACAAAGATCAACGCAAACGTCCCGATAAATTCTGCGAGCAATGGGCGAAATCTGGTCATGCCCGAGATGCAATCAGATTGCGCAACCGTTGACAATTACGTTTGTCATTGCAGGCAAGCTGGCGCCACAGACGACCCATGTGTCCCATCCGCAACGCGCGGGCCTGACGTGCCTTCGCGCAACTACGGCGCAGCAGGTAGAGGTGCGGCTACAGCGACGTAATTCGGATAACGCTCATGCAATTCCCGGCTGAGCTGATCCGCTTCAGCGGTTTTACCAGCGCGTTGATAGGCGGATGCAGCTTTGTCTAACGCTCGCGGTGTAATGGCGGGATCATCATACAGCAAGGCGACTCCTTTGAAGGCCTTGCCTGCGTCATCGAAATTTCCGCGCTCCAGTTGGATGTCGCCAACCAGGAGACGCGCTTCAGCATTCACACGGCCCTCGGGTTGCAGCACCATGATTTCCTCCGCGATCTTCTGCGCGTCATCTGGTTTGTGCAGATTGATCTTGATCGCACCGAGAGCCAGCAACACCTTCGCCTTGCCTGCCGGATCCTTGGCGATCTGTAAATACTTTGCGAAAGCGTCTTCAGCTTCGGAGAGATTTTTCCGCTTCGTCGCTGCGTCTCCCAGATAGAATAAGAAATCAGGCTTCACACTCCCGCGATTGTCGATCTTGGCGAGCGCGCTCAGATACCTTTCTGCTGCGTCGTAATTTTTTTCATTGTAATATTCTATACCGAGCCACTCCAGAACCTCTGGCGGCACTTTCACGTTGGGGCTGGCTACCATGAAATTGTTCACTTCTTTGGTAAGAGCAGGCCGGTCTTTCAGATAAAACTGACACAAAATGAGTCGAAGGGAGGCGAGGTTGTAGTATTGGTCTTTGTTCAGTTGCCGGGCGGCGTTGAGCGCGGTCATCGCCGTTTTGTAATCTTTCGCCTCAAACGCAGCCTTGCCGATGTAATATTGCGCTTGCGCTGCGACCGAACTCTTCGGGAATTCTTTCAGTAGCTGGCGGAATGTCTCCATCATCCCCTTGGTATTCTCCTGCTGGCCAAGGATCAAAGCCTTCATTTGTAGCGCGGCCTCCCGCTCATGGGCATTGGGATATTTTGAGAGAATAAGTTCTAAATCCGAAAGCGCGGCGTTATAGTTCTTGTCCTGTTCGTAAGCCAGAGCGCGCTGCGCCAGGGCTGATGTCACTTGCGGACCATCCGGAAATGTCTGCACATAATAAGTGAAGGCTTCGATCACGTCCGGCGTGCTTTTCAACTGTTCCTGACATAGGCCGAGCTTGTAGGCCGATTCGGCGCGTAACTTCGATGAAAGCTGAGAAGCGCGCAGCTCGCCATAGATCGCCGCAGCTTCACGGTAATTCTGTTGTTTGTAGAGTGCTTCCGCTTTCAACAGCCTTGCCTGATCGCCGCGTTCGTCTGTCGGATTGGTGGCCAGGAATTCGTCCACTTGTGTGAGTAAGGTCGAGGGATCCGAGTTATAGACATTAATCAGTCGTTGATAAGCGGCGTCCTTCGCTTCCTCACGGTCTTGATATTTCGCCATGATCTGGCGATAAAGCTCCTCAGCTTTATCGGCGTGGCCAAGTTGCCGCTCACTATTTGCAGCCATCAACAACACCTCGGCTTGAGCCGCCTCGGGAAGTTTATCCTGGTCTTTTCTGTAATCGGCCAGCAGCTGCTCGTACTGGCCAGTTTGATATTGCAATCGGCGCAAACCGACCTGCGCAATCGCGCGAAATTTTCCTGCTTCTGGCGATGCGCGACCTTTTTGCAATAACGCTGTGGCCCGGTCAACCATTGTTTTGTCGACCTTGCCCTTCTCGACTTGTATGAGGTCTAGCGCAATCATGCCGCCGCGCACGGCTGATTCCGCTTTTAAAGCGGGCTTCTGAGTCTCATTTGAGAGCGCTTCATATTGTTTCAGCGCATCGATTTTTCTGCCGCGCCCAACGAGAATCGCTGCAGCCGTCCAGCGCGCATCTTCCCGATAGGGGTTCGAATTTCCTGCCTCCGCAACCTCCACATAAATATCCGAAGCTTCCTCTTTCCGACCGAGCGCCTCGAGACAGCGCGCTTCGAAATAACGCGCGGAAAGTGCCACCGCCGGCTCCTTTGATTTTGCGGCGGAACGATGAAAGAGCGGAAGCGCCACAGCATAATCCTTTTGTGTGAAAGCCATTTCCGCCAGCGCGTAGGCGGCCGGTCCGGCAAACTCGCTATTGCCGTATTCATTCAGCACCTTCTGGAAATTTGTGCGCGCGTTCGATGGTTTATTCAGGTTTCGGTAGCATTCGCCCAGTGAAAAATATGCGTTCGCTCGACCAGGAGAGCCGGGATAATCGTCCAGATATTTCTGATATTCCGGCGCTGCGAGATCATAAAGTTTGCGGGTGAACAACCCGTTTGCGTAATCGAGTTGGCGGCGATCGGACGCTTCACTCTCTCGCGCGCGCGGCTCGGCCGCTTCTTCCGCGGAACGCCGCGGCGATGGAGTGTCCAATTCATCTAAAGGCAGTGCGCGCGCGACTGGCGGCTCATCGACGGGTCGCGCCCGGCGCACTTCGGGCTGCCACTGTGCAAGCACGGTCCCCGTTGTCCAAGCCAGCGTCGCCAGTCCCAGGAGACCGGATACGCTTCGCGTCGTTTTCATTTCGCCGTCGCGAAAGCTACGTTAGTGACCCCTGCTTCGCTGCAAATATTGAGCACGCCAACGATGTTCTTATAGGCACCGGCCTCGTCGCCGCGGATCACGACTGCCTGCTCCGAGTTGAGTTGAACCAGGCTTTTGAGCAGCTCGCTCAATTCAGCACCGCTTAACGAGCGCCTATTTACAACCACGTTACCGTCCGCTTTCACATTCACAATAACATCCCCAATGGGCGCGGTTTTTTCTCTGGCAGCCGACGCCTTCGGCACTTTCACGTCGAGTTCATTCTCAGTGCGCGCTGCATTCCACGTCAGGAGGAAAAAAATCAATAACAACAATAGCACATCCACCAGCGGAGCGAGTTGAATGCCGGGATGATGCAGCGGCGCGTGACCACGAAGATTCATATGGGCAAAGAAACGATGTCGCTCTTGCGAACCATTGCCAAGCTGGCCAGGCTATATTTCGTCCTCTATCAATACCGGAGTTCGCTCCAATCGCTTACCGTAGTGCAAGGAGAGCAGAGCCAAAACATGGGTAGAAGCAGCTTCCAATTCCGAAATGAGTTTCTGCGCTCTGCCGCGAAAGAACGCGTAGAAGATCATCGCCGGAATGCCAATCGCCAGCCCCGCCGCGGTGTTGACCAGCGCTTCGCTGATGCCTCGCGAGAGAGCGACATAGCGAGCCGATCCCACATCGGCTCCCAGCGCGCCGAAGGAATGGATAATTCCAAAAACCGTGCCGAGCAGACCGAGTAGCGGCGCTATCATCCCGATATCGGCCAGATAAATAACGCGGTTGTTCAGACTCGCCGCGACCCGGGTCCCTTCCGTCTCGGCGATTTCGCGGACCTGTTGAAAGTCAGCATTCGGATTTTTCGTTGTAAAATCGAGCATTTTTTGCACGACTCGCGCAATGGCTTCGCCGTGCCGATTGGAAACGGCCAGCAAACCCAGATAATCACGTTTGCGCAGAAGCGCGTCCGCCGTCGCCATGTAACCGCTGGAGACGACGGCGCCCCGTCTGATGGTCATCAGATAAACGATCACGAGCATGACGAAAAAAATCGACAAGAGAAAAAGCGGAATCATGACCGGCCCGGCTTTGATAAGCGTGTCCATGATCGTCTGCGAACGGGTAACCTCCGGCACTAATGGAGGCGTAGCGGTCTGAGCCAGTAGAGAAGCAGCGCTTGCCAGCGTGATGAACAGAAGGAACGAACTCTTCATGCCGAAAACCGGGTAACGATATGCGGAGCGGTAATCCGATGCAAATGCGCAACCGCAAGATCAAACACAAGGCAGCGCGAGCGGTTGCTAAACAATTTGGTCCCGCGATTTCACCGGCGCACGCGAAAAATGTGCGCCGGCTGAATTTGTGGATCGAGCTCAACGTAATTTCTGCGGCCACGCCATGTGTAGGTCGCGTCGCTCAGCAAATCCTGCACTTGATAAACGTCGCTCTCCATTGGCCCGAACTGATCGATCGGCACATCAACCAATGAATGCTGTTTGCGATGCGGATCCACATTCACCACCACAAGAATGATGTTATCCCGTGCGGGCGTCATCTTGCCGTAAAACAAGATCGCGTCATTTTCCGCCCAGTAAAATCGCAGATTCGTGTAAGACTGAAGCGCGCGATTTTCCCTTCGAATCTTATTCAAGCGCGCGATCCAATCCTTAATGTTGCCCGGCGCGTTCCAGTCGCGCTTCTTGAATTGGTATTTCTCGGAATCGAGATACTCCTCCCGACCTGGTAGAGCCTCGTTCTCGCAAAGTTCGTATCCGCTGTAGATGCCATAGAGCGTCGAGAGTGTCGCAGCCATAAGTACCCGAATCATGAACGCCGGCCGACCGCCTTCCTGCAGCACGAACGGCAAGATGTCTGGTGTATTCGGCCAAAGATTCGGCCGAAAATACTCGCTCATTTCGGTCTGGGTCAGTTCGGTAAAATATTCGATGAGTTCGCGCTTCGAATTTCGCCAGGTGAAATAAGTGTAGCTCTGGTTAAAACCGGCTTTGGCCAGCGCTTTCATCATCTTCGGCCTGGTAAAGGCTTCCGAGAGAAAAATCACATCGGGATATTTGTCGCGTACGCCATTGATCAAATATTCCCAGAACGCGACCGGCTTGGTGTGCGGATTGTCCACGCGAAACATGCGCACGCCGCGTTTTGCCCAAAAAAGGACGATGCTCTTCACCTCGGCCCATAAGGCGCGCCAGTTCTCGCATCGAAAGTTAAGCGGATAAATGTCTTCGTATTTTTTCGGCGGATTCTCGGCGTATTTGATAGTGCCATCGGGTCGTTTGTAGAACCACTCGGGATGTTCCCTGACGTACGGATGATCGGGCGAGCAATTGAGCGCGAAGTCAAGCGCGATTTCCATTCCGCGTTTTCGTACTTGTTTCTGGAGCCAATCGAAATCGGCTAGTGTTCCGAGCGAAGGCTCCACGGCCTTGTGTCCGCCGGCTTCACTGCCAATTGCCCACGGCACACCCGGATCACCCCGCTCACACACGATGGAGTTATTGTGCCCCTTGCGACTCGTGTGACCAATCGGATGAATCGGCGGAAAATAAATAACATCGAAACCCATTGCCTTCGCATCATTGATCCGCGGCAAACAATCGCGAAACATCGAGCCGCGATCGCTGCGCCCTTCCGCAGAGCGCGGAAAAAATTCATACCACGCGCCGAACAACGACGCTCGACGATCCACCATCACGCGCGGGGCCGGAATGAATTCCGTCGCGTTCGATCGATCCGGATAAGTTGCCATCAACACCTCGAGCTCGCCGGAATTCGCGATGGCGTTAATCTGCGAATTCGCGCCCGTGGCGATTTGTTCGGAAAATTCCAGCAACCGCGTCGCATCCGAGCGATCACGCGCGCGCCCAGCGGTGGCTTTGACCAATGCCGCTCCTTCCAACGCTTCGCTCCGCAGCGAATTAATGCCGCCTTCAAATTTCGCCGTGAACTCGCGTTGCCAACTGCGAAAAATATCTGTCCACGCCTCGACCGTATATTCGTGAGTGCCCTGATCGTACAGAGTGCAAACGCCGCGCCAGCGATCGTTATCGACAAATACCATCGGCGTTTCTCGCCAGATGCGCTTTCCAACGGCGCGCCATTTCAGGACAGCTGCAACCACGTCGTGCCCATCCTTAAAGATGTCCGCTTGGACCACGAGATCTTCGCGTACGATACGCTTTACTGGATACCTTCCGCCATCAATCAACGGTTGTAGGTTCTCGATGACCGCGGAAGGAAAAGCCCGAGGCATGGGCCATGAATCAACCGAAATTCACCGGCTGCGAAAGAAAAATCGCAAGTGATCTGAACAAGGTATCCGCGGATTACACCGCGAAATAAAACGCGCACTCGTACAGTCCCGAGTTGCGAATCATCTGGCGGCGCACCGGGGCGCGCAGGACCGTCTCGAACATGTCCTGCTCGAGGCGAGCGATGATCGGGTAACGCTCAAGCATGTTCATGATCGGCGAGTGACATTCCAAAATGTGCGGACCGCCTTCCCCCTCATTCTTGAACTGCGCCATGTGTCCCTCAGCGTCACGGGCGCGGGCGAGCCATTTGGCGCGCTCCGCGATGGTGTTTCCTTTTGCTTTGGCTTTCAGCTCGGCAGTCTTTTTCTCAAACACATTGTAGAGGAGTTTCTCCGGCGCGTTGGCACCGTAGATTTCGCGAGCAGATTTTAAGAGATCAAGCGTGAGCTGATTGCTATCGGCCTGGAAAAGATCATGGCTACGGCGAGTCAGCCGGTAAACCATTTCCGGGCGTCCCATTCTTTGTGGCCTGCGCCAAGTATCCAGGTAGCCGTCACGTTGAAGTGTCAGGCAATGTTGTTTGATGCCCATGTAGCTCATGCCCATTCTCCCAACCAGCTCGTTGACAGACATGCCCTTGGTGCGCTTGAGCGAATTGATAATTGCGAGCCGTTGCGTCCGGCCAATCTCTGCGATTAAACGTTGGTTCATATCAGTAATGATTAAGTAACGAAAACTGAAGCCGGGCACTTTACACGCCGCGATGTTTAAAACGCAAGAATAAAATTTACGCAAGCTGCGAGGCGGACGGAAATTATAAACTGGCTCGGATCTCCCTAGCGAGCCGGCATCGGCGATGCCGACTACAACAACAGTGATCTCACACGAATGGAAGCGAGACAACTTCGACGGGCAATCGCGCTGCATCGGCACGTTCGGGCGCAAATGCCTCGAGTTTCGTCCCGACATTGTTGAAACCGCGTTTCACATAGCTGAGAGCGATTTCTTTTCCAATTCGTTCGCTACGTGTGGCACTCGCTACCCAGCCTGCTTCTTTGCCGTTGGCGGCGGCCAGCTTCATACCCGCACCGAGTGAAACGTCGCACAACGAAATCAGGCCACATAATCGTTTATTCGTCTGGCCGGACATCTTCATCCGCGAAATCACTTCCTGCCCAATGTAACAGCCCTTCTCGTAACTGATCGCACGCTCCTCCAGATTAGCTTCGATCGGAATAATCTCCTCGGTGAGTTCACGCCCCCAACGAGGAATTCCCTGTTCGATTCGCATGATCTCCGCAGAGTTGGAGTCTAGAAACTCAAACGTCGATGATAATTGCTGCGAGACAGGATCATGAGCCGCCGTGCCCGTCCAAATGTCCCATCCATCGTCGCTGAAACGGCGGGCGGTAACGAGCCGGCAATTGTTCAAACTCGGCGCCTCAGGGGACAATACATGAAAGATCGACAATTGATCGGTGATGTCTTCAATCTGAACATCGTCGGCGATCACGTAGCGTTCGAGTCTGGCCACAAGCATTTCCGGTAATTCAGGATCGGCATCAACGAAAAAACAATCTGGCCCAGAGGAAACGAAAATGTGCGCGTTCATCTTGCCTTTGGCGTTAAGCACGCACGCCTCGATCGCAGCGCTTTCGCTGGCCTTGCGCAGATCATTGGTGATCTGTCCATTCAGGAAACGAAGACGGTCGGTCCCCCCGATGCGAAGTTTCGTGCGCCCAGAAAAATCAAGACAGAGCGCTCTGGGCATTCTCATCCTTCCTTGGACGATACAGATTCTGAAGGCTTTCGGAGCTGCCGCCCGCGCTGCACGAGTTGCCTGAGAAAGCCCCAACGCACTCGACGCTCTTCTTTTGCCGTTTCACTCGAAAAACCTGGTGCGGTTCGTTCAACGGGAGCAACGACGGGAGTTTTTGGTTCATGCTTCTCTTCCGAAATGCTCATTGTTTCGGGCGCTGGCGCAGTTGTATTAGCGCTCGGCTGCCACAAATCCTCACTCCTCGTTTTGTGCTCGCTCACCGGTTCAATTTCTGGCAGATACTTTCGCGCGACCGCGGAGTAATCTTCGTCGCCACGACCCCTCTGCATTTGTTCCAGGAGGCGATCGCGCGCAGCAGCGGTCACACCAAGATCAAGGTAGTGCGATAAACCGATTTGATTCGAGATCTGCATGTCTTTGAGCATGTGCTTCACTGAAAAGTGCGGTTCAAAATCGCGCTGGATCATTTTCGGCATTTTCATCGCTAAAGTGGCGGAACAACTCGCATTGGCTTCCATTGCTGTTACGAATTTTTCCAGCGGCAAACCTGAAGCCTGAACCAACGCCAACGCTTCGGCCGCGGCCTGGACGCTGGCCGCTGTGATCATGTTAGTTGCGATTTTGATCGCAGTCGCCTGACCGATCTCGCCAATCTCAATGATCTGTTTCGCGCTCGCTTCAAGAATAGGTCTCGCCTCCCGCAATGCAGCTTCGTTTCCCGCGACGTAAAAAACGAGTTCGCCCTTTTCTGCAGCCAGCTTACTCCCGGTAAATGGCGCATCGACAAATCGCGCGCCGCAATGCTCGACGGTGTCCGCCGCGGCGCGCATGGAATCAGGAGCAACTGTTGAATGCGCGAGCACGATGTGTTTACGCGTGAGCTTTTCCCTCAAACGCTGTACAGTCTCCAGCAGCGCCTCATCGTCCGAGACAAAAATCTGAATGCAATCACAGAGTTCAGCGAGCTCCGCTAGCGAGCCGACAAAATTCGGAACGGGTCGCGGTGATCGGTTCCACGCGAACACCTGAAACCCTCTGCGGCGCAGATGCGCAGCCACTCCGCGTCCGATAATCCCGAGGCCGATCACTCCAATCTTTTTGTGCGTTCGATGAAACATGTGCATTCAGGGGCCGCGCGAGTCCCAAAATTTCCTCATCAAAACTGCGGGCAAAACCACGACCAGGCAATGCGGAAATGTCAAAGAAATGAGGAAGGACGAATTTCGAAATCCAAAACAATGATGGATCCCAAAGCACTTTGCGCTCTGCTTATCGATTTGAACATTGCCTCGTTATTCGGTTTCATCGCTCAGCGTTTCGGCGCAAATTCGGACAGATAATATAAGGCGACCGAACCCACAATCTGGAGACTTTGCGGGCTGAGCTTGTCAATCGTGTCTTCTGCCGTGTGCCACCATGGGAAACTAAAATCAATCAGATCAATCGTGGGAATCCCGATCGCGTTCAACGGCGTGTGATCGTCAATCATTTCCCGATCCAGATAGGTAAAATGACCTCGTAATTTCAGTGCCTCGGCAGATGCGAAAATATCTCGAGCCATTTCGGCGGGCGAATCCGTCGGCAAGGTGATCTTCAACGAGCGCTGGCCCACCATGTCGAACAAAATGCCACCGCGAAATTGTTTGGCTCCACTATTTCCAAGCTCCCTGGCGAAATAACGGCTGCCATAGAGTCCGTCCTTGCCCGAAAAACTTTCATACGCTTCTTCGCCGTCAAAAAAGACCAGCTCAATCTTTGCGGCGAGATCAGGGTGCTGCGCAATTACTCGAGCGAATTCCATCAGCAACCCGGTACCGGACCCACCATCGTTCGCGCCCACAAAGCGGATGGTGTCGAACGTCTTGGTGTCGTAGTGGGTGCACAACAGAAAAGAGGGTGCGGTATCGCCGTGCGCGGGGAATCGCGCTACGACATTCACGAAACGAACTTTGCCACGTGGCGTCTCGTCAGTAAACGACTGGCGGCTCACCTGCCACCCTGAGAGCCGAAGCTGACTTTCGATGTAATCTCTAGATTTTTCGAGCGCTTCGGACCCAGGCGGACGCGGCCCAAAATCAACCAGTCGCCGGACGTGAGCCAAAGCTTTCTCACCGGAAAATTCTTCCCAAATCTTCTGCGCCCCGCACGCTGAATGTGCACGGAAAAGTGACGCAACAAGAACAAAGATCAGAAGAACCCGCCGCCGATTCACGCTTTAACGCTGTAACGATTAATGCGTAACCGTTCAATGCCACGGCGCACAGTAGAAGTCAGCTCTCGCTTGGCGTTAGGCCAAGAGCGGTGATGATCCGCTGGAGATCATCGTTTCCGTAATACTCGATCTCGATTCGCCCCCGTTTTTCTCCGTGGTAAATGGCCACATGAGTAGCGAGATGTTCTTGCAAACGATTCTGTAAATCATGGATCACCGCAGAAGTGACTGCCTGCTCAGAAGCGCGCTGTTTCCGCCGGGCCCGGCCGATTCCAAGGAGGCGCGCAACCAATCTCTCGGTGGAGCGCACCGTAGCGTTGCGCCGCAGAACGGT
>Ga0066388_100001934_pt1 | contig 12221 bp, 6 predicted proteins | sample PanSoiMetaGPlot6_FD_64539 | JGI IMG/M metagenome (GOLD analysis project Ga0066388, IMG submission 64539) | Tropical forest soil microbial communities from Panama analyzed to predict greenhouse gas emissions - Panama Soil - Plot 6 (Hybrid Assembly) | ecosystem: Environmental > Terrestrial > Soil... | reverse complement strand
TCCTCCTCGAACAAGATCACGTTCCCTTTGGGATCGACGGTCATCTTCATGGATTTTCCGTCCGTGGGCGGGGCGGAGACGACGCCACTCGTTCCCTTCACCGATCCGGTGGCGGGGACCTCCACACGGTAGGCGAGGCCGCAGACCTTAGGATCACTTTTCAGGCACTGACGGAACTCCAGCCACTCGCCCGCCAAGGTCGAGACCTTCAGCGGATTCAAGACGGACCCGTCGGCGGCGATGTCGGCGCTCAAGGTCTCGCCCAAGGCGTAGGCCGAGGAAATCAGAACCTTCCGAATCGGCGCATACCAGGCGACGTCACCCAAATTTTTGACTTGGAGCAGATTTCCCGCCGTGCCCGCCCCCGCCTCCACGGAGACGGAGGACTGCCCCATTCCGTCGGGCGCGGCGATGGTGATCGCGTTCATGTTCAAGGCGATGGGTCCGGGAATGGCGACGGGAGGCGCGCCGTAATTGCCGGGAAGTCCGGAAGGGGCGTCGGGAGTTAGACCACCGCCGGGAACTTCATTCCCGCCCAAACAGGCGCTAAAACAAAGAGAAAGGAAGACGAAAAAAGAAAAACGAAAAAGGAGAGAAATCCTTTGAAGCCAAAGTGACGTGTGCCGAAGCCGCATGTCCACACCAAAAGGAAGGCCCGCCTTAAAATTAAGGAAGGGTAGATCTTCCGGTGTGTGCCCCGTGTTTCTTTTATCGGAAGGAAAGGGAAAAAGTGTAGGGTATTTTTATTAATTTAATAATTTTAGATAGTTACGATAGGTTTGATTGGCTCAGGGGAGGGGAATATCGCTCTGAATATGGGTACCGCCACTCCCGCCCCTATTATTCCGCCCCCTCCACCGTAATGGTGCTGGTCGTACGCCTCATGGTCCGTGTGGGAGTCAAGGAAAGGGCGCCCTCGGGGGTCGTCGCATCGGTGATGAAGTTGGACAAGGCAGGGCTCCAGAGCACTGTCGTGGCCCCCGTGCCCTCGATTTTCACGGTCGTCTGATAACTCAGAACGCTCTTTTCCGGTTTCACCGCATCGTTGGCCACGCTGTAGGACACCAGGTAGGTTCCATCCACCCTCACGTCCAGAATGGCCAGAGTATCGCCGCCGTTGAAGGCGAGCGACTTCAAGTCGCCGGCATCGGCCACCGTCAAGGGTTTGATGTCGGTGGGCGTTGAACAGGCCGCCAGCCAATAAGCCGGGTAGGTGGAAGGGTTCGAGGTGAAGGCGGGGGATTTAATATACATGGAGTAGATCTGCTTTGTGCTGGGCTTGATCACGGCATAGTTGTCGCCACAATAAACAAGGCCATGATCCGTCTGAACGTAGGCCGTTTTGAGAAAGACAATGGCCGTCAATGGCTCCGCCTGACAGGATTCGTTGATCTTGTAATAGGAATTAAATTCCTGCCCCACACCCCCGGTGATCAGGCAAGAGTTCGAGGTGTAGGTGGCGGTCATGGCGAAGCTCCCACCGCTCACCGCGAAGCCACCCACATCTTTGATCCCGTTAAAGGCCGCCGAGGAGTCTGTATCACGGCACTCGTGATTGATGGCGAAGCTGGGAAAATCGGCCTTGGTCGGGTCGTTCAGGGTCGTAAAAAGATTGCCGGAAATATACTGAACCTTGGAGATCTTCGACCAATAGACCACCTTCTGGACAATCTTCTTATCCTTCAGCGTGACGATCCAGAGCACGTTGGCCGAGAAAACCGCCAGCTTTTCCGTGGTGCCATCTTTGAAGAAAGTGAGGCCCGACTGATTGGGATCGCAATTGGGGATGTCGATAACCGCCTGGAGCGGCGAAAAAGTGGAGTTGGCGCGGCCCTCGATCACGTCTTTGGGGTCGGCCCCATTGCCCTGCGCCATGGAGATGGAACAGGTCTTTCCGCTCAACGAAGGGTCGGGGACGAGGCTTGTCCCCGGCGGCAGAGAAGGGCAAGTGGCCGGGGTATAAAGATCAAGCGGCACATTGGCGATGTAATTCTGAAGGGCCGGATTCTGGAATCCCTGAACCACGGGTAAAACATTGGGCTGGACGGTCACCGTGGGGGAAGTGACCAACAGACCGTTGTCACCGTAGGTCTCGGCATGGGCGGTTCCCAAGAAAAGCCGCGTCCAATCCCATTTCTTTCTCGAGCTGCCTTTAATGATGTACGTGTTTCCGGTTCCGGGATCCGTCGTCATGGATTTGATGCTGGATCCCGTCGGAGGCGTCGAGGGCTTCGTGGTATCGCCGGCGGTCGTGCCCGTGGCGGGGACCGAGATCAAGAAGCCCTGGCTGCAGCGGTTCACGTCGCTCTTCAGACAGTGGAAAAATTCCAATTCTTCGCCGGCCGCCGCGCCGATGGTGAATGTATCCCCCCCGGGCAGGATGAGGCGGGTGACGGTCTGGCCGGCCGCATAGGCGGAGCCTAAGAAAAGTTTTCGCAACGGAGTGGGAGCCGCGATGTCGCCGCGGTTCTTGACCACGATGAAGTCGCCCGTGGGACCGACGCCGGGCGAAACGGTCACGGTGGAGTTGCCGCCCGAGTCGGGCGCGGCCACGATGATGGCCGTCATGTTCAAGGCCTCGGGCGCGGGGATCGCCAAGGGCGGGGCACCCATGCCGCCGGATCCGATGCCGCCGACCGGCGAAATGCCGCCCTCGCCGCCGATGGGGCCGCCGCCGGGTCCCGCGCCGCCGCCCATACAGGCAAAGGCGCCCGTATAAAGAAGCCCCAGGCTTAAGAAAGCGAGGAGGAATTTTTTGAAGCCTTTGGAAAGATTTTCGAGAGGATTCTCTGTGTGCCGGTTCACTGCTCACCCCACGGGGGATCTCTTAATACGCGGAACGATCCCCTTATTCGTGCCCCGTGCCCAGAGTTATCGGGCAAACCAGGCCTTAAAGTTGAGTCCTTTGTGTGAAATATAGAAAAAAAACTATCCTTCCGCCGACGGTTTCCCGTCGTCTTCCGGCAACAACTCCTTAAGTTCCTGATTGGTTTGGCCAATTTGGTATTCCAACAGCGACTCCAGGTCCCTCAAAATCTGGGGATCCATCTCATGCAGGTCTTTGTTCATGGCAATGTCGCTCCGATTGAATTGTACCCCGACCATTTTTCAAATCCAACACGGGAAATATAAGCAAGTCTTATTCCAATTTTTTGAGATGTTGGAATAGTGGAACTTACTGATTTTTAACTGGTTTTATTTTTTTGTTTTTTTGCGAGAATAAAATATCTATACTTTGTCCATTCTGGAGAATTTTGTCCCCATTTTTCTATTTTATATATATCATTTGAGGTCCTCATGCTGATCGGCGGCAAGTACGAAATGATCAAAAAGTTGGGGAGCGGTTTTTCCGGCGAGGTCCTCCTCGCCAAATACGCCTCGGGCCTTTATGCCCTCAAATTTCTCAAGAGCTCCCCCACGGGCTTCTCGAAGGAAGAGGCCATCGCCAACTTCAAGAACGAATTTACCCTACTCAAGGAACTCTCCCATCCCCACGTGGCCCGCATCGAGGATTTCGGCTACCAGTCGGATCAGGACCAATATTTTTTCACCACCGAATTCATCGACGGGCCCAACCTCTTCCAGGCCTTGAAGGACCGGCCCATCGAGGAGGCGGAAAATCTATTCGTCCAAGGGCTTCGGGCCCTGGAATATCTCCACTCCCACGCGATCTACCACTTCGACCTGAAGCCGGAGAACATCCTGGTGGGGAAAGACGGGCAGGGAGAGGCGATCGTCAAGATCATCGATTTCGGCCTGGCCGGCTACAAGCCCAAGGGCAAAATGGCGGGAACGCCGTCTTACATGGCCCCGGAGATCATTCTCGGCTCCAAGCCCGACGGAAGGGCCGACCTCTACTCGATGGGCGTCGTCTTCTACGAATGCTTAACCGGGGAAAACCCTTTCCGCTCCGACCAGCTCTCCGAGACCTTGAACCGCCAGCAGACGCTGAAACCCGAGGCCCCCTCGAAGAGACGGGACGGGCTTCCGAAATACTGGGACACCCTCGTCGGAAAACTCATCGCCAAAAATCCCTCTGAGCGCTACGCGAGCGCCGGCGCGGTCATCCGCGAATTGAACCAGCTCTCCGGCAAGACCTACGCCGTCGAAACCACCGACACGCTGCTTTCCTATCTTCCCGGCGAGGGCCAGTTTGTGGGCCGTCAGGTGGAGCTGAGCCGATTCAAAGAGCTTTTGGAGGAATTCAAGGCGAAAAATTCCGACCCGAATTGGAAGAGCCTCCGATTGATCGTAGGCCCCCAAGGCGTGGGAAAGAGCCGCCTGCTCAAAGAGCTTCGATTCTTCGCCCAGCTGTCGAATGCCCCCGTCTACCTCTGGAAAAAGGGGATCGCCCCCGAAATCCAGGGCCCTCAAGTCGTCTTAGCCGACGACTTGAACGCCGAAGAATTCCAGCGCCTGGAGTCTTTCTTCTTAAGCCATCCCTCGTCCCTTTTGATCGTGGGAGCCCTGACGGAAGAAGGCCCGGCGGCGGGCCAGACCGCTCCGATCAAGCTTGCGCCCTTCACCCAGGAGGAGCTCAAGGAGTACGTGGCCTCCATGACGGGGCTTCCCTCCCCTCCTCCCCAACTCTTGGCGGAGCTTTTTCAAAGGACCCACGGAAACCCACTCTTCGTCTCCGAGCTGTTGAAAGAGCTGATCCGCCGGGGCCTCCTCTTCGACGAGCATGGGCGATGGAAGGCGGCCACCTACGAAGACTTAGGAATCGACTTCGCCAAGATTCAGGTCCCCGACACGATCGAGGCCTTTCTCTTGGACCAGGTGAAATCGAAGGAGGAAAAAGAGCGCCGAACGCTGAACCTCCTCGCCCTCTTGGGACGACCCGCCTCCTTGGAGGAGCTCTTAAAATTTTCCGGATGGAAGGGCGCTCCCGAGGCCGCCGCCCGCCTGGCCCAGGAAGGCACCTTGGAACGGGACGAGGCGGGCCTCTCCTACGATTTCAAGAACCCGCTCTTGAGAAAGGCCTTGAGCGAAAATCTTGGCCAAGAGGAGAAGGCCTCCCTTCACAAAAAAATCGCCCAGATCCTTGAGGGCTCTCCCTCCCAGGCCGACGAGCACCTCTATCACCTGGGCTTGGCCGGACAGGGCAAGGCCTCGGTGGAGGCCTTGGGCAAGCTGGGAGAGAAGGCCCTGCAGGAAGGCCGGACGTCAGACGCGGTCGTCCTTTTGAAAAAGGTGCGGGAGAGGGCCTCGGAGCTTTCCACCGACGGGCAAATGAACCTGGCCTTGAAGCTGGGAGACGCCCTTTTGAAGGAAGGAAATTTGAACGAGGCGGGGTCGGTCTTCGACGAGGCGCGGCTTAAGCTCAAAGAGGTGAAGACCTCGAAAGACAACGTGCTCTGGAAGGTCGACGTGTCCGAAAAACTGGGCGCCGTCTATTTGAAACGCCACGACCCGGAGAAGGCGAAGGAGATTTTCACCGCCGCCTTGACCCTCCTCGAAGAATTCCCGGTCTCTCTGCCGAAGCGCCTCGCCCTTCAGAATTTCATGGGCCGCGCACGCATCGTGGAGGGCAAGCTCGATCAAGCCTTGGAAATCTTCAAGGAGACCGACCGGGCCTGGCGGGAAGATCTTAAGGCCAACGAGCGGAAGGAGGTCTTGAACAATGATCTGGCCACGGTCCTCCATCTGAAGCAGGATGAGGCGAAGGCCTTAGAGCAGTTTCAGAAGGACTTGGAGTTCTACCAATCGATCCACCATCATTTCCTGACCGCCCGCACCCATTACCATTTGGGGGAAGTCCACCAGGCCCGAAAGGAAATCCCCAAGGCCATCGAGCACTACAAGACCTGCGTCGAGATCTCGAAGGCCCACCGCCACTTCGAGATGCTCTTCCGCGCCTACAACGGCCTGGGCAACTTGTACCATGCGGAAAAGGACGCGGAGAACGCCCTGCACTACTACGGCCGGGCCTTAACCATCGCCCAGAAGATTCAAGACGTGAACTCACAGGCGGCCATCTCGGTCAACATGGCGATCCTTCAGAACGAATCGGGAGACGCCGTAAAGGCCCATCCGTACCTCGTGAACGCCGTCTTCCTCCTCGAGCGCATTCCCGAGCGCACCTCCTTCCAGAATTATTTCTTGGCCCGGGCCAAGATGGAGAGCGGCGACGTGAACCGCAAGCTCAAGAAATTCGAGGCGGCCCGCGACGACCTGCGCGACGCCCTGAAGATGGTCGAGGCCAACGTGCAGATGAAGAGCCAGCTTTATTGGGTGCACGCGACCTTAGCCCGGCTTTATTTCGACCAGGCCCGCTTCGACGAGGCCAAGGAGAGCCTGGAGGCAGCCCGGAAGAGCGCCCTGGACACCTCCCACCAAGACGACCTGAAGGAATTGGAGGAGAGGGCGAAGGGCGAGCCGGCGGCCAAAAAACCCGAGCCGAAACGGGCCGCCCCGCCTCCGGCGGAGGCCCGGGAAGAATCGGGCGGGGGCTTCGCCACCCTTGAGAAAGAATACGAGACCATCCTGACCTTGAACAAATATTTGAACTCGGAGCACAACCTGGAATTTCTCCTGAAGACCGTCCTCCATTACGCCCTGGAGCTTTCCGGGGCCGAGCGGGGGCTTATCCTCCTCGTCAACGAGAAAGGCGCGCTGGAGCTTAAGTCGTCGCTCAACACCGAAGTGAACGCGAGCCTCTCGGAGATCTCCCAGAGCATCGCGGAAAAGGTCTTGAACAGCGGCGAGGCGGTGGAAACCGACGACGCCTCGGGAGACACGCGTTTCAACGAGGTGCAATCGGTGATGATCTTGAAGCTGCGCTCCATTCTTTGCCTTCCCGTCAACTCGAGGAGCCAGACCGTAGGCGTGCTCTACCTGGACAACCGCTACCGCCCGGGGGTTTTCAAGCGGGCCAACTTCAAGGTGCTTCAGGCCTTCTGCGACCAGGTGGGCATCGCCATCGAGAACGCCAAGCTCATCCAACGTTATCAAGACATCGAGGCGGAGCTGCGCAAGAAGCTGACCGAGGCGGAAGACGAGGTGTCGACCTATCAGGCCCTGTTCCAGGAGGAGGCGATCGCCCTGCCGACCAAATATTCCTACGAGAAGATCATCGCCAAGTCGAAGGCGATGTACGAGATCTTCCGCCTCTTGGACAAGATCACCGAGACGAGCCTGGCGGTCTTCATCCACGGCGAAACGGGTACCGGCAAGGAGCTCATCGCCAAGGCCCTCCACTACAACCACAAGAGTCGCAAAGAGAGGCGCTTCGTCGCCATCAACTGCGGCGCCATCCCGGCCAACCTGATGGAAAGCGAGCTCTTCGGTCACAAGGCGGGGTCCTTCACGGGTGCCACGAAAGACAAGAAGGGGCTTTTCCTGGAGGCCGACGGGGGCACCTTGTTCTTGGACGAGGTGGCCGAGCTCGACATGAACCTGCAGGTGAAGCTGCTCCGCGTCCTGGAGGAATCGGAGTTCACCCCCGTGGGCGACACCAAGACCTTAAGCGCCGACGTGCGGGTCGTGGCGGCGAGCCATAAGAATTTGGAGGAGGAGATCAAAGCGGGGCGCTTCCGGGAGGACCTTTTCTACCGGATCTGTCAGATCAAGATCGAGCTGCCTCCCTTAAGGGTAAGAAAGGAAGACATCCCCCTTCTCGCCGAGAAGTTCATTGAGATTTACCGCAAGGAGCACGGGATTGAGACCAAGCTCAAGATCGCCCCGTCGTTCATGAAGAAGATGATGGAATACGATTGGCCGGGAAACGTGCGGGAGCTGGAGAACGTGATCTCCGTCGCCACGGCCTTGGCGGAGAAGGACGAGCTGACCTACGAATCGCTCCCCACGAGCTACGGGGTTCGGAAGAATCTGCAGAACAAACCCGCGGAGACAACGACGGCCTCCGTCGCAGAGGCGGGACGCCCCAAGGTCTTGATCGACGGCGCGAATCTCTATGATACTCAAAAAAGTTGGGAGGACTACGAGAAGCTCATCACGGCCAAGGCGTATCAGGCCAATCAGGGCCATCCTGCCAAGACGGCCGAAGCCCTGGATCTGTCGGTCGCGACACTCTACAAAAGGATCAAAGAATTCGATCTGGCCAACGTGAACAATCCGCTCTACCGGGATCCCTTCGCCTACGATCCCAAGCTCAAGCTTCAAGACTACGTGAAGAAGGTCTTCCAGGCGGCCCACGAATATTCGGGCTCCCACCCGTACACGGCCATCAAATGGCTCGGGGTGTCCCAGGGATATTTTTATAAAATCTTGAAGGAGCTGAAGGGGGAGGGAAGGAAATAACCTAGGGGCGGCCCCATGTGGCCGCCCGTTCCCAGGTGACGCAATTGAAGGGCGAACATGCCCGTGCCGGGCACAAGCAAGGTTCGCCCCTACGGATTTATTTCTTCCTCTTGAAAGATCTCACCGCAGGAATCACCAGCATCATCAGCACCGAGAGGGATCCGGAGGCCGAGGGCACTCCCGCCCCCATGGAGCAATCCCAGTTTCCGGGAGCCGCCGGAGCGGTTGGGCTCGAACCGGGGTTCGGGCCCGCGGGATTCGGCTCTACGGTCGTTTCGAAATCGTAATCGTTGTTTTCCGAGTGGGTATCGATGGCCTGTCCTTCAACACTGGCAACGAACCTTAAAAGGCCCGCCTCGTTCGGCGCCTTCCATCGCATCGCGATCTTTAAGGTCCGTCCGCTGGCGATGTTCTGCAGGTCGCATTGCAAGACGTCGGCCTGGGCGATGGCGCAGGTTCCCTGCTCGGGAACGATGGACACGTATTGACCGACACGGGGAATGATCATCGAAAGACGGGAGGCAGCCGCCGCGTCGGGGCCCAGGTTCGAAACTTCCATGATGTAGTTGATCACGTTGCCCGCCTCGACGGAGTCGATGGGCTTCACGAATAATTTTAAGTCGGCGATCGGATCGGTGATGACTTGGTTCACCTGGGTCGAGGCCGTGGCATGGTCGTTGTCGGCATGCTCGTCGATGGAGGCGGCGGCCGTGACGTCGGAGGATATCTCCAGGGTGACCTCTTCATTGGGCGTCTTCCATTGGACAACGACCTGAACTTTGGCGTCTTTTTCAATCTTGCCAAGATGGCAATCGATCACGGTCGCGTCGTTGGCTTGCGCGGCACAGGTGCCCTGGGGAGTTTGGGTGGAAAGGATCTCACCTTTCTCCGGAAGCTTGATGGATAAATCGCTGGTCTCGGAGGCGTTGGGCCCTAAATTCTTGACCTCGAAGACATAGCTGACCGCCGTCTCGGAGGGGGCGCTGGCCGGGGCCGTCAGGGACACGCTCAAGTCCGAAATGGGATCCGGGATCGGATCGGCGGCCTGAACGGTCGCCGAGGAGATCAAAACGAGGCTTAAGAAAAACAGACCGAATTTTCGATAGATAGAAAGCATATGTCCCTCACCCTCCCCGTAAGTGGGGAGTACTAAGGGATTTCTTCGTCGGGAGGCGAAAAAAGTTGCGAGACATCTCGGATCCCTTACGACGCTTAAAAAAGTCCGACCGGCAAGCCTCCTTTACTTTCCCGAAGGTTTGCGGAAATCATTCTCCCACACCCGAATCATGCAAAACTTCGGCGAGGGTCTCGATGAATCTTAAAACTTTTCTGATTTTTCTTTCCGCGCTGATCTTCCCTGCAGCCTGCCACGCCGAGGCTCCTCCGCTTCAAAAAATCTGCGCCTCCGACTGCGCGGGCCCCATGGCCTCGGTAACGCCGTGGCGGGACGCCCAGGGAAAAGCCTCGATCTTCGAATACCGCGGCGATTTAAGAGTCTGCTCCCACCCACCCTTGGTCTTCTTCGACGCCCAAGCGAAGGCGATCTTGACGATCCCGGAAGTCCCCTTGAATCCCGCAGATCCGGCTCAGAGCGCGCGGTTCAAAGAACTGCATGAAAAGAGGACGAGCCTCCTCAAAGATCTAACTCGAGGGAAACCGGAGTTCTGCCCTTCAAAATAACGTTATTTCCGTCTGGGTCGACGCGGTGGTCTTAACACCAGCTTTGTGGTGGGGGCCTGGGGTTGGACCAAGCCTCCGACGGAGGCCCGCAGGTGATCGGTGATAAGAAGAGGGGGAAGGTTCTCCCAACGATTTAAAATCAACCGGGTCACGGAGAGTTGATCGTCCCTTGACATCGCGGGGATGGTTTCCTTGAAAATTTCGAAGGCATCCCGGGGCTTCGTGGAATAGATCCGCAGAATGTCTTCAACGAATTCCGTCCGGCCGCCGACCGACATTTTTTTCACCACATCCTTCAAAATCGTCGTGACCCCTCCCCTCATGGGAAGGGCCGGGGAGAGGTGCTTGGCGATGAGCAAGGCCGAGTCCTTCAAGGATTTCACATCTTTTCGATGGGGAAGGGTTCGCCCCAGGAGGGCCGCTCCCAATAGGAATAAATTTGAATTCGCCGAACGCAGGAATTGATTGACCTTCCGATCGACGAAAGCTTGATCCGCCGCGCTTAGACCCGGATAAACCTGAAGCAGTGTCTTTGATAACAGATCGATGGTGTGGGAAAAATCTTCGGAAGAACGGACTTGTGCCGACGCGCCCTCCAGAATTTTCAGGCCTTCGTCCTGACTCGCCTTTTTTGAAGTCTTGGCCCCGCCGGATGCGGATCGGGAGCCCTTGCCGCCCCGGTCTTTCGGAGCGCTCATGGCGAGGATGAAATCGGAGGGATCGAGGCCTGGCAGCCTTTCTCCCGCAACGGCGAGTACCGGTTGTAATCCATTTTTTAGGGGCGAGATCTCCTCGCCCGTCCGATCGGACCCGAAGAGCAGACGGGGAGACCCCGCGCCGGCGTCCACCGTACGCAGAGACAAATCCAACCCGCGCTCCAAACCATGAACCCCCGGCGCAAACCGATGGGCCAAGGCCATGCCCGCGCCGATCTGAAGATTCGTTGCCTCCGCGTGGAGGAATTGCTCGGCAAGGGACCCCGTGGGCCGCATTGCGAGCCCGAAAATTCCCGAGGCCTGATGTCCCGCCACCATCGCCGTGTCTTGGAGAAGATGTTGGGCGATGAGGTTCTGGCCTTGAGCGAGACGCCCCACGCCTTTCAAGGTGCCAAAGGAGATGAAGGAATGGAGGAGGCCCTGGGCGATTCCGCCGGAACCGGACCATCGCCATAGGTTAGGAATTTCAGATTTGGAATTTGAAATGAACGCCCGGTTTGTCACCTCAAACGCCGAGATCTCGGCGGTAAGCCCCAGGCCAATGGAGACGGCCCGGACGGCGTTTCCGCCTCCCAAACCCATCGCCCCGATCCTCCCCACACGATACGCGAGCCCTCCCGCCGTCATGGCGGCCAAGGAGCGCCAATCGGCGGCCTGTTGGATGAAGCCGCCCACCAAGCCCTCCACCTGGGTCTGCATGGATGTCAAAGGTTTGGAAGGGAATCCGCCGCGATCCAAAAGATTCGAAGGACCCGCCGAAGGCCCGAAGGCTGGGAGAGGCTCGGAAAAGCTCATGTGCACCCCTTGAATTAAAGTGAAGGAGATCGATCGGAACGGGACGAAATAAGTTGCAGGAAATTTATCCGCGGGAGCTTCCGGCCGGAATCTTCAGGACCACGCCGGGTTTTAAGGTCGCATTTTTAGAAAGCCGGTTGTGGGCGACAAGATCGGCCAGGCTCACGTCGTATCGCTTGGCGATTTCGTGGAGGGTGTCACCCTTGCGCACCTTGTGGGTCAGTTCCCTCACGGGTTTTCTCATAGCGGCCACCCGGGTGGATTTTTTCGGCCGGCTTCCTTCGTCGGCATGGGCGCTGCGAATCAGGGAGAAGCCGCTGCCCTCTCTCGCGGGCGCCTGGGTTCGGATGACGAGCTTTTGATCGGCGAGCAGGCCGCGCTTCAGGTTGTTCCACTCTTTGAGCTGGGCGACGGTCACGTCATGCTTCTCGGCGATCTGGGCCAACGTCTCGCCTTTTTTTACACGATAAGCGATGACCTTTTCTTGGGTCCGTTTTTTCGAAGGAGATTCGGGCTCCTCCCAAGACGGTTTAACGCGGACGCCTCCCGCGTCTTCGGCGGGACCGGCCTCCTGCCCTTCGGCGGCGGCGATGGCGTCGTCGGGATGGGGCCTAAAATCGGTGGCGGACGGGGCCGATTCGGGAGACGGGGGACCCGACACTCCTTCGGCGGAGGCCGTGGTGACCTCCGGGGTCGCTCCCGAAGACCCGGCAAAGGCGGAGGGACCATCTCCCCTACTGGGCGGGGGATTCTCGTCCATTCTCTTAT
>Ga0066388_100001931_pt1 | contig 12223 bp, 14 predicted proteins | sample PanSoiMetaGPlot6_FD_64539 | JGI IMG/M metagenome (GOLD analysis project Ga0066388, IMG submission 64539) | Tropical forest soil microbial communities from Panama analyzed to predict greenhouse gas emissions - Panama Soil - Plot 6 (Hybrid Assembly) | ecosystem: Environmental > Terrestrial >... | reverse complement strand
CGCGCCGACATTGAGCCAGGCCCCATCCGACGGGCGCTCGCCGACACATTCATCCTGGCCCCCAATATCGTCACCCGGCATGCCGCCAGCCAGCACTCGTTCCGCATCGCGGGCACCCGGCTGTGCGCGGCATTCGGCCGGGAGCTGCGCGGCACCGCCTTCGTCAATCTTTGGGACCAGGAGAGCGCACGCCGCATCAACGACCTTATCGGAGCCGTGACGCACGAATCTGTCGGCGCTGTTGCGGGCGCGCGCGGCTGCAGCATTGAAGGCGACGTTCTCGACTTCGAGCTCGTGCTGCTGCCGCTGCGCCACCAGACTGCGACCGACGCTCGCGTGCTCGGCGCTCTGGCCCCGCAGGATCTGCCTTATTGGTTTGGCATGAGCCCGGTCGGCAAGCTCGCGCTTGGAACAATTCGCTATCTCGGCCACGAAGATGCGAAAGACTTGGATACGCAAATCGAGGAAGCCGCAGACCAGGCGCGGGAGCCACGGCCAACCGGCGGCCGCATCCGCCACGGCCTCATCGTCTATGACGGCGGGCAAAGCTAAATTTGCATTCCTGCATGCTGCAGCCGCAGCCGGCTAACGCGCCATTAACGATGCGGGCCTAGGGTCGCATCGAAGCTTTGACATGCAGGATTTTGGACGAAGCGGATGGAGCTTCTCCAGCAGAAGTTAACTCGGCTGCCGCTCAGCGAAGAGCGCAGACGCTATCCGCGCGTGCGCGTCAACTTGCTCGGCCGCTATATGCTGACGGACCGGCATGAATATCCATGCCAGGTCACCGACATGTCGCAGGGCGGCATGACGCTGGTCGCCCCGGTCATCGGACAGCTCAACGAGCGCGTCATCGCCTATGTGGATCACGTCGGCCGGCTCGAAGGCGTGGTCACGCGCCAGCTCGAGAATGGCTTCGCCATGAGCATCGCAGCCACCCCGCGCAAGCGCGACAAGCTGGCGGCCCAGCTCACCTGGCTGGCCAACCGCGAGCTCCTGGGCACGATCGACGACCGCCGCCACGGCCGCGTGGCGCCCCGGGTCGCGGCTGGGCGGCTGACCCTGCCCAACGGCAACAACATTTCCGTGCGTATCATCGACGTTTCTCAGTCTGGTTGTGCCATCGCCACCGACCAGCGGCCGGGCATTGGCACGCAGGTCACCATCGGCAAGACCCCTGGCCGGGTGGTCCGCCACCTCGAGGATGGGTTCGCAATCGAGTACCTGCGCCTGCAGCACCCGGACTTCATCGAGGACAACGTCACCGGCGGGTAAATAAAGACCTCCCCAGAGGGGCCCCTGCCGGAGCCATTTCGAGCCTGGAAGGCGCTCGGGCGGGCCTCCGCGGGCCATTGGAACCCCAATCCTGTTAGTAAACGGTGAGCCTCCCGGGGAGCGGTAGAGGCCGGCTGGCGCGGGTTTCGCTGCTTAATGCCGCCACTTTTGATTCAAATTGTATTATTTGGCATTTTACGAGAATGCGCTTCAAATAATAGAAGTAATTTCTCCAGTATTGATCGCAGTTTTACTCAAAACCTCACGCCAGTATTGGCTGCGCTGCAAGACCTTTGTGGGAAGTATGGCCCCAACAACAGGGACGGGGTCAAGACATGCTTCTCGACCGCAAGATACTATTGGGTGCTGGCTGCACAGCCCTTATGGCCGTGGTCAACCTGACGACCGCGCAGGCAGCCAACGAGCGCCCCTTGTTCATCAGCGTTGGGCCGAGCGCGCGTGCGCCGATCGGCTGGACCGACTTCTGCGCCCAGTCGCCGCGCGAGTGCGATGGCCGGCCGCTCGAGGCACGCGATGTCGTGCTCTCGCAGAAGGCCTGGAAGGACCTGGTGCGGATCAATAAGTGGGTCAATGACTCGATCAAGCCGATGACCGACATGGATCATTGGGGTGTCATCGAGCGCTGGAGCTACCCGGACGACGGCTATGGCGACTGCGAGGACTATGTCCTGCTCAAGCGCCGGATGCTGATGCAGGCGGGCTGGCCGCGGCAGGCCCTGCTGATCACGGTGGTGCGCGACCTCAAGGGCGAGGGCCACGCCGTGCTCACGGTGAAGACCGACAAGGGCGAGTTCATCCTCGACAATCAGGAGGATCAGATCCTGCTCTGGTCGGAGACCAGCTACCACTTCGTAAAGCGGCAGTCGCAGGCGGACCAGAATGTCTGGGTCTCGCTCGGTGACAACCGCCCGGCGATCGCCACCGCGACATCGCGCTGAACAACAAGGCGTCGAACAAACAGATACGGAGCTACGCGACCCCGGTCACGTCCCCACCCCTCCCCGTCCCCAGACCGGGTTCGCGCGCGGCCGCCTCTCCCCCCGGAGGCGGCCGCACCTTTTTTGGTGGAACTCCCGTGAGCCGAAGTGACCTGGTGACAAGGGGAGCCGACCGCCGCGACGGTAGCAATGTATGTTGCAAGCTATTTTTTCGACCTCTCCACAGAAATGATTCAGCCTAAGTCGGAAACCGAACGTTCGTGTGATGGTTGTCTGTACGGCATTCGCGAAGGATCGAACTCAGCCCATCCCCAGAGCCCCCGGCGTCGATCCCCGAATGCAGCCCCGCCCCTGCGGCGGGGCTTTTCTCGTGGCTCGCGGGCGATGCGATTGGCAGCCTGCGAGCCCACGAGGTCATCGCCAGACCAGGTCATCGCCAGAACGGCCCGACTTTCGCGAGAGCCACATAGGCCTTTTCGGTCGATGCCAATACAGTCTCGATCCGAGCGTCTTCGTGTCCGGTCAGGAGTCCAGCGGCGAAAGCCTGCTTGGGTTTCGCTTGCCGCCGAGCAGCCGCCATTGATGCGATACGCTTTTCGTGCACAGCGATGTCGTTGAGATCGCCAAGGCCATCTTGCAGCTCTTCTAGGGCGTTCAGAAACTTCTTTTGTCGCTTGGCCGCTCGCTTATTTTGAAACAGGCTTGCGAAGAAATCCACGGCGTAGCGCAGCTTCTTGGTCTTGATGCGCAATTTGTGACGGCTGCGGACATCGAGGTGTGCGAGCTCTTTCCCTTGCTTGCGGACTTTCCGCCAGCGCCTGGTCAATTGATCAGCGGCAAAGATCTCGATGGCCGCGTCACCCCGGTCGCGAACAAGGTCATCGGTCGGATTGGTCCACTGCCCCGTTTCAAGCCAAGCCGCGAGCTCCAGCGTTAGGGCGTGGAAGCGCGTCGAACGGATCGCGGCTTGCGCACTCGACAGCGCGGCTTCACGACGACGGGCGACTTCCCGCGATATCGCTGGGAAGCCCTCCCAGCGCACGTGCCTTTTCTTCATCGGCTGAATGACGCGGCCCAGAAGCACATCGAGCTCGCGCGCGGGGCCGAGTTGTCCGGCCAGCCACTTCAGTTCACCCTTGATTGCCCTTGTCTGCGAGTCCCGCAGCAGAGCAGCAAAGAGTGCCATTCCCGCCCGCAGGCGACGCTGGCCCACACGCATCTGATGGACGCCTTCAGGGTCGCCTTTGGCGAGAGCGGTCTCGTTGCTGACGATCTGCTTGAGACAGGCCCTGCCAACGATCTTGAAGGCGTCGCGCGCACTCAGACCCGGGGAAAGAATGATCGGAGCGCTCTTGACCGGCAGTCCGCGGCTGTGATCGAGCAACTCGTAGCCGCGTTCCGACTTGCTCTTGACAGCAAGCTGCGCCGGAAGGCTCTGACTGAGCTCACGGGCAATGGCGAACAGCTCGGCGGCGCTTCCGCGTTTCAGCTCGATTTCAATCTCACACAATGGGGTTGTGTGCTTGCCGGTGTCGATTGTGCCTTGATCGACTGTCAAAGCAGCGGCGCGCGCATCATCGGCAATCTCGTACTCGGTCCGTTGGACCCGTGTTTCAAATAGTGGTTTTAGCCTTTGACGCACTTTCTTTGTGAGAATTTCCTCGAGCGCGGTACCCTTGGCCAGACCGAGGTCAGGCTGCTCGCCTGCAATCTCCGCTTCCCACTCGTCACGATCGAATGTCCCAGAATTGGTGGCCGATTTAATGGTTTGAACATAGCGATTTCCAATCCGGCGCACTCGGAGCAACACCCCTTTTTTGCGCAGCTTGTGCTTGTCGGTGTCGAAATAGACCGAGACCTCGGTTGCGCGCCTAGGTTTACTCTTGAGCTTCCGAACAAGCGGAATTTGCGGGAAGGAGGACAGGCCTTTCGGGGCGAGCTCAAGCTTTACTTCAATTTCCTTGTGCGGCAATGGAGCGGTTCCACGCATCAGCAACCTCGCAGTGCACCGACAACCGGTTAACGATTTGCATTCGGTTGAGTTCAGACGATGCCTGCAGGGCCAAGCAAATTTCTTGTGCTGGATCAAGTCTGGGTCAATTTTTCCGACCGACGGCCCTCGGCAGCTTGCCGCGAAGAAGCGCGAGCAGAGCCCACAAGAAAATATTTCAAGATGTTTCCATCGTCACTGGACGCCAATTCCTGCTGGCAAACCTTGCAACGCAGCGCCAGGTCGGGCGCGTGGGCCGGGGCTGGCATGCGGACCAATTTGTAATGGGCGCCGCATTTCGGGCAGACGAAATTCTCGTGTTTACTCATAGGACTCATGCTCCCAGGACTCGTGGAGTTTTTGTGCCCAAGGCCGAAGGGGTTGAGAATTCGAACCGAAAAGATGTTTATCATGGCCGACCGTCCCATACTGACGTACATCGCTACCGTTATGTGAGGTTTCATACCAACGCGCTGGGTCGAGGTCGGTTCGCAGGGAACTCCAACGCTATTTGGGTCAGGCTTTGATGTTGTCCGGCAGGCTGATGAGAATCTGTTCGGCTTGGATGTCCGAGCGTGTGTCGGGTGGCAGACGGATCGGCCAGCGCTTGCCAATTCCAAACTCAGTCGTAGAAAGTCCTTCGTTCTCCCAGTCGTATTTCGGCCGCTCCGCAGTCCAGCGGCTATTCAACAATTCATGATTTCGCGTATTAGCAGGGGTCGGCTTCTGCAGCCCGAAGAAACCTTCGTTGACGTGATCAAGCGCCGTGAAGGTACCCTTGCGGTGTTGCGGCGCATATCCGACCTGCTTCATGCGCATCTGCAAGTCAGTATCCTCAAATCCCCAGCCCCAATAGCTGGTCGAAAATCCGTTGATCCGCTGAAATTGCGCATTCTGGAACATGACAACAGCAGAAAACATCTCCTCGGGCTTGTGAAAAATACGCTCCTTGGCGCGCGCAGGGTTGATTGGCCTCGACTCGAAGCCATACCAGATGATCATCGTGGGCAGCTCGGGCCATCGATAGTCAGCCCACATCGGCAGATAGTCCACGTCGTGAAAGCAGACATAGTCGACAGCATCATGAAGGACCTTGAATCCGATGTTGCAGAGGAGGCCGCGATTGAAGGGCAGACCAGCCGGCTGCTCGATGACTGCGATCTGAACCGGGATCTCGCTGTCGACCTGATGCCGCGAGAAATAGCGAGCCAGGTGGGGCACGGACTGGAATAGATGATCAGAGCGGTTGCGATACGGAATGACAATGCCAAGACGTTCCATGAAAGCCCCCTCCTTTCCTCCTGTAAGGGGCGGGACGACAATTAGGCGAACTCCAACCCTCGTACAATCGGGGTTCGAGGATGACCGGCGCGTTAACCTCGTTGCCCACGCGATGACGAAACAGTGATGCATGCGATCGAGTGTCGTGGACGAGATTCATTTATAAGCTATAGTCAGTACCTAAGAGAACTCACGCCGATCGAGGTTGGGAGCATTCTCACCAGCAACAACAGACCATTGGCAGGCTGAGGGCGCTTAGCAGCGTATCGCGATGAATGACCACCCAAGAGCCGCGGGTGATTTCTTAGCGAGGATCGAGCGACTGCTCGTCGTTACTGCCGTATGCGCGCTGTTGCTGTCACAATTCACCAGTGCTTATGTCACCAGCGCTTATGCGGGTGGGCCTTATGACGGCGAATGGACCGGTACCGCAACACCAAGCCGCGGACGATGCCGGCCCGCCAGCGTGACCCTGACGGTCGCCGGTAAGGTAGTAACGGGTGAAATTCGCCTGGACCGGGAAACAGATATCAGGGGAACGGTGTGGGAGGACGGGTCATTCGGAGCCACGATCGGCTTCAACCAGCTCACCGGCCAATTCAGCCGCGATTCGTTCGAAGGGGCGTTTGAGACGCCCGAATGCACCTGGAAGATGTTGCTCAAGCGCAAGCCGGCGGCATAGTCGTCTGCGAGGAAGCGTCGCAGGGGACGCATGGCGTTCCTCAGCACTCAGCCGACCCGCTTGAGCCCCTTGGCGTAGCGCTGCCAGCGCCTGACATAAATGTCAGCCGCGTCCGCGATCATGCGGGCGGCCTTCTCATCGAGCATGCGCAACACCCGCGCGGGCGCGCCCACGATCAGCGAGTTCTCCGGAAACTCCTTGCGCTCGGTGATCACGGCGCCGGCGCCCACCAGGCTGTTCCTGGCGATCTTGGCGCCGTTGAGCACAATCGCGCCCATCCCGATCAGGCTGTTGTCGGCGATCGTGCAGCCGTGCAGCACCGCGTTATGGCCGATGACGCAGTCGCGCCCGATCACGATCGGAAAGCCCGGATCGGTATGCAGCGTGGCATTGTCCTGGATCTGCGAGCGCTCACCGAGCTCGATCCACTCATTGTCGCCGCGCAGCACCGAGCCGAACCATACGCTCGCGTCCAATTTGAGCCGCACGCGACCGATGACGGTCGCGCTCTCGGCAATCCAGTAGCGCTCGGGAAGGTCGGGCCGCTCACCGTCGAGCTCAAAAATGGCCATGCACGCTCCGTCTCATTGGTGCGCGACCTTGCCATGCAGAGGATCGATTGGCGAGCCTGGAACGTACGCGCCTGGAGCGTACTAGATCCGCAGCATGGCGACGACCGCCATGATGGCGACCGTGCCCGACATCAGGCTCCAGAGACCGGCCACCACCGTGGCGGCCATCACCAGCTGGAAGCTGCGTCCTTCGATCGCGTGCCCGCGGACAATGTTGCGCATGATCAGGAACGGCGCGGCAAACGCCAGGATCGGCACCGCCATGAAGGTCGAGGGCTTAGGCCCACTCTCCAGCACCCGGAAGCTCAACGCGCGGCTGGTGACAAGCTGGTAGCCGGTCGTCAGCATGCCGGCGAACGCAAAGCCGATCGCCAACGCAAACATCAGGTGAACCGATTCCGGTGCCATCTCGCCCTCGTTCCGACCATGCTGCTTGGCAAAGCGCGCGGCCGGGCGCCACAACATCCCTAATTAATCGTTAACATCGAAACAAACACGGAACCGTGCGCGCAGGACGGGCGTGGCATACTCGCCCGCGATTCGCGGGAACGAGCGGCGAGCATGACGATTTCCGACTTTTCCAATGCGGCAACGAGCCGGCCTCGGCGCCGCGGCGCGCTGGCGCTGCCACTCATTGGCGCACTCACCTTTGCTGCTATCGCGGCCGGTTTCATTGCCTATGTGCTGTGGCCCCGCTGGCCCGGGCCAACCGTCCCGCCCGATGCCCCTGCGCTGCCCATCACCATTGCGGGCACGCCCTTCAACGTGCCTCCTGCCGCCATCCGCATCCCGCTGCAGCGCCACGCCGGCGCGCACGAGCGGGTCGATCTCGCCTTCCTCTGGCCCTCGCTCGAGCCGCCAGCAGCGCATGCATCGACTGCGCGGGCGCCGGGTGCCGCGCCTCAACAGACAGTCGACCGTCTGTTTGTGACGATCACCGTTGCCGGCGACACGCTGACGCCGGCCGAGCGGATCAAGACCATCTATCCGCGCTATGCCGCGGCCGATTCCGATATCGAGCCCAATGGGCTTGCGGTGAGGCCGTTTCGCAGCGGCACGCCTTACCAGGGCGAAGACCTGATCTATGACTCAAACTATGACTCGGCTGAGGGCTTCCTCGTGCGCTGCAGCCGCAACAGCACCGGCCCAACGCCCGGCATCTGCCTCTACAGCCAACGCATCGACCACACCGACATTGTGGTGCGATTCCCGCGCGACTGGCTCACGGATTGGCGCGCGATCGAAGCCGGCATCGCGCGCCTGATCGACGGCCTGCGCCCGCGAAGCTGACGCCGTTGCGTTGATGTTGCGCTAGATTGAACGGCCGAGGCCTGCCTCTTCCAGATCAAGCGCGAGAATCGCCATCTCGAAATAGCAGGAGCGGGTCTCTTTCTCGTCAAAGAACAGGACGCCGATATACTCCTCGCCGATATAGACCTCTGCGGAATCGGTCTTGCGCGGGCGCGCCACCACACGAATGCGCTCGGTGTCGAACTTGCGCCGCAGATAGGCTTCGAGCGTCTTCAGGTTCTTGATGTTGGCGGCCTCGCCGAGCGTGATCTTGATCTCGAGATTGTAGGAACGCTCCTCGTCCTCGTCATCGACGGTAAGGCCCCCGACCCGCTCCTCGCCGACAAACACGTCGGCCTCATCGGCTTTCTTTGGAACCACCCGCAGTCGCTGATTGCCGAACAACTTCTTGAGATAAGCATCAAGCTTCTTGACTTCCTGGACGTCCACCGTTCGGCTCCCCGCTCATGGTCCCGTATCGTAGAACAATTGGTCCATCGTGCGGGAGGGCTCTAGGCAACCGGCCTCGCCGACGACTTTGGCCGGCACGCCCGCAACTGTCGTGTTATGCGGCACCGCCTTGAGCACGACCGAGCCCGCGGCAACGCGCGCGCAATGACCGATCTCGATGGCGCCGATGATCTTGGCGCCGGCGCCGAGCATGACACCGCGCCGGATCTTCGGATGGCGGTCGCCATGATCCTTGCCGGTGCCGCCCAGCGTCACGTCGTGCAGAATGGACACATCGTCCTCGATCACCGCAGTCTCGCCCACGACGAGCCCGGTCGCGTGATCGAGGAAGATGCCACGCCCGATCGGAGCGGCCGGATGGATGTCGGTCTGGAACACCGCGGACGAGCGGCTCTGCAGGTAATACGCGAAATCCTTGCGGCCTTTGTGCCAGAGCCAGTGCGCGAGCCGGTGCGTCTGAATGGCGTGGAAGCCCTTGAAATAAAGCACCGGCTCCAGAAAGCGGTCGGTCGCGGGATCGCGATCGAACGTCGCCACGATGTCGGCGCGGAATGCGAGGCCGATCGAGGGATCGCCTTCGAGCGCGTCGCCATAGGCCTGCCGGATCAGCTCGGCCGAGACATCAGGATGGTCGAGCCGTTCGGTCACACGATGCACGACCGCGGCTTCGAGCGTGTCATGATGCAGAATGGTCGAATAGATGAAGGTCGCGAGCTCAGCTTCGCGGCGGGCGACTTCCTCCGCCTCGCCTCGAATGCGCGCCCAAACCGGATCGACCTTGTCAAGCGTGTTTGCCGCTTTCGTCTGTTCACGGGCCATCATGATTCTCCAAACGGCATCCTAACGACCAAAGCCATCCTAGCACAGCGGCCCTGGTTCGTGTGATATATAGTCCTGCGTTGTCAGCGGCCTAGGTGGGCACGCCATCACGGCCGGACCGCCAGAAAAGCCAGCACTCCAGCCTTGAACACCTTGTCGCCCACCGCTTGCATGTGATCGCGGCCCGGAATGTCGAGCGGCTCGGCTGCCGGCAGCAGCGCCGCGAGCTCGTGGGCAGAGCCCGCAACTTCGTCGGCGGTGCCGACCGCCACCAGTGTCGGGATGTGAATTGCCTGCGCTTCAGCGCGAGTCATGGTCTGGCGCGAGCCGCGAATGCAAGCTGCAAGCGCTTTGAGGTCGGACCGCGTCTGCTCAGCGAAAGTGCGAAACACGCGGCCCTGCGGATCGGAGACCCCCGACAGCGATGGCGCTTCGAGTGCGTCCGCAATGGAAGACGGCAAGCCTGCACCGTCGACAAGATGGCTGCCAAGACCGCCCAGGATGAGACAGCGCAACCGGTCGGGATGCGCGAGCGCGAGATAGGCTCCGATCCGAGCGCCCATCGAATAACCCATGACGTCGGCGCGCGCGACGCCCAAGTGGTCAAGCAGCGCGCGGACGTCTTCTGCCATGGTGGCGCTGTGATAGGCGGCTGGATCATAGAGCTTCGCGGATGCGCCATGACCGCGATTGTCGAGCGCGATGACGCGCCGGCGCGCCTTGGTCAGCGTCGTCACCCAGCCAGGATGAACCCAGTTGATGGCGGCGGTCGACGCAAAGCCATGAATGAGAACGATCGGGTCACCCTCCCCCTCGTCGAGGTAGGCGATCTCGATCTGGTCGTTCCGGAAACGTTGCATGCCGTTTTCACGCGCCGCCTGCGCTCAGCCCGCCGCTGCCTCTGCCAGACGCAAATCCTGCGAAACACGGCGCGCCCGGCGACGCTCACAATAGCGCTCGGTGGCACGTTCGGTCGCCCGTTTGACCGCGGCAAAGAATCCCAGGACGGTCATCACCGCCGTGAATAGCCAGGAAAACAGCGTGAAAGCGCTGGTGGTCAGAAAGATCGCGCCGCGTCCGAGCGTCCGCAAGATCGCGCGGGTGCGCGTGCCCTTGGCCTCGGCGAGGCGCGCCATGCGCGAGAGATCACGCGGCCCCTGCGCAACCTTGAGCGCATCGAGCGCCGCCTGCGTGCCCGCTTTGCTCTGCACCCGGCCGACGTCCCCAATCGCGCGCATCAACGATTGCGTCTTCTCGACCTTGACGGCATCGCGCGCGGCCCGCACCGCGACCGCGGGCTCGGTCAGCGACGCCACCTTCATCGTACTGCCAAGCTTCGACCAGTCGACCACGTCGCGCAGTGAGCGCGTCAACCATTCGACCATCTGCCCGGTCATCCGCCCGGCCTTGCTGGCAGCCTTCACGACCGAGACCCCGACCCGCGCCGGTGTGCCGGTGCCGAGCGATGCATAGGTTCCGGCGGTGACGACCAGGCCGACCGTCGCCAGCCCGAGCACAAGCTCATCGGCCTTCTCACCGTTGGCGAGCCGCGAGCCCTCGCGCACGGCATCGCGAATGTCGCCAATGACAAACAGATCGCTGACCGTTGTTCCGGCAACCCCAACCACAGAATCGGCTTCGCCCATGACCAGGCCGCGCCCGAACCGCTTCGCCGCCCGCCGGGTCGACGCCATGGTCGAGTTGGCAGCATCGACCTTGGCGACCAGCGCGGGATCGACTGTCACATTGCGGTCGCGGGCGAGATCAAGAAAGCTCTGCGCCAGATCGGGGTCGTCGAGCTCGAGCGCAGCCTCGATCTCGCGCGCCGCCAAATCGGCATTGAAGACCCGCGCCAGCTGATGATCCGTGAGCAGGACAGGATCGTCCTGGACATAGAGCAGCTGCTCCGCCTCGACGCCGTGTGGCACCACGCGATAAGCGGCGATCGCACAGGCGCAGGCCAGCATGATCGGGAGGATAAGGCGCGGCGCGGTCATGCCTCGGTCTTTGTCTCCGGTGGAGTCGCCTTTGGCGACGGGCGTCGCAGCGGTCCCCGACCTTCAGGTGATACCGGGCAATTGTGCCGGCAAGATGCCGGCCGCAACAAAAGCGTGGATAGGAATACCGCCTTCAGCAGCGGCGACAAGGGCTCGATCAGGCCAAAAAAGCGTGATAAATCAAAGAGCGGCGCAAGGCTTTGGTGCCGCACGCACCCGTGCGCTGAAGCGACGACGCTCGCAAACGAACGGCGCATCCGAAACCTGCAGATTGAAGCTATCGTCTAGGAATCAGCCAGGCAGGCCGTTATGGTGCCGCGCGCTTGCCACCGCGCGACCAACTCCCGGCGCTGCCAGGCGCCGCAGCGGACTTGACCATGGCCGAGAACATCGTTCCTCATTTTCACAATACTCCAGGCGTGCCCGTGATCGAGATCGGCGCCAAGGAGTTCCAGTGCATCGGCGCAACGCCTCCATTCGATCATCCCCACGTCTTTCTCGACATGGGTGACGCGGAGGAGATCATCTGCCCGTATTGCTCCACGCTCTATCGCCACGACGCCTCTCTCAATTCCCACGCGGCCCGTCCGCCGGAATGCGCCTTGGAGCAGGCCGCCTGACCGGCGTCAGCAGGACCTGACTTGTGGCCGCCGCGCGAACCGTCATCATCGCCGGCGCCGGGATCGGCGGACTGACCGCGGCGCTGGCGCTGGCACAGCGCGGTTTCGAGATCACGGTTCTTGAAGCTGCCGAGCGTCTGGAAGAGGTCGGCGCCGGATTGCAGCTCTCGCCCAACGCGGCACGCGTGCTGCTCGCGCTCGGGATCGCCGAACGCCTCAAGCCTCACGTCGTGATCCCTGAGCATCTCGTGGTGCGCAATGCGCGTT
>Ga0066388_100001929_pt1 | contig 12226 bp, 14 predicted proteins | sample PanSoiMetaGPlot6_FD_64539 | JGI IMG/M metagenome (GOLD analysis project Ga0066388, IMG submission 64539) | Tropical forest soil microbial communities from Panama analyzed to predict greenhouse gas emissions - Panama Soil - Plot 6 (Hybrid Assembly) | ecosystem: Environmental > Terrestrial >... | reverse complement strand
ACACATACATCCGGTCTCTTCGATCAAAGACTACGCCGAGAATAGTGGTTAGGCCTTCTGCGAAAACGCTTACATTGCCGCTAGGTGTGATTTTATAGACCTTGGAGGAACCGGGAACAACCGGGAAAGTATTAAGGTTTCCTACGTAGAAGTTGCCGCGATGGGCGATTGCAGTTGGCACGATGTGGCCCTGGCTGGCAGAAATGTCAGTGACACGGGATATCTGACCGTCTGGTGTGATCCGATCTAGCTCGCCGTGGTTTGGTTCAACGGCGTATAGATTACCGCCGACAGCTATCATGCTGTACCAGGTTCCATCGGGTTCAAAATCATCAGCGTTGGGATGGGCCACAGGAAAAGCCATCACAAACGCGCTCAGATTAGCAATTAGTTCCGTGGAGCCGTCAGCATTAACACGGAGCACGCCATTTGGCATCTCCGGCACCTGCGGCACACCATGAGAGCAGCCAGCGCCACCCAACAGGATGTAAAGGGTGTTGCCGATAAAGGCCACGTCGGCTGCACCACTAGTCAGGTTGCCTGTAGCAGCACTTGTCTGACTCGAAGGAAGATTGTCCACTGCCGTCGTGCGATTGCCGTTGGCATCTATCTTCGAGATACGTGAACCGGGGGTTGTTTAAACCGGTGGCGAAGACCGAGACATCCGCCTGCGCTCTCGGGGAAAGCGCGAAGCAGGCGAACGCGAACAGCGCGAACGCGGGATGAATAATATTCGTCATTGTCTTCATGTGTTTTGTCCTCTCATCGATTTCGGTGGAGTTTTCGTGCCGGGCTCAGGATTGCGGAAAGCGTCCGACAGATTGGAGAAATCCCGAGGGGATGATGCATTAGAACAGTAAGAGTAACGATGCGCGGGCCGTGCTGTCTATTAGACCTTAGTCTATCAGGCGATGTCCGACAGACTTACAACCCATAGTTAGCCTTTAGCCTCCGAATCGCCGCTTCCCGTTCCATAAACGCCGTCAGCTTTTCATCCGCTCGCACAACGAAACGCTTTCCGTTGTCGCGATGTGCGTCAACAATCCAGATCCTGCCCCAGTCGCAATCTATCGCTCCAACGCAACCCCAACTCCAACCGGCGTTGCTGAGATTTTCAGCGATGATTTCCAGTAATTCACGCGCGATTGTGATATAAATGTTGCCCCGCCTCAGCTCGGCGACGAACTTTCCTGAATTCACGGATGCCTTTTTACTTTGCTGCTTCTTTCGGTGCGAGTGAGGCGACGATCTTCTCGAAGCGCGGATCGTCCCGCAGTGGGTCCCAGTCCGGGTGCAGGCGCAGCCAACCATAGCTTAATGAACTCGGCAGTCGCGCTGCCTCGGCCAGTTGCTTTAACGCGAGATCCTTCTCGCCTGTCCTAGCGTAAATGATCGCGAGATTGATGATCAGATCGGTGCCATCGACGACGTCTTTCGAAACGGGCACCAGTTCAACTGCGCGCCTTCCTTCCCGGATGGCGTCGTCTTTGCGGCCAAGACCGGCGTCAATCAGGCCGAGGACGGTGAGCCCTTGGGGGTAATCGGGTTGATCGCGCATAGTCTTCTCAACTTCGGCGCGAGCACCGGTGAATGCGGCGCGGGCGACGGTCGCATCACCGCGAGCGCGGGCAGCCACGGCCTCGAGATAGGCGCGAGGTGACCAAATGCTGCCTGTATTAATCCCCTCAGGAAGAACAACGGCGAGCGCGCGAGAGACGTCCAAGTTGTCGCGCTCGCACATGGCGATGTAGGACCATTGTTCGGCGATGGTTCTGGCAGCCGCTGGGTCCTCGGCAACGACAGCCTCGATTGTTGCATGAGCGGCTCTTGGGTCTGCCCGTTCTGCGAGATCGATCAATGCTCGCGCCACCCGCGTATCCGGGTCGGAAGGAACGAGTTTGAGCGCCCGGTCCAGAATCGCAGCGAGGTCTCCATAGCGGCGCTGCAATTCATAAGTGAAGGACAACTGTTGAAGGAAGAAGAGGTTGTGCGGGTCCAGCTCTAGGGCGCGCTTAAGATCCATTGTGGATTCCTCCCACCGACCTTGCCGTCGAGTAATGAAACCAGTTAGCTCGAAGACCAGCGGCTCGTTAGGCAATGCGCGGCGGGCCAGAGTCAGTTCGGCGAGGGCGTGTTGATGGTCTCGGTAACCGCGGTAGAGATGCTCCGCCAAGGCAAGGTGCGCGTCGCCGGAGTTGGGCTGCAAACGCAGCGCAGTTTGAATAGCCGTGTTGGCCAGCGCCAGGCGTGCGGGCGTGTGATCAGTGCCAACAAAATAAATGAGGTCGTGTACTTCGGCCAATCTGCAATAGGCAAGGAAGAACATCGGGTCGCGCGCGATCGCTTGCTCAAGCAGATGGGCGGCTTGGAGAAGATTCTCCTTGATCTGAGCATTAAAACTTATGGCTTCACGAATAGCTTTGGCTCGCACATAAAGATCGTAGGCTACCAGGTCGGCCGTGGGTCGTTGTTTGATGGCCGCTTTTTCCTCCGGGGAGAGCTTAGCGTTCAACTGATCCGCGATCGCCTGTGCAACTTCGCTTTGAATGGCAAAGACGTCATCAAGTGGACGGTCGTAACGCTCCGCCCAAAGATGCGTGTCAGTCCTGGCGTCAATCAGCTGTGCGCTCACGCGCACTCGGTTCCCTGCTCGTTGCACACTCCCTTCGAGCACGTGAGCGACGCCGAGTTGCTGGGCAATCTCGCGAAGGTTACGCCTTGCCGCATTCTTGTACTGCATCACACTTGTGCGACTAATTACTTTCAGGTCGGCCACTTTGGAGAGATCGGTAAGGATTTCATCCTGGACCCCATCTGCGAAGTACGCGTTTTCTTTTTCATCGCTCAGATTTTGAAAGGGTAGTACAGCAATGCCCTTCTCGACAACGGCAGCAGCAGGTTGCGAAAGGTTCTGTGTGGTCGTCGGCGGTGCTCGATGGAAAAAGGTCGAAAAACTGACCGCCAGCGCGACTGCCGACCCGAGCATGGCGATTAACAGCACAGATTTTGGCCAGCGCAGCGCACTTATTGGCCGAACCGGAACAGAAGCCTGCTTCCACCTCTTCCCTCGCTTGAGTTTCTCAGGCAGATGCGGATTTCCGAGATCGTCTTTGTAGAGATTAACCAAGTGCAGCCTTAACCCATACTTGACCTCGCATTCGCCCAGATCATGCAGGTGAGGCCGCCAGTGTCGGTACTCCACTAGGTCATCCGCCAAATGTTTCGATAAAAGGATGTGACCGGCATCGCCACAGGCCATCACCCGCTGCGCAATGTTAATCCCAGCACCAGCGATGTTTGTCTTATCGTTGACATCGGTAATTTGATTGACGGGCCCGCTGTGAACACCCATGCGTAACTCGATGTGTGGGTGATCTTTCAACGCTCGGCTAATCTCCAGGGCGCATTGCGCGGGCTCCTCCGGACTGCGGAAAAAAAGTAGCGCCATCCCATCACCGGTCGGCACGCGGATGAGTTTGCCCGCCGTCTCTGCTGTCCGAAAACATTTAGTGCTGCGAACGATCCGGTTCAGTTGCTGGAGCAGCTCAATTTGCTCATTAACCAGTAACTTCGAATAACCCACTACGTCGATTAACAAGACGTGTGCGATCTCAAGCGCGAGATCGGGCTTAGTCTCCGCAAACGTGTCTTGGGGGTCCACCCTTTTGTCAAAGCTGGTAATATCTTTCACGTGGTCGACCAATTAGATCCCCGTTGGTTTTGCTGCTCCCCTGATCGTTTCTACGGGATTTCGGAGCGAAGGTTCGCTCTGCATAACAGACGGAGCATCACGGGCTGATAGACATTGCGCCATTCGCATGTCGCGTTCTATGAACTGAACGAGATCCTCAAAGCGCATCGATCGCAGTCGCGGTATTTAGCTGACCAGTACCGCCGCAGGGTCAGCGCTTGCGCTTTTTTCGGCCGCTGGGTTTTTTCGGAATCTGATAATCGGGAAAGTGCTCCTGATCTTGGACAATCGTCTTGATCACTTCGCCTATATCCGACATCAGCAGCCAATCGACCGCTATGCGCACAAACTTTGATGTATCCAGGATCGCGCTTCGCTCCACGATTGCATTAATTCGTTCTTCCTGATCCGGCCTAAGCCGAATATTCACGATCTTTTTGATCTTTTTCACCATTTGTCTCTCCTAATTCGGCTCCGCTGCATACTTTTGATTCGTTTTGTATGGCGACGTAACACTAAAATTGCGATCTGTCACGCTCTTTCTTGAGTCATTTTTCTTGACTTTTGTAATACGTAATATATCATAGACGACACAACATGAACACAACAAGTGCGCCGAAGACAATGAAAACACTAGTAGTTGGACTCTTGTCGGCGCTCGTATGTACGGGCGTGCTTATCGGCAATAGCAAGCTAGAGCGACGTGCGCGAGAACAAGCGAGGCAAGATTACCAAATTGCGCAAGCCAAGGGGGCATGTGCACAGAAAGAACTGTATTACTCAAAGCGACTCGCCAGTTACGCGCTGGCGAGCAGCGCGCTGGCGGATGTGACAATCAATGCGCCGGTGGCAAAGGTGCGCATCGCGTTGGCGGCACTGATGACGCAGAACGGCTGGACGCGCATTGATCAGAGTCAAACAGAGCCGGCGTTTGAGTTAATCGCGAAAGAACCAGTGGGCAAAGGTTTGCTGGCACGGTCTGAGAAAAAGCCGTGGGGCCCAATGCGAGTGATCACGCGCTACGAGTTGCAATCGCTCACCGCGGCTATCACGCAGGTGAAAGTCTCGGTCGAAGTCTGGCGTGAGGACAGAAACCTGGTGAGCCTGTGATCACACTCGAACAAGCGCGCCAAATGTACGACGAGTTCAAGCGTCTTGAGGAAGCGATGCGCACGCTCGGCTTTACTGACGCGGAGATCGCGGAAGTCTGGCGCAAAGCGCCTAAGAACAAGCGTGAGTTAGAAGGCAGCGAAACCGCTGCCAAACCATGAGCGCATTTAATCGACCGCTATGCGCACAAACTTCGATGTGTCCAGGATGGCGCTTCGCTCGACGATCGCATTAATTCGCTCTTCCTGGTCCGGCTTAAGGCGAATATTTACGATCTTTTTAATCTTTTTCGCCATTCGTCTCTCCTGATTCGCTTTCGCTGTCTACTTTTGATTACTCTTGTAGTGCGACGAATACGAAAACTGCGATCTGTCGCGTTTTTTTTCTCTGGTAAACCTTTGGTCCAATTGCGGTTCATATTTTCTTGACTGTCGTAATACGTTCTATATTATAGACTATACAATATGGACACAACAAATGCTCAGACGGTGAGCGAATGTGAGCAGCACCAACTCGACATGCGATTCCTCGGAAGCGGAAGACTGAAAATTAAAGGATAAGGAATTCTAAGGAGCTTATGAACGAATCCAAAATAACCGGAAACGATTCGTCGTTTCTGAAAACACTGGCTAAACATATTGCAGCGCAGCTGGAACGGCGAGCGTTTTGCGTCGTTTTTGAAGATGATTTGATCCGTTGCTGGCCAAGCAAACAGATGTCGCCGGAAGAACGCAATAGCGAAATCCACCGCTTCGCTGAATCTCAGGGTTGGAGTGCCACAATTCTCGACGGTGTTTTCGGTACAAGGGCAATATTTCAAAAACTGGAGCCGGGTGCTCTTGATTACGAACGCGCTCCCGGTGTCCCTAGGTAAAGCGAATTTAAAAGCGAAGCACACTACCGCGCACAGAGCACGTTTAATGAACACGCTTATGAAACAGACTATCTTGTTGATGATTGCGCTTGCCGTATTTGGATGCGCAAATCACAGAGAGGCCCGGCGCAAATCCGTGCAACTGTATCCAGGGTTGCCGCAGCGTGAAGTCGTGAGCCTTTATGGAATGCCAAATAAGGCTGAGGGGAATCCGGATGAGGGAAGTCCGTCCGGAGATTATAATGAGCGTCGGCAGGAATCCGGAGGCAACTCCGATTTCCAACACCGGACAGAGGATGAACTGGTTTGGGAATATGACAAAATCGATTTAAAAATCGCTTTCAGACACACGCAGGCAGGATGGGTCGTCAAGACTTGGTCAATTGATTAACGCGGGATCGTAGACCTAACCAATCAATGAGTCAGATAACCCTATGTTCTACGACGAAAGGCCGCAGTCCCATAGGCGCGCAGGGCTCGGTTCGTGACAATTTGACCGATTTTGGAGCCGGTGCAGGACACGCTCATTCTACACGAATGTGCGAGCCGTAACATCTGACACGAAATCAACTTTCCCTATTGTCGGGTGCTCTGGGAGACGACAAAAGGCTTCATAACTCCGTTGCCAGTATCGTGTGCTTCAGTCAGTGTGTGTGAGTTTGGTGTAATATCGGTCCAGAGATCTTGAATCTTGGTCCGCTTACCGTTGATTACTTCCTCGTAATCGTTCACGAACGTATCGCCCTTCCAATGTCCGGCGCCTCGTAGTTCGCAGCCGGCATCAGTTGGGGTGTTGAAGCAGGTCAGAAACCGATAGCTCTTTGCATCCGGCTCCCACCAGATCGTGATGAACCAACGTAACTCGCCCCCAATCGTACCAACGGAATGCCCTTCAGATACTAGGGCGGTCCCGCCGCCGGCTAGCCTTACGTGTATGGTGCCGCGGCGGCCCGCACCCTTTGGGACCGGCTTACCGTGTTGCACGATCTCCACCGTGTTCCAATCGCCCCCGAACGCCTTGGCAAGCCGCGCCATCTCCGGAATGGCAGCGGATTCGACGGATTGGGCCCCAGCGGCTGAGGAGAGAAGGGCAGCCACACAAAGCAGCAAAACGATGGGATTGGTCATGTGTGGGTCTCCACTCGAAAGCACACGGCACGGTTCATAATGCTGTCTAACGCATGTGATTCAAATTATTTGCAAGCTCTGTCACCAAACTTTCTATCCAGGCACAAACTATTCTCATCTGCATGGTACAGCAGTAAAAAGAAAATGACTGAGTATATGAGATTGTGAGCAACCCCGCCTGAATTCCCTGAGATTATCAACCCGGTTGTCAAAACAATCACTACAATCCCACCGAATACCGCCGCCAGCCGGGTAAACAATCCCAGGATCAACAAAGACCCAATAATCACTTCAAGAAACGGTAGGACTAATCCAAAAAGATAAACCGTGGTGGAGGGTAGCCACGTTTTCGTAAAATCTTTTTCTAGACCCTGAGCGAACGGCAAAATTCCGCCCAGCAGTTTTTCGATGCCATAAAACAAAAAGGCAAATCCCACAGCGATGCGAAGTAGTGCGTAGGCAACCGAACGATGATTGAAACTCATCTTCACGTTGATTTGTCTTTCTCCTGCCTTGATGAGTCAGTCAGCTTGATGATCTTCGCCGATGTCGATTCAAACACTTTGCCGCCGGTTGCCAGCGGCGACCGCAAGTGAATATCAAGACAGGCTTTTTTTCATTTTTTTTGACGAAATTTTTGAGCGCGCCACGGCATTACTTCCGCCGTGAAAATTGAATTGTCTTTGTCGACCGCGAGTGAATGTGGGTCGAAGTGCCGTCCCTGGTTGGGTGGTGGTCCCTCAAGCACACCGACGATTTTGCCGTCGCGGTTGATTTTCAGAATCCGGCCGGCGACCGCGTCGGACATGTAAATGAAATGATCGGGTGTAATAAAAAGGCCGTAGGGGTGGCCGACGTCCCATTCGCGCAGGTATCGACCGTTCAGGTCGAAAATCTGAATGCGCCCGTTTTCGCGGTCACCCACATAAACCAGATCGCCGTCGATTGCGATAGAATGGGGGAGATTGAATCGTCCAGGTCCGTCGCCTTTCATCCCCCAACCGACGAGCACATTGCCGTATTTATTGAACTTCAAGACGCGCGAATTGCCTTCGCCATCGGCAACGTAAATATTGCCTTCTCGATCGAAAGCCACGTCGGTCGGTTGATTAAAGTGCAGAACATCGTCGCCCGGTGTCCGCATTCGGCCTAACGACAATAACACGCGACCGTCCTGACTAAGCTTCAAAACCATGTGTGCCCCGACGTCGGTAGTCCAAATGTTGTCCTCGGCGTCCACCCGCACCGTGTGGGCGGTGACAAAAAGGTCATCGGCAATGCTGCGAAGAAATTTCCCGCCAGCATCAAACTCCATCAACGGGTGTTTGCCACGATGAAATACGTAGATGTGACCCTTGGAATTTACCGCTACACCTGCTACCTCGACGAAATGTTCGCCCCCTGGCAGCTGAAAGAAATCGCGAACTGCTTCGTAATTGAGCTTCGGAACGGGTTCTTCAGCCCCGCAACTGAACATCCAATCTGCGGTGAAAACTGCAAACAGGATTGCCAATCGGAACCGTCCAATTTGGGCACTCATTATTTTGTAATTAGCGCGCAGCTGGCTTGCGTGGCTTCGCGGGCAGCAATAAGACACCCCTCATCTATTGAACTGTTAGGCTAGCTCAATTTTGTCTTGATACCAGATCCCTCAACGACTGTCGACCAAGTGCCTCCTTCGGGTTCCATCTCAACCTTGAATGAATATGACGTTGGAGAAGTTTTGTTGATCGTCATTCGCTCGGCCACTGGCTTGCCACCCACCGTTTCCTTCTTCGTCCAAATCCATTTATTGTCCTCCGCTGTGCCTTTCCATACTTCGGTCTTTCCAGAGCCGTTGAAGGTGGTATGTGTGAAGACTTTTTCATTCGGATCGTATCCAATGACTGTCAATTCCACCCATTTGCTGCCCGAGTAGGAATGGACAACAAGAAAAAATTCGCCTGGCATCCACTCGAGGCGCTCTGTGGATTGAAACTTCTGCCCGCCTGGACCAAAAGGACTTGATTTTGTTTCTCCTGTCAGCGTCCAGTTACCAACAAAGAAGTCCTGCTTTTTAAGCTCGGGGTTTGGTTTCAGCTGTGGCGAAACAGGTTCGCCCGCCCATACTGCACAAGCCTGGATGAATATGAATGCCACCAAAGTCCGTTTCATTGAATCTCCTCCTTAATCTGCTTTATCCATGAGTTGCGAAGTGGATGATTGCATGGGTGACAAGAATCATCCCTGCCAATAAAATGCCCAGGGCGACGGATTTTCTCCGGCGCCAAAGCGTGATAATTCCAACCACGTAGAGCGTTTCCGGGATTACAACTATTAACAGTCTATCAGCCAGTCGCCCATTTTCTTGCTGCAATGAAGCAAAACGTATGAGACCAATCAGGATCCCCACGCAGAGAGCCAAGACAGTCCCAGCAACGACAACGCCTGATACGATCCCAGTTGTTTTCCTGGCGATTCTCTTTATTTGAAACGTTTCGTTGAAATGCTGGTCACCTAGAGTCCTAAGCCGACTCGTCACTGAATGTCTGCACAACGCAGCAGTGCTCCCAAAAGCCCAAAATAAAGCCGCCAAATCCCCCTGGATAAAATCCAACTCTCGCAGCATGGCATTTCCCCACAGTTGGCCTTCGCCCGACGAGTGTCGAATCAGAATGGTCAACACTCGCGATGCCAATTTGCGAGTCATAGACATTAGCTTCTTACCCCTTCTAAGGCCGCTTGCCATGCGTGGCGAATCGAATAAGAGCGGATATGCTCCCTTGCCGCCCGCAAGCCGTCAGGCGTTAGCCTGTATATATGCCTTGGCGGTTTGCCTGCCTCAGTGGCTTCCCAATTTGCTTCCAGAAGCTTGTATTCTGCCAATCGCATAAGAATGGGATACAGCGTGCCGGACTTGAGCCCGGTGGTGCGGCTGATGTCATATCCATACCTCCATTCCTTTGGGTCTTCGAGAAAGGCATCAAGGACCTGGATTGTTTGAGCCGTTAAGCGCAAGCGTGAACTCATCGGTGCATAACTCTACATATGTAGATTTGTGGCGTCAAGGAGAAAACAGAATTTCGTTATCGCCCTGCAAAAACCCAGTCGGGCTTGACCCTCCCGTTTTGCAAATCTGACACGAAATCAAATCTTCTGATCAGTTGATTCAAAGTCAGCATTCCGTGGGAGGCAAAGCGTCACGAGTTTGAAGTGGAGTTAATGGGACGCTTTCAGCTTCACTTCTCCTGAATGCCTCCTATTGTCGGAAGTTCGTTACACGCAGCTCTGTCCCATGGGAACCGAGAAATCCGGCCGGCTTCGACGTATCCTGGGTGTGGGTTTCGGTCTTGCTGTAAGTGTGGGCGCTACAATCGGTGTGGGCATTCTTCGTACCCCAGGTATAGTCGCCGGTCAGGTTCACACTCCCTGCACTATTGTTCTTTTGTGGATCGCTGCAGGGCTGTACACGCTGCTCGGTGCAAGTTGCCTAAGTGAGTTAGGCACCATGCTCCCGCAAGATGGTGGGTATTACGTTTATGTCCGCCATGCTTTCGGCAACACGGCGGGATTTGCCGTAGGCTGGACCGACTGGCTCACATACTGTTCGGTTCTCGCCTATGTCTCGATCGCGATTGCGGAGTTCATAGGAGTCTTCGTGCCACCGGTGACCAGCACCGTCCAATTCGTCGCCATCTGCATTCTTACAGGTATCGTGGTGTTGCAATGGATGGGAATCCGCATCAGCAGTCAGTTTCAAGAGATAACGACATTGCTCAAATGCATCGCATTTGTGGCTCTCATTGTGGCGTGTCTGTTACTGCCTGCCGGTCGGTACCCAGCGGAACATGGCATAGCGTCATCGATGACGTTCAGCGGAGTCATCATTGCTTTGCAAGCGATCGTGATCACCTACGGCGGCTGGCAAAGCCCGCTGTATTTCACGGAAGAAGATCGCGATCCGTCGCGAAATCTTCCTCGAACGATGTTTGGCGGTGTTTTGTCGGTGACTGTAATTTACTTGCTAGTCAATATTGCGTTGCTAAACGCGCTATCCATATCTGGGCTTGCTAGTGCGACCCTACCTGCGGCCGACGCTGCACAAGTCATTGCAGGGCCACGCGGACGCGATCTCATTACCGTATTATCAGTGATCTCGTTAGTGCCTGTTTTAAATGCGGTCATGATGATTGGGACACGGATTATCTTTGCGATGGGACGTGATCGGCTGTTTTGGTCGCCGACTTCGGCTGTCAACGCCGGTGGTACACCGCATACCGCGATGGTGTTGACCACTACGATTGCTGTCGGTCTTATCGCAACCGGGACATTTCAACGACTCGTTGCAATGACCGCGTTCTTCCTGGCGGCGAATTACTGCCTTTGTTGCCTCGCGTTAATCACATTACGCTATCGAGAACCCGAGACACAGCGACCGTACCGAGCTTGGGCGTATCCGTGGTCGGCCTGGATCGTAGCAGCTGTCGCTGTGATCTTTTTGGTTGGAATCTTGGTAGGAGACACGTTTAACGGGCTCGCTGCCCTTGGACTGTGTGCGGTTGGCCTCGTCGGACGCGCGGCGCTCAGACGCAGGACCATTTCTGCTTCGCGTTAATTTTCGTTGTTGAAACCTAACGGCTTTGGCCCAATCCACTGCTTCAAAACGCAAGGAGCCGTTATCTTTCGGGCAAAAATTTGTGCTAGGCCTACGAATTTTAATCGGTTGCGTTTATCTCGTTGAAGGCGTGATTCAAAGTCACATGCGCCCCTACCTTTACCTTTCGACCATAATGTAGGGAGTTGAAAAATACTCTCCTCGCGGCAATGACAAAACTGGGCATGTGTCCGCGTGCCGAAAAGTAAAGAGTGCGTCCAGTTTGTGCAGGGATACCTTTTTGACAAGAGCCTTTTCAAGCGGACGACGTGTCCTTTGTCCCGCCGTTGGGGAGTCCTATATATAGGATCTCCTCCGAGCAGCAACAGGAACGGCCTCGACTCTCTGCAACGAGGCTCAGGCGCCCAGGGCCGAAGTGGTTTTGATTAAGAATAGATAGTGCATTCATTTCATTCTTCGGTTTGACCCGGTTTCGACGGAAACTTTTCTGCCATTGGCGAGGTTCGCTTGTGGCGAAACGACCACAGCGTCGCCGTCATTCAACCCTTGCTTTATTTCAATTCCAGTTTCTGTCTCTTGGCCGCGGACGATGCCAACGCGTTGAACGATACCTTCTCGGACTGTCCACACATAGGTTTTACCTTCCTCAATTCTGACGGCACCTCTTGGAACTGTGATACGCGGTTGCTGCGTCGCCGCCAGCTGATTTTCCAGGAAGCTCACCTTGGCGCTCATTTCCGGCTTGATGATCTGCAAATCCGGCCGAGCGATCTGGACCTCGATTTTGACCGTGCCCTTCTGGCGGTCGGCTGCGGGATAAACCTTCACC
>Ga0066388_100001928_pt1 | contig 12228 bp, 9 predicted proteins | sample PanSoiMetaGPlot6_FD_64539 | JGI IMG/M metagenome (GOLD analysis project Ga0066388, IMG submission 64539) | Tropical forest soil microbial communities from Panama analyzed to predict greenhouse gas emissions - Panama Soil - Plot 6 (Hybrid Assembly) | ecosystem: Environmental > Terrestrial > Soil... | reverse complement strand
CGCCTGGATAGCGGTTCGTCGAAAAAAAGATTCGTCGGTAAGTCGCGCTGTCGATTTGGTAAAGCATGGCCAGGCGGATGCAGTGGTAAGTGCCGGGCATACGGGCGCAGCCGTTGCGGCCAGCATAATTAAATTGCGCACCCTGGAGGGGATTGATCGGCCAGGCATCGCTGCGTTGCTGCCAACGCAGTTCAATGTTTTCGTGTTGATCGATGCCGGGGCGAACATAGATGTGCGTCCGGAGCACCTTTTGCAGTACGGCATTATGGGCTCGGTGTATTCCAGTCACGTTCTTCGCTACAGAAAGCCGCGAGTCGGTTTAATCTCGTTAGGCGAAGAAGATGTGAAAGGAACCGAGTTAACAAAGGAGGCTTTCAAGATGCTGAAGGAGAGCTCACTGAATTTCCGAGGCAACATTGAGGGTCGGCATTTGTTCGAAGATCCGGTAGAAGTCGTGGTCTGTGATGGCTTTGTCGGCAACGTGATTTTGAAAACGTCAGAGTCGATAGCGGTAGCGATTTTCAAATGGCTCAAGGACGAATTGACGCGTTCCAAGATCCACATGGTGGGTGCCTATTTGGCGCGAAAAGCGTTTAGTGTAATCAAAGACAAAACAAACTACGAAGAATATGGCGGGATGCCGTTGCTGGGCGTGAATGGCATTTGCATCATCGCCCATGGCGCGAGCACACCCTTGGCCATTAAAAACGCTTTGCGGGTGGCGGCGGAGTCGATTGAACAGCAGGTGAACCCGCATATCGTCGAGGAAATTCGCCGTTATAATGAAACGACAGCCTCGCTCGAGCCCGCGCTCCAATAAACCGCTGCGCACAGTCTCAATTATCGGCACAGGCAGTTACGTGCCCGAGAAGATTCTGACCAATGCGGATCTCTCGCGAATGGTTGATACCAGCGATGAGTGGATCACCACGCGCACCGGCATTAAGGAACGTCGCATTGCCGCGAAGGGCGAAGATACCAGCGACATGGCAGCCAAGGCAGCGCTGAAAGCGCTTGAGCAAGCAAAGATTTCGCCAAAAGAGATCGATCTCATTCTCGTGGCAACAGCCACGCCCGACATGCTGTTTCCAGCCACTGCTTGTTTCGTGCAGAAGAAGATTGGCGCAATTAACGCGGCTTGTCTGGATATTTCTGCAGCTTGCGCCGGCTTTCTCTTTGGTCTGGAGATCGCGCAGCAATTTATCACCTCGCATACGCACGATACTGTACTGGTCATCGGCGCTGAGAAATTGACTTCAATCACGAATTGGACTGATCGCAACACGTGCGTGCTGTTCGGCGACGGCGCAGGCGCAGCCATCTTGCGCCATCGCGGAAGTGCTCACGGTGTGATCAGCACTCACATCGGCAGCGACGGGAGGTACAGCGACATTCTATTTATGCCGGGTGGCGGTTCACGTTGCCCGATTACGCGGGATAACGTCGATCTGCATTTGGCCACCATTCACATGACTGGAAAGGAAGTTTACAAACAAGCCGTAACTGCGATGCTCAACGCTGCAAAAAAAGTCCTCGATCAGGCCGGACTTTCCATCGAGGACATTTCCTGCGTCATTCCTCACCAGGCGAACGTGCGCATCATCGAAGCCATCGCGGATCGGCTCGCCATTTCACGCGACAAGATATTTGTGAACCTTGACCGCTATGGCAACACGTCCGCGGCGGCGGTAGCGATCGCGCTCGACGAAGCCAATCGCAGCGGGCGAATCAAACCGGGCGATTACGTTTTGATGGTCGTATTCGGCGGCGGCTTAACGTGGGCCAGCACGATTCTCGAATGGTAGAAGCAACTTGTTACGAGGGGTAAAAAAGTTACATGAGTTACAAAAGGACGATCTCATAAGTGGAACGATGTAACTTTGTAATGGTTGTAACTTCTTAACATTCGCCATGCTAATCGAAACACATGCACATCTTGATTACCCCGAATTCGCGAACGATCTGGACGATGTAATTCGGCGCGCGAACCACGCTGGTGTGACACGGATCATAACGATCGGCACTTCAGTCGAGAGCAGTCGGCGCGCTGTCGATCTTGCCGAGAAGTATCCGAGTATCTACGCCACAATCGGTGTTCATCCGACCTATGCCGAGCAAGCCGGTGAGGACGTCATTACCCCGCTGCGAGAACTGGCGAAAAGTTCGCGAGTTGTCGCGATTGGTGAAACCGGCTTGGACTATTATCATTTGCCAAGCATCAAGGCAGCGAAGAAAAAAAACGTGCAGGTGTTCAGCGCTCTGCAAAGCGGAACTGAAGAGCAACTGGAAGCCAGTATTGAAGATGGTGCTTACAAGTCGAAACAGGCCGATCTTTTTCAACAGCAACTCGATCTGGCCGTCGAGCTGCGCCTAAACGTGATAATTCACCAGCGCGATTCGTGGGACGATACGCTAGGAATCCTGCGGGATTACGGGCGGCAAATCAGCGGTGTGTTTCACTGTTTTGGCGGAACGCTCCAGCAAGCGCACGAGCTTTTCGATCTTGGGCACCTAATTTCCTTCACCGGGATCGTCACATTTAAGAATGGTGCAGCCGTACGAGCAGTCGCCGCACAAGTTCCACTCGACGCATTCATGGTCGAAACGGATTGCCCTTATCTGGCCCCCGCCCCGTTTCGTGGGAAACGATGCGAACCAGCGCATACGCGACTCGTTGCCGAATCGATCGCGGCAGCGCGCGGCATTCCTCTGGAAGAAATCGCGCGTACGACAACTGCAACGGCGGAAGAGTTTTTCCGATTTGATTGCGCATGAAAATCGAGAGCGCCGCCCGCGCGATAACAGTCATAACCATTGTAGCATCAGTTGGATCGTGTGTTGCTCCGGACACGCGGCATCAGATAGTCATCAGCGCGCGCGATCAGAAATTAGCGCTCCTAGATCGCGGCAACGTGATGGCCATTTATCCGGTCTCGACATCCAAGTTCGGACTGGGAGATTGGCTAAGAAGTAGTTACACTCCCCTGGGCAAGCTGGAGATTGCCAAAAAAATTGGAGACGATGCGCCGCCGGGCGCAGTGTTCAAGGATCGTCGCCGCACCGGCGAAATTGTCCTGCCAGATTCTCCGGGTCGGGATCCTATCGTCACACGAATTCTCTGGCTGCGCGGACTTGAGCCGCAAAACGCCAACGCCTTCTCCCGTTATATCTACATCCACGGCACTCCGGAGGAACGACTCATCGGCATGCCCGCGAGTTATGGGTGTATTCGGATGCGTTCGAGCGATATTATTAGTCTGTACGGAAATGTTGGGGTCGGCGCCGAGGTGACGGTCGTCGACGTGCCGCTCGCTACTGCAGTTCCTGGTCTCCCCTCTGGCCATCCGGCAGCGAATTCGACACTGGTGAACCGGTAGAGACATCCCGCTGCGAATGCCCGGATATCAATCTTGCGCTTTCGCGTTCGTGGCAGCAACCGATTTAGCTCCCGGATGGGCCCACCATTAACCGCGCTAGCACGGCGCGTTGCGCAGCGATTAACTTGGCGATGCCTTTGCGAGCGAGCACGAGCATCTCATCAAGCTGAGATTGCGCAAATACCGCTTCTTCGCCGGAGGCCTGCACTTCGACAAATTCGCCGTCTTCGGTCGCGACGAGATTGAAATCGACGGCAACGAGTTTGTCCTCTTCATAATTGAGATCGAGAATTGCCCGTCCGTCGAGGACGCCGGCGCTAACTGCGGCGATCAATTTTCGTACCGGGGAGGCGTCGATCTTCTTTTCTCGCACGAGTTTTCTGCAAGCGATAGCAAGCGCTAGACTTGCGCCGGTAATCGCGGCAGTGCGGGTCCCCCCATCGGCTTGCAAGACGTCGCAATCGACCCAGATCGTGCGTTGTCCGAGTTTTTCAAGATCGACACCCGCCCGCAACGATCGGCCAATTAAACGTTGAATCTCCATACTCCGGCCATCGATTCGGCCTCTGACGATATCGCGCGGTTTTCGGGTCTGCGTGGAATAGGGAAGCATCGAGTATTCGGCGGTAAGCCAGCCCCCAGTCACGCCCTGTTCTTTCATCCAACGAGGAACGTTCTCCTCAACGGTTACGCCACAAATAACCCGCGTATTTCCCGCCGTAACGAGCACTGAGCTACCGGCATAAGGCGCGATGCCTAGATCAAAGCTGACTGGGCGCAATTGCTCGCTGGTTCGGCTGTCAATGCGACTCACGCTGGCAAAAGGACTGCCTCAAAAATCGAAAGGCAGCATTTTCGGGTCCTCAATACATTCCTTCACTTTAATGAGGAAGGTAACCGCCTCTTTGCCATCGATTGCGCGATGATCGTAACTGAGGGCGAGGTACATCATCAGGCGGACTTCTACTCTTCCATTCACAGCAACCGGGCGAGGCATGATTTTGTGCATACCTAGGATGCCGCTCTGCGGCGGATTTAGAATGGGCGTGGCAAAGAGCGATCCATACACTCCGCCGTTTGTGATTGTGAAAGTACCGCCTTGCAGATCTTCGATCTTCAGTTTTCCTTCGCGCGCCCTGCCGGCGTAATCGGCGATGTCGCGTTCCAAATCCGCGAAGCTTTTCTTATCCGCATCGCGCACGACCGCTACCACGAGTCCACGCCCCGTTCCGACGGCTACGCCGATGTCGTAGAAGTTATTTTGGATGAAATCGTCGCCTTCGATGCGTCCGTTAACAACGGGCACCGCTCTCAGTGCTTCCACGCATGCTTTAACAAAGAACGACATCAAACCCAGTTTGACGCGGTTCTTTTTCGTGAATTCCTGTTGTTTGCTCTGACGTAATTCCTGGACGGCGCTCATATCGCATTCGTTGAATGTAGTAAGAATCGCCGAGGTGTGCTGCGCCATCACGAGTTGCTGCGCGATCTTGCGCCGCAGTGGCGACATCTTTTTGCGGATGAATCGGCCACCAGCCGATGACTCTTCGCGGCCTTCAATCTTTTCCTCGACATTGCCGCGCTCTTCAACCGCAGCTAGCAAGTCGCCCTTTGTTAAGCGACCACCTCTGCCAGTGCCGGAAATTTTCTCCCGCTCGAGTCTTTCTTCTTCGGCGATACGACGGACGGCAGGCGAAAGCGCTGAAGCCGAAGTTGCTGACTCCGGCCTCCCGCGTTCAACAGCCACTGCCTCCTTCTCCGCCTCGGGTTCTTTCTTTTTTTCCTCGGGTACTTTCTCTTTTTCTGAAGGCTTCTCAGCCTTTTTTACTTCCGGGGCTTTCTTTTGCTCCGACGTCCGCTTGGAATCATCGATTGTGGCAACTACTTCCCCGATTTTCACTTCCTGGCCTTCAGGCACTTTTGTTTCCAGCACTCCGGCTTTTTCAGCGACGATCTCGGTCGAAACCTTGTCGGTCTCGAGGGTGAAAAGAGTTTCGCCTTCATTCACGAACTCGCCGGATTTCTTGTGCCACGCAGAGACAACACCGCTCGTGATCGACTCGCCGACGGCGGGAATTTTTACTTCAATGGCCATGCGTCACAAGTACGTAAGCTAATCGAGAGTCGCGGTCGAGACGCGTTTCGTCAACATGGGTCCCACAGGCGAATGGGCCTTATCAGGCCTGGGAAGCTAAACAGCAAATGCATCGGCTACCAGGCGTGCTTGCTTGCGTTTGTGACGAGCGAGAGCGCCGACAGCGGGACTGGCGCTGGCTTCGCGGCCCGCATACGCAACCTCCGTGCAGAAAAGCGTGCGTAATCGCGGTTCGATGAAAGTCCATGCGCCCATATTTTCCGGTTCTTCCTGGCACCAGACGAGCTTCGTGGGCTTTGAAAATGGCTTCAGCTTTTCGCGCAGCTTTTTTTCGGCAAGTGGATAAAGCTGCTCGATGCGAATGATCGACGCATCTTCGATCTTGTGCTCAGTCCGATAATTCAGCAGATCGTAATAAACTTTGCCCGAACAAAAAATGATCCGCTTTACCTCGTTGGCGGGACCAACATCGGGCGCGCCCAGAATCTCTTCGAATCGGCCACGGGTGAATTCGTCCGCAGGCGAGGAAGCGAACTTCGCCCGCAACAAACTCTTTGGAGTCATGATGATGAGGGGCTTGATGAAATCGCGTTTCATCTGCCGGCGCAGCACATGAAAATACTGCGCGGCGGTGCTGAGATTGCAGACCTGAATGTTGTCCTCGGCGCAACCTTGGAGGAAGCGCTCGAGTCGCGCGCTGGAATGTTCCGGACCCTGGCCCTCATAGCCGTGTGGGAGTAGCAATACAATGCCACTCGGCCGTTGCCATTTCGATTCTGCTGAAACGATGAATTGATCAATAATTACCTGTGCGCCATTCGCGAAATCGCCGAATTGCGCCTCCCAAAGACAAAGCATTTTCGGATAATCGAGCGAATAACCGTAATCGAACCCGAGGGCGGCAGCTTCTGAGAGCGGGCTGTTGTAAATGCAAATACGCGCTTGTTTTTCGGCGAGGTGCATGAGCGGGACGTAGGGTTTACCCGTTTTCGCGTCGTAAAGCACTGAATGCCGCGTGCTGAACGTGCCACGCGAACTGTCCTGACCCGATAAGCGAACCGGAATTCCATCCAAAAGCAGTGAGCCAAATGCGAGGGCCTCGGCGTAATGCCATTCGTACGGCCCGCCGTCCTCAAAGACCTTGCGCTGGTGATCGAGCACGATGCGTTGAATCTTTGGCTGAACCTCGAAACCGTCAGGGACACGCGTCAGACCGTCGACAATCGTTTTTAGCGTTTGCTCGCTCATAGCCGTGGGCTCGGACTCGCTCGTGTATTCTGGCTGAAAGATCGCAGTCGATTCTCTGAACTTGGCTTTCTCACTGGCCTTCCGTTTTTCAATGGCGTTGACTTCATCTCGCGTCATTTCCAGCCGCAGAGCAAACTCGGTCTCCAGCGAGGCGGCGTCGTCTTCGCTGAGCGTTCCCGCGTTGAGCAACTCGCGCTTGTATAACTGTGTGACCGATGGACGTTTCTCGATCTTTGCATAGAGATCGGGCTGCGTGAACGACGGTTCGTCGCCTTCGTTGTGGCCAAAGCGCCGGTACGAATACAAGTCGATTACCACATCGCGCCCGAATTGCTGGCGAAAGTCAAATGCCAAATCGCTGACAAACTTCACTGCCAGCAGATCGTCGCCGTTTACATGGAAAACTGGTGCCTCGATCATTTTTGCAATGTCCGTGGCATACCGCGACGATCGCGCGTCTTTGGGGAGCGTCGTAAAGCCGATCTGATTGTTCACCACGATGTGAATGGTGCCGCCCGCGCTGTAGCCGGGTAATTGCGATAAATTCAGCGTCTCGGCTACGATCCCTTGCGCGATGAAAGCCGCGTCGCCGTGCACCAGTAGCGGCAAGACTTTGCGGCGATGCTCGGTGTCTCCGCGAATTCGTTGCCGAGCACGCGCTTTTCCTTCGACCACGGGATCAACAGCCTCCAGATGGCTCGGGTTCGATGAGAGCCGGATCTCGATCTCCGCACCGGAGGCAAGTCTGCGCACCGAGTGATAGCCAAGGTGGTATTTCACGTCACCATCGCCCGCGACCAACTCGGGAATGTAATTTTCGCTAAACTCGGTGAAGATGACCTTGAGCGATTTGCGCAGAAAATTCGCAAGAACATTCAGCCGGCCGCGATGCGCCATGCCCATGCAGATTTCCTCAACGCCTCCCTCCGGGGACTTATGCAGGATCGTATCAAGAATCACCATGAGCGATTCCGCGCCCTGAAGTGAAAACCTTTTTTGTCCGACGTAGCGTGTGTGCAGAAAAATCTCGAACGACTCGGCTTCGAGGAGCGTCCGCAACAGCGCCACCTGAACCGCGCGCGGAGTAGAGTGTTTGTCCGGCCGCGTCTCCAGCCGCCGCCGGACCCACTCGCGCACTCGCGGATCCTGGATATGCATAAACTCCGAGCCGATGGAGTCGGCATAAATTCTCTCCAATCCGGCGACCATTTCGCGTAAGGTCATCGGTTGATTGTCGAGGAAGAATTTCGACGAAACGCGAAGATCTAGATCTAATTCGCTGAATCCAAATTCGCGCAGGCTCACCAATGGATTTTGCGGCCGTGTCTCTGCCAACGGATCGACCCGTGCAATGGTATGACCCAGCAAGCAATACGCGTAGACCAAGCCATCGATACGCGTCTGCAACGCTGCTTCGCGCGCTTCTGCCTCAGCCACCGCCGCTCCATCGCGCTGCGGCAGGTTGCCTAACTCGAATCCTTCAAAAAAGGCCGACCATCCCGAATCCACCGACTGAGGATTGTGCTGCCAGCGGCGATAATTCTCCTCGATCAACGCCAGATTTTCCCGAGCCGCAATGGAAGTATGCATCGTAAATTTAATCTGCGACTATTGAGCTACGGGGCAAGTTGACAGTGCAGAAGCAGCCTCGTTACTTGCTGCCGAAATGAAATATATGAATGGAGATCCGATATACGCGCTATCTAGACGTGCAATCGGCGCGCTCGCGGTAGCCTTGGTGATCGCGGCAAGCTCGACATCTTATTTCGCGCAGTCTGATCCGGCCTCGGAGCCAGCGGTGTTGGCTGTAGCGAAGGTCCTGCCGGCGGTCGTCAATATCAACACCGAGCGCGTGGTGAGGCGAACTGTGCGCGATCCCTTCGAGGATTTCTACGCCCAGTTTTTCGGATACAATCGCGTTCGACCCCGGCAAATCCGCCAGACTCTACAAAGCCTCGGCTCGGGATTCATCATTGATCCAGCTGGCTACATCGTGACCAACCAGCACGTGGTAGAGCGCGCCGCGGACTTGAAAATTCACGTGACCACCAACGACGGAAAAACTTACAACGCCCACTACATTTCCGGCGATGACAAGACTGACCTCGCGTTTATCAAGATCGACGCCAAGGAGCCGTTCCCGTTTATAAATCTGGATAATATCTCGCCCAATCTGCTGGGCGAAACAGTCATGGTAGTCGGTAATGCGGTTGGCTACGGCAGCTCCATCAGCCGCGGTGTGTTGAGCGCAGTGAAACGCAGTATCACCGTAGACGACATTGAATACAAAGACTTGGTGCAGACAGATGCCGCGATCAATCCGGGAAACAGCGGTGGGCCAGTTATCGATATTTCTGGTCGGCTCGTAGGTATCAGCTCGGCGAAAATGGCCTTCACCCCCCAAGGCGTCCCTACTCAGGGACTCGGTTTTGCAATTCCGGCGGAAGTAGTGCGAGACAGCGTCGCTCGGTTCAAAAAAATTGCGCAAAAACAAAGCACAGGAACGAAAGAGCCCGCAGCCAGCAACACATCGATGTCCACCGCCGAACGGTTATTTGGAATGCAGGTTCAGGATTTGAGCCAGCAATTGAGCGATGCGCTCGGTTATGCGCGAGGCGGCGTTGTGATCACGGCAGTTGAACCCGGTAGCCCGGCAGATGAAGCAGGGGTCGAACGCGGGCTTGTGGTTTATCGCGTCGGAAAATCAGACATAAACTCTGTGACCCAACTCGAGAAGTTGCTTGGTTCGGTGCAAAGCGGCACGAGTGTCAACTTTGCCATCGGTGCAATCCGGAACAGCGGACAAAGTCAGCAAGTCGCGATTTTGGCAATGACGGCGCGTTAAAAATTGCCAACGCAATCGCAGTTCGATTGTCTGATGGAAATATCGCGAAATGATTAATGTCGAAAATTTGACAAAACGTTATGCGGGCCAGCCTGCCATTCAAAATTTGAATTTTGAGGTCGGCCAAGGCGAGATCATGGGATTTCTCGGCCCGAACGGTGCGGGTAAAACCACGACCATGCGGATTCTGGCGGGCTTTATGCCGCCCACCTCGGGTCGCGCCACCATTGCCGGCTTCGATGTTTTCTCGCAGTCGCTCCAAGCGCGCTCTCATCTCGGCTACATGCCGGAAAACGTTCCCCTCTACAACGACATGCGTGTGGACGAGTACCTGGTTTACCGCGCGGCGCTCAAGTCCGTCCCGCCGCGCCGTGTTGCGGAACGGGTTGGGGACGTAAAGGAACTTTGCGGCCTAAAGGAAGTGGGAAAGCAATTGATCGGCACGCTCTCCAAAGGATATCGTCAACGGGTCGGCCTGGCCGACGCGTTGCTTCACGAACCCGATCTTCTTATTCTTGATGAGCCGACGATTGGTCTCGATCCAAATCAGATCCGGCAAGTGCGGGAGTTGATCAAGAATTTGGGCAAGCAACATACGATCTTGCTCTCTACCCACATTTTGCCGGAGGTTGAGATGACCTGTAGCCGGGTCATCATCATTCACAAAGGCCGGATCGAGGCGTGTGACACACCGGACAACTTGCTCGGCAAAATCAGACAGGCAGGCGGCGTTCTGCTCGAGGCGAAAACAGGCACAGACAATGGCGTTGAAGAGCTAAAAAAGATCGCCGGCGTACGCGACGTAATGACTGATGTCGACGGTGAATGGAAAATATTTTCATTGCGTGTGGAATCGGGTGCGGATGTTCGCGAACAAATTTTTCGACTGGCCACCGATCGCCATTGGACTGTGCGCGAACTAACTCAACGTCGCGCGACATTGGAAGACGTGTTCGTAGAGCTCACGCATCCGGACGTGATTTGAGATCAGTGGTGATAGGGGGTTGATCGATGCGTAAATTTTACACTCTGCTTTCGCGCGAAGTGCGCGGTTATTTCCATTCGCCGATCGCGTACATCGTTCTGATCTTTTTCCTGCTGGTCGCCGGAGTGGACTTCTATTTTCAGGTTTCGTTCATGAACCAGCGCCAAGTGCAATACACCGTGCAGGAAGCGTTTTTTAACTCGGTCTTTTTCTGGTTCGCTTTTGTTCTGATTTTTCCTCTCATCACCATGCGCCTGTTCGCCGAGGAATTTAAGCTTGGCACAATCGAGCCGCTCATGACTGCTCCGGTGCGCGACTGGCAGGTCGTACTTGGAAAATTTTTTGGAGCGTTGATTTTTTATTTGGTCCTGTGGATCCCCACGCTGCTTTATTTCGGGATTTTTCTAAAGATAACCAACCAGCCGGCCGCGCACTCCGGCGGCGCGTACCTCGGTTCATATCTGATGCTGTTGTTGCTCGGGATGTTTTATATCTCGATCGGTTGCCTCACGTCGGTTCTAACCAGGAACCAGATCATCGCCGCAGTAATTTCTTTCTGCGCCATTACTCTACTGTTCTTTTTAGGCTTGGTTCAGTACATCCTCCTCGACGTTAGCTCTGCTACGCGCGACCTGCTTGGTTATTTCTCGGCAATCGAGCATATGGTGACCTTCTCACGGGGCGTAATCGATACGCGGCCAATCGTGCTCTACGTCAGCATGACTGTCGTGATGCTGACTCTTACCTACCAGGCATTTCAATCCCGAAAATGGAGGCTTTGATCAATGGCTGAAGAGCAGCGCGCGCGGCCCAAAGAGATCCGCCGGATTCAGATTGGCTTTAATGTTCTAGCACAGGTCGTTCTGATTTTGTTTCTGGCGGTAGCAGTTAATTCCATCGCCTTCAAACATTACAAGCGATGGGATTTTTCCCGTGATCAAAAATATGCGCTCTCGGACAAAACCAAGCGTTTCCTCAAGACCATCAAAGGCAAGATCCGGATCACAGTTTTCTTTTCACCCAATACGCCGATCACCGCAGACGTGCAGAACTTGCTGACGGAATACCAATACGCGGGGAAGGGAAAGATCGATATCGAACACGTCGATCCCGAGCGCAATTTTTCCCGGGCAAAGGAGCTCTTCGATAAATACAAGGTTGTCACTGACGAGAGTCTCTTAGTGCTCGACTACCAGGGACGCAACAAGACGGTCAAGGCGTCCGAAATGGCCGATATCGACCAAAGCGGCATGGCGTTCGGCGAAGGGCCACGCGTCGCCGCGTTTAAAGGCGAGCAAGCGATCACCAGCGCGATGATGGATCTCGTCGAAGGGAAGAAAAATACGCTAGGTTACGTGGTCGGTCACAAGGAACCACCGCTGTCCGACAACAGTACCATCACGATCCTGAAGACCTTCATCGAGAACGAAAACATCAAATTCCAAGAGCTGAATCTTTTCAATCTCGATGCGATTCCCTCGGAACTGAAAACGATTCTGATCGTTGGACCGCAATACGATCTCTCCGATCGCGAAATGAAATTGTTGCGGAATTTCTGGGACAAACAAGGACGGATACTGCTTCTCCTCGATCCTTCCGCCAAAACGCCCAAGCTGGACGGACTTCTCAACGAGTTAGGCGTGAAAGTAAATGACGATCGGCTAATGGTGTTTTTGCG
>Ga0066388_100001927_pt1 | contig 12229 bp, 7 predicted proteins | sample PanSoiMetaGPlot6_FD_64539 | JGI IMG/M metagenome (GOLD analysis project Ga0066388, IMG submission 64539) | Tropical forest soil microbial communities from Panama analyzed to predict greenhouse gas emissions - Panama Soil - Plot 6 (Hybrid Assembly) | ecosystem: Environmental > Terrestrial > Soil... | reverse complement strand
GGAGTGTGGACCGAGCGATAGCGAGGTCCCGCTGGCGCGGCTCCACGGAGTGGAGGCGCGCAGCAATCCCGCTCCGCTCGCCGCTGGCGCTCTCGCTAGCCGCCGGAGGACATGCTCTCCAGGAACTCCTTGTTCGATTTCGTCTTGGACAGGCGCTCCAGGAGCAGCTCCATGGCCTCCACCGGGGAGAGGGCGGAGAGGACCTTGCGCAGGATCCACGCCCGGTTCAGCTCGTCCTTGGGGACGAGCAGCTCCTCCTTGCGGGTGCCGCTGCGGTTGATGTCGATCGACGGGAAGATCCGCTTGTCGGTCAGCTTCCGGTCGAGGACGATCTCGGCGTTGCCCGTGCCCTTGAACTCCTCGAAGATCACGTCGTCCATGCGCGAGCCCGTCTCGACGAGGGCGGAAGCGATGATCGTGAGGCTCCCCCCTTCCTCGACGTTGCGGGCGGCCCCGAAGAACCGCTTCGGCCGCTGGAGGGCGTTGCTGTCGACGCCGCCGGAGAGCACCTTCCCCGACGGCGGCACGATCGTGTTGTAGGCGCGGGCCAGGCGGGTGATCGAGTCGAGGAGGATCACCACGTCCTTCTTGTGCTCGACGAGCCGCTTGGCCTTCTCCATCACCATCTCCGCCACCTGCACGTGCCGGTCCGCGGGCTCGTCGAACGTCGACGAGATGACCTCGCCGTGGACCGACCGCTGCATGTCGGTGACCTCCTCGGGCCGCTCGTCGATGAGGAGCACGATGAGGACGATCTCGGGGTGGTTGCTGGTGATGGCGTTGGCGATCGCCTGCAGCAGCATGGTTTTCCCCGTGCGGGGGGCGGCCACGATGAGGGCGCGCTGGCCCTTGCCAAGCGGCGTCATCAGGTCGAGGATCCGCGGCGAGAGCTGCTCGGCGATCGTCTCCATCTTGATCCGCTCCATCGGGTAGAGCGGGGTCAGGTTGTCGAAGAAGATCTTCTCCTTCGACTTGTCGGGCGGCTCGAAGTTGACCGCGTCGACCTTGATGAGGGCGAAGTAGCGCTCGTCCTCCTTGGGCGGCCGGATCTGGCCGCTGATCGTGTCCCCGGTCCGGAGGTCGAACTTCCGGATCTGCGACGGCGAGACGTAGATGTCGTCCGGCCCCGGCAGGTAGCAGTACTCGGGGGCGCGCAGGAACCCGAAGCCGTCGGGCAGGATCTCCAGCACCCCCTCCGAGAAGATCAGCCCCTCCTTCTCCGCCTGCGCGCGCAGGATCTGGAAGACCAGCTCCTGCTTCTTCATGGTGGCCGCGCCGGAGATGTCCAGCGACTTCGCCACGTGCGCGAGCTTGGTGATGTTCATCTCCTTGAGCTCGGCGAGGTCGAGGCGGTTGCCGCGGTCCGCTCCGCCGTCGGGCTCGCGCCGCGGCGGGGCCGCGGGGGCGGGAGCTTCGGGGGCGGAAGCCGCGGCCGAGGGCGGCGCGGCCGGCGGGGGCGTCGCGGGCGGAGCTGCCGCGGGCGGCGCTTCGGCGACGACGGTGTCCACGGGCGGCACGGCGGGCGCGGGACCCGCTTCCGGCTCGACGGTGGCGACCGCCCCCGGCAGGTCCTCGTCGTTGGTGACGCCGGCCGGCGCCTCCCGAGACCGGTTCCTGTTCCCGTCACCGCGGGGCGGACGCCCTCGGCGGGGCTGAGTGGGTCCCTTGTTGGGGGAGGACGGATCTTCTTGGCTCATGGCGAAACCCGAAGGAAAGAAGTACGAGGGGAGAGCGGACCTGCCGTCCGCTGAAACGTGCTAGATGCACGAAGATAGCGGAAGCACCCGACACTGTCAACCCCCCGTCCCCGGCGCGAGACCGTCCGCCACGAGGTAGCGAAAGGCCGCGTGCGCCGCCACCCGGTTGCCTTCCGCGTTCCAGTGGGGGTCGTCCACCCGGCACTTCGGGAACGCGGCGTCGGCCAGGAAGTCCTCGCGCAGCGAATGGACGGGAAAACCCACCGTCCGGGCCTGGCCCGCGAAGTACTCGAAGGGAACGAGGCGGCCTTCGGCATCGGGCGGGAACACCCGCCGCTCGGGGTCCCGCGGGCTCTCCCGCGGATCGTACTGCTGGTAACGCGGGAGAACGAAGAGGACGTAGCGCGCCCCCATTTCGCGAGCGAGGCGTTCGGTTTCCAGGATGGCCTCCCAGCTCGTCCGGAAGTACGGCGCGGACGCTTCGGGCGGCTGGAACAGGAAGAAGAACCTCGCGGAGGGCACGGCGGGGGCCGCGCCTGCCGGCCGCCACCGGAGGCGCTCGCCCAGCCACTCTCCGTAGTCCTCGACGCCCAGGGCCAGGCTCGCTCCGACGCCGAAGGCGCGGAAGATCGTGGCTTCTCCGCCGCCTCCCGCCCCCAGCCGGGCCAGGCGCTCCCGGGCCACCAGGTCGTCGTGGAAGTCGGTCATGTCGAAGGCCTGCACGACGAGGCGGGGGGCGTACTTCGCGCCGAGGTCGCGCAGCTGGCGGGCCTGGAGCACGGGCGACGAGGAGACCCAGCCGAAGTTGGCCACGCGCACGCGCACGCCGGGTGCGCGCTCCTGGAGGAGCGCCTCGAGCAGGGTCGGCCAGCGCTGCGCCTCCGGCAGGTGCGGGTTGGCCGTGAAGGAGTCGCCGACGCAGACGACGTTGAAGTCCTCCGCGCGGACGTCGCGAGCGGTGAAGCGGGCGTAGATCCCGTCCTCGTTGGTCCCTCCGGTGCCCGGCCGCGGGCGATGGTCGACGCCGAGCGTGTAGCGGGGCACGATCACCCGCCGCATGAGGAACGGGCCGGCCGCCCACAGCGCGCCCGCGCACAAGGCGGCGGAGGCCGCGAGCAGGGCCAGCTCGCGGGCGCGGCGGGCCAGCCGAGGCGCGCCGGCGAGGGCGAGCGCCGGCAGCCAGACCACGAGGAACTGGACGACGTGGCGCGCGAGGCGGCCGGGGGACGACGCCAGGGCGCCCGCGATCGCGGCGGCCCCGACGAAGGCGGCGACGGCGAGGCCGATTCCGCGGCCGGCGGGGGACGTCCCCGGAACGGAGTCGCCGCCGAGAAACGCCAGGAACGCGAGGATCGGCAGCCAGACGAGCGCGACGCGTCCCAGCTCCTCGAGGAGCCGCCCGCCGTTGGTGAACAGGAGGAGGGACAGTCCGGCCGCGGCGGCCGCGGAGAGCAGCGCCTCGAGGAGGCCGCGCCGAACGTTCCCTTCCCCGCTCACGCCGCCGGAGACGCCTCGGCGGCGCCGGCCCGGGGCGGCGCGGTCCAGGCGAAGAGCGCGACCAGCAGCAACCCCTGGAGGACGGCCACGACCACCGTGAGGTCGATCCCCGGGGCCATCCGGATCTCCTCGAGGAAGCGCAGCGTGGTGACGCGCCGGCCGAGGCCGGCGACGAGGAAGAGGTCGAGGAACAGGAAGGCGGAGGTCGCGGTGAGGACCGCGCCCGACCGGGGCCACACGCCGAGGAGGAGACACGCGAGGACGACCGCGAGGAACGTGTGGTTCTCGTGGACGCTCGTGGCGAAGAAGGCATAGGCGTGCACCTGCAGGATCAGCGCGAGCGGGATGATCCGCCGGTCTGAAGCCGGCCAGCTCCACAGCCGCCGCAGGATGGCCGCGGTGGCCACCGCGAGCAGCGCCCAGGCTAACGGCCGCGGATCGACGCCTGCCCACTGCTGGAACTCCTCGACGAAGCGGATGCGCGCCACGGGCCAGGGCCCTGTCCGCGACCAGTCCATCACCCAGCCGGCCGTCCACCAGAGGTTCAGGCCCTGGGCGGAGAGCGCCGTCTGGGTCAGCGTGCGCCGGCAGCCGTCGAGAGCGGAGAGGAGATGGCCCGCGCTCCACCACGGAAGCAGGACGAGCGTGGCCACGCCCAGCCCGGCCAGGGCCGCGCGCCCCCGGTCGACCGGCCGCGCCTCGCGCGCGAGCAGGAAGAGCAGCGTGGGCAGCAGGAGGGCGCCCTGGGGCTTCACGAGCCCCGCGGCGATCGTCAGGGCGGTGGCCGTCACCAGCCGGCCGCCGGTCATCGCAATGACGGCGGCGAGGGCGACGGCGGCGAAGATCGGGTCCTGCCCCCCGAGGACCGGGGCGGCGAGCAGCACCGCGGGGTTCAGCCAGAAGGCAAGGCTGCGGATCCGGCTGGTCTCGCGCGGAGCGGAGCGAAGGAGCAGGGCGTAGATGGCGAGGCTGCCGAGGAGGGGGGCCAGGTTGACGACGGCGTTGAAGAGCGGACGGTTCGGCATGTCCGGCCGCAGGGCGCGGTACAGCTCCCCGGCGCCCCACAGGACGAGCAGGCTGGCCGGCGGATAGTCGACGACGAACGTGCCGTTCTCCCAATCGATCCGCGCGCGGGGAAGGTTGGTGGCCGTGAGCAGGCCCCACGCGGAGCCCGTCTCGGCGCGGGCGACGCGGATCATCTCGCGGTCGTCGGGACCGTAGACGCCGGCCAGGCCGGCCGTCGCCGCGCGGGCGGCCCAGGCCTTCTGGACCTCGGTGTCGAACGTCCCCCACGCGGGCAGCAGCGCGACCCGGAGGACGAGGAAGGTCGCGAAGAGAAGGACCGCGGCGCGGGCCGTCACCTCCGAACGCGGCGCGCTCGGCGCGTCTTCAATCCGCATGCCCGGTCGCGCGTGTACACTACCATGTCGATTGGCGCCCGCGAACATCGCCCCGTGAGAGACCACCACGCCCTGGGCCGCGAGGCCGCCGCCGCGATCTTCTTCCTCGCCCTGGCCGTCGTGGCCACCCGGCCGCTCGTGGCCCTCTTCTCCACCCACGTCCTCGGCTACGTCGACGTACTCGTGGACCTGTGGACCGTCCACTGGCTGGCCGCCCACTTCTTCGATCCCGCCCAGGTCTTCCAGGGCAACATCTTTCATCCCGCCCGCCATGCCGTCCTCCACTCCGACCTCTCGCTCGGCACCGTCGTCCTCCTGCTCCCGTTCCGCTTCCTCGTCCACGATCCGGTCCCCCTCACGAACCTGGCCGCCCTCGCCGCCCTCGCCTTCGGCGGCTGGGCCTTCCACGCCCTGGGCCGCGCCCTCACCGGCGACCGCTGGGCCGGGCTGCTGTGTGGCGTCCTCGCCGCCTTCAACTCGCACCAGATGCGCCACCTCTACCACCTGAACCTGCTCTCCATCGGGTGGCTGGCCCTCTTCCTGCTGGGCCTGCACCGCACGATCGAGCGCCCGAGCCTCGCCTGGTCGGTCCTCACCGGCGTGGCCTTCTCGCTGAGCGCACAGTCGAGCGGTTACTACGGCGTGGCCGCCCTCGTCCTCGGCGTCGTGTTCGCAGCGGCGCGTTTCCGGGCCCTCGCCGCCCCGCGCGTCCTCTCCGGCCTGGCCGCGGCCGCCCTCGTGGGGACGCTCCTCACGCTGCCGTATCTCGTCGCCTACCTCGAGACGCGGCACGACGAGGGCCTGCGGCGCAACATCAACATGTCGGCGGCGATGGCGCTCCATCCGACCGAGGACCTGACGAGCGACGCCTACGCCTACCGCTGGCTCGCGCCGCGCGAGGGGGAACGGCTCTTCCCGGGCCTGCTCGCCCTCGTCCTCGCCGCGACGGCGGTCGCGCGGCGCCGGCCGGGTGTCCTCTTCTTCGCCGCCGCGCTCGTCGTGATGCTCCTGCTCTCGCTCGGTCCCCGGCTGGAGCTCGGCGGCCGCACGGTCTCCCTTCCCTACGCATGGCTCTACGCGATCCCGCCCTTCGACGGCATGCGCCACCCGTACACGTTCGCGGCGGTGGCCACGTTCCTCCTCGCGGTGCTGGCGGCCCTGGGATGGGCCGGCCTGCCGTGGGCGGCCCGGCCGTGGGCGGGCCCCCTCGTCGTCCTCCTCGCCGTGGCCGAGACGCTGAGCCCGCCGCCCCTCGTCCAGGCGATCCCCGCGGGCGTGCCGCCGGCCTACGAGATGATCCGCGCACGGCCGCCCGCGCCGATCCTCGAGGTGCCGGTGTTCGCCCCCGAGACGCTCGTGTGGGCGGCCCGGCACGGCCTGCCCGTCGTCAACGGCCAGGGGTCGGCGTTCGTTCCCGGCGGCACGCGCATCGTCGCGCGCCTCGTGGAGAACCACTGGGTGCGCCGCGCGCCCGCCGACCTCGACACGAGCAAGCCGGCCCTCTACCTGGCCGACGTCTTCCCCGCGCTGTACGTGATCGTGCCCGCGGTGCGGGAGCCGGCGTTCCGGCCGCTCGCCGCCGCGTTCGACCGCTCGCGCCTGTTCGTGTTCGTGGGCGAGGCGCCCGACGGCGACCGGATCTACGAGCTGAGACGCGACCGCGTCATCCCGCCGGCTCGAACCGTACCGCCGCCAGTCGAGGAGGAGGAGCCGGAGGCCGAGCCTCCACCGGCCAGGTGATCTCGAGGCGCTCGACGGCGTCCGGGGGGCCGTCGGGCAGGATCCACGACGGCTCGGCGCCCGCGCTTCCCGGCTTCAGCCTCCGGCCGCCGAGGCGCACCGCCGACGGCGGAGCGCCGTCCGCTTCGAGGACCACGCGCAGCGGGCCGGGACTCGGGCGCCGGAAGAGCAGGGTCGAGCGGGCGCCGCTCGGCGAGCGCGCCGCGGGGCCCGGCCCGGTGGACGGCAGCGTCCAGCCGTCCTCGAAGTGCATGCGGGACTCGGCCGATCCCGCCTCGATCCGCGACGGGTTCGGCGGCAGCGCCTCCGGACGCACCCGCAGCAGCACGCGTTCGCCGTCGTCCTCGGCCGCGGTCACGGGCAGGACCTGCTCGAGGAACGCCGTGACGCCGCGGGCGGCGGCCTCGCGTTCGACGACGACGTAGCGCAGGGCGAGGAAGCGCGCGACCTTCGGGGCCGCGGCGCGCTCGCGGGCGAGCAGCTCCCCGTCGGCCTCGAGCCGGCCCCGGCCCATGTCGATGAGCGGCCGCACGAGCGGCAGGCCGAAGAAATAGTTCCGCTTCTCGAGCGGCACGCGCGCGGCCGTCCCGATGAGGACGCGCTTCCCGTGGACCGTCTGGTCGTAGAGGATCCGGGCCGGTGCCTGGTCCAGTCCCGGGACCTCGACGACCGTGAAGTCCCCCGCCTCGGCGGCCACGCGGTCGAAGAGGGCGGGCGCTCCGGCCCGGAAGAGAGGCACCGGCACGGCAAGGCACTCCGCGGTCATCGCCGCGGCGACCGCCGTGGTCAGCGCCACCCGCAGCCAGGTGCGGCTCACGCCCTCCCCCCAGCGCGTCCAGCCCCGGGCGGCCAGGACGGTCAGCGCGAGCACGACGAGGATCGAGAAGCGCGACGGGGCCCGCAGGTGCTGGAGGAGCGGCACGCGCTGCAGCGCCGCGAAGGGCATCGGCACGCCCAGGTCGCTTCCCGCGACCCGCAGCGACGGGCCCAGGCTCAGGACGAACGCGGTCGTGCCGAGAAGGATCCAGAAGCCCGCCCCCTTCCGTACGCGGCGATCGGCGACGGCGGCGAGTCCCGCGGCGAGCAGGACGTAGCCGGGGAAGACCGTCGTGTCGGTGAGGTCGGGGTCGAAGGCCCGCCCGAGGCGCGGCCCGAAGAGCGTCGACGCGGGGCTCGGCCGCGCGTAGGCGGCGACGTCGGCCACGTAGCGCCGCGTTCCGGGGAGCGGCGGAGTGTGCCCGGAGGTCAGATCGCGGCGGGCCTGGACGAGGAGGGGCAGGAGGAGAGCCGCCGCGATCGCGGCGGCGAGGACGCCGCGCACCGCGAGCGCGCGGGGAGGGAGACTCTGGTTCGCCACGGCCCACGCCGCGGACAGCAGGGAGAAGAGGACCAGGAAGACGAGATAGCTGAGGTTCGCGTAGCCGCACGCGGCGGCGACGACCCCCGCGGCGACGGCCCACCGCGGCCATGTCTCCCGCGCGCCCAGCAGGCCGATGAAGGCGAGGGCGTAGAGCGGGAGCCATTCCGTGCTCAGCAGGTCGTAGTGGCCGGCCAGGCGAGCCAGCCGGTAGGGACAGAAGGCGAAGGCCACTCCCGCGAGGAAGGCGCCTTCGGCCGCCGCGCCGAGCCGGCGGCACAGCGCGTAGACGGCCAGGGCGGACGCGACGAACGTCCCGCACACGATCAGGTTCGCCGCGGCCACCGTGCCCAGCACCGCGCTCACCGGGATGAAAACGAGGCCCTGGAGGAGGGCGAGGGTGTGGAGGGCGAGGCCGATCCCCACCGGGTAGAACGAGTAGTCCGTCCGCAGCGGGCTCGTGTGCAGCTCGACGACGGCCTTCTTCACCCACCAGTAGTTCCAGAGGTAGACCCGCGCGTCGCCCGCGAGCTCCCCGACGTGGTGGGTCGAGAAGAAGTACGGCAGCGGCCAGGTGAAGAGGACGGTGAGAAGGGCGTACGCGAGCGTCGCGAGGCCGGCCTGCTTCATGCCGGCGGTCAGGTTCGCCGCAGCGGCCGCTCGGAGGTCCGGCGCAGCCGCAGGAAGTCCACCGCCACCGCGGCGTCGCGCCCCTGGTATCCGGGCAGGTCCGCCCGTGGGCTCGCCGAGTAGGCGAGGGCGACGTCGTTGAGGCCCGCGTGGAGGGCCGATGCGGGGATCGTGAAGACATAGTCGCCCCACCCGCTCGGGGCGGGCGTCTCCCCCACCACCTGGCCGTTCACCTCGATCGTGACCCGCACCGGCAGCGCCGCCTCCTCCGCGCGCAGGCGCAGCGTCGCCTCGAAGTCGCCCACGGTGCGGAGGGGGACGCGCAGCCAGGAGCGGCGTCCCTTCGAGCGGCGGAAGGTGACCTCTCCCTCCGCCTCGGGCGGGTACCAGTTGTGTCCGACGACGATGGGGAGGGCCGCCGGCTCGCTGCCGAGGTCGATCACGCCCCCGAGCGACCGGGCCCCCTCGTCGAGCCACACGCCCTTGACGTTCTCGTAGAGCAGGAACCACAGCCGCGGCGGCAGGCGTCCTTCCCACGACAGCACGGCGCGTCCGGCCAGGTCGGCCTGGGCGCGGGCGAGCTCTTCCAGGCTCACTTCCTGCCACTTCGGCGCCACCGCCTCGCTGTTGTAGAGGTACTCGAAGTTGAGGTTCCACAGCACGAGGCCGGCGAGCGCCGCGGCGACCGGCACGAGCGGCCGCCGGCGGAGGAAGTCGAGCGTCGCGCCGAGGCCGAGGGCGAACAGCGGCACGAGGCCGAGCATCCGGCGCTGCCCGAAGGCGTCGCCTCCCCACCAGTCGAGCATCGAGCTGTTGACGAGCGACGAGAGCAGGAAGCCGCCGATCATCAGGGCGCCGAGCCGCGTGTCCCGGGCGAGCCACAACAGCCAGCCCAGCGCGGCGAGGAGGAAGACCGGCGTCCAGGTGAACAGTCCATGCCGGGCCGAGAACATCAGGTCGACGAGGTGCGGCCCCGAGCGCCCGACCAGGTTCTGCCGCATGACCACGCCGGCGAAGCCGAAGCCGTACAGCTTCGTCCACAGGATGGCCTGGAAGAGTGCGAACGCTGCGGGGCCGGCGAGGAAGCCGGCCGCCTCCCGCACCGGCGGCGGCCGGCGGAGCGCGAGGTCCACCAGCGGGAGGGTGAGGAGGACCGGGTCCTGCACCCGGACGAGGCACATGAGGCCCCCGGCAAGGCCGGCGCGCACCCAGTCGCGCCGGGCCCACGTCTCGCGCGCGCGCAGCCAGGCGGCCACGAACAACGTGGCCGCGAAGGCGGAGCCGACGTGGTTCATGAAGGGGTTGGCCACCATGTAGAAGTGGAGGGGCGTCGCCAGCCAGAGCGCGAGCACGGCGAGGAGCGCGACCGCCTTCCCGAAGCGGGGGCGGAGCAGCCCCTCCAGGATCGCGAGCGCGGCGACGCCGTAGATGAAGGTGGCGGCGGTGACGCCGGCCTGGTAGGCGGGGCCGAAGCCGTCCGCCCGCACCGGCGCCCCCAGCGCGGCGGCCGCGGCCAGGGGAATGTGGACGAGCAGGAACGCGGGCAGCCACAGGAGGGCGAGACCGACGGGGGCGCGGCTGGTGATCTCGCCCTGCGGCGAGATGAACGTCCGGGCGCCGAAGCCGGCGAAGTCGTTCGCGAAGTCGAGGTCGTGGTCGATGATCGGCGAGCGCAGGAAGGCGTAGTTGTGGATCCCGTCGCCGCCGAGGCGCCCGTAGACCGACGGAAAGATCCAGAGCGCGAGGAGGACCAGCACGAGGCGCGGGCCGTCGATCCAGCGCGCGCCGGTGCCGAGGACGGCGACGACGGCGGCGGCGCCCGCGGCGACGAGGGCGAGGGTGAGGAGGACGGGGGGCGCCCCCGCCTCCACCGCGACCTTCGCCGCCCAGGCCAGGCCCGAGAGGACGAGCAGGGCGAGCTCGGCCCGGCGGGCCGACACTAGAGGATGACGACGTCCGCTTCGGACATGGAAAGGAACACTATGCCCCTCCCGCGTGGCGGTCAACCTATTCGCCGCCGCGCGGTCGTCGTCGAGCATCGGGCTCGGGCATAATGTCGCGGCCATGAGCGTCGAGCCCACCTCCACGCCGCCGGCCGAAGCCGCCGGCCGCGGCCGGATCAAGGGGGCGGCGTTCCGCGAGTTCGTGGCCTGGGTCGAGCAGGACCGCGGGGCGGAGGCCCTGGGTCGGCTCGCGGCCTCCCTGCCCGCGGACGTCTCCCATCACTTCGTGGTGTCACGGCCGGCCCTCGGACTGCTGCCCGCGACCTGGTACGCCGCGGAGGTGGTGCACGCCTTCCTGGACGCGCTCACGGACGGCGCGAGCGAGCCCGAGCTGGCGCGGATGGCGCGGGAGGGCGCCGAGTTCACGATGGAGCGGAACCTGCGCGGCGTCTACCGCAGCCTCTTCGGCCTCTTCGTCTCGCCCCGGATCTACGCCATGGGGGTGCAGCAGCTCTGGAACCTCCACTACGACAGCGGCCGCGTCGTCATCGTCGAGCCTTCGCCCAACACCCACCGCGCGGCGATCCACGGCTGGCGCGGCCACCATCCCTTCGCCTGCCGGCTGAACATGGAGGCCGCGTTCCCCCTCTACGGCGCCATGAAGTGCCGGGACGTCACCGTCCGCCGCGAAGCCTGCGTCTCGAACGGCGACACGGCCTGCGGCTGGGTGATCACCTGGAACGCTCGCTGACGGCGGCCGACGCCTGGCGCGGGATCCCGGGCAGCTTCGGCCTGCCCGTCGTCGGCCAGTCCATCGCCTTCTACCGGGACTACCTGGCCCTGGTGCGCCGGGCCCACGCGGCGTGGGGCCGCGTGTTCAAGCTGCGCCTGCTCGGCGTGCGCCAGGTGATGCTGCTGGGGGCGGCGGCCAACCGCCTGGTCCTGGCCGATCGGGCGGAGTGCTTCTCCAGCCGCGGGGGCTGGGAGTTCTCGCTCGGCGAGCTGTTCCGCAACGGCCTGATGCTGCGCGACGGCGAGGACCACCGCTACCACCGCCGCATCCTCCAGGTGGCGTTCCAGCGCCCCGCGCTCGCCTCGTACCTCGAGCACATGGAGCCGCTGGTCGTGGGCGCGTTCGAGTCGTGGCCCGCCGGCCGTGAGCGGCGGGTCTACGACGAGCTGAAGACGCTTCTCCTGGAGCTGGCCGCGCGGGTCTTCCTGGGCGTCACGCTGGAGCGCGACATCGCCTCCGTCAACCGGGCGTTCCAGCGGGTGGTCGCGGGGGCCACCGCCTTCGTCCGCCGGGCGGTGCCCGGCCTGGCCTACGCCCGCGGCCTCGCCGGGCGCCGCGAGCTCGACCGCTTCTTCCGCTCGCGGGTGGCGGAACGCCGGAAGGCGCCGACCGAGGACGTGCTGGGGCGGCTGTGCGTCGCGGTCAGCGAGGAGGGCGAGCGCCTGACCGACGACGAGGTCGTCGACCACATCGTGTTCTTCATGATGGCCGCCCACGACACGACCACCAGCGCCCTCACGAGCCTCGTGTACGAGCTGGCCCGGCACCCGTCGTGGCAGGACCGGCTGCGCGAGGAGAGCCGCCGCCCGACCGACGTGGTCCACGGCGACGGGCTGAAGGACCTGCGCGAGCTGGGCTGGGCGATCAAGGAGACGCTCCGGCTCCATCCTCCCCTGGTGTTGATCCCGCGCATGGCGACGGCGCCGGTGGAGATCGAGGGCTTCGCGATCGCCCCCGGCACGAACCTGTCGGTGAGCACGGCCTACACCCACCGCATGGAGGAGTACTGGGCCTCGCCGGAGACCTTCGATCCCGAGCGGTTCTCGGAGGCGCGGGCCGAGGACCGGAAGACCCCGTTCGCCTACGTCCCCTTCGGCGGCGGCGCGCACCTGTGCCTCGGAATGTTCTTCGCGGAGATGCAGGCCAAGCTGATCGCGCACCACCTGCTGCGC
>Ga0066388_100001926_pt1 | contig 12230 bp, 10 predicted proteins | sample PanSoiMetaGPlot6_FD_64539 | JGI IMG/M metagenome (GOLD analysis project Ga0066388, IMG submission 64539) | Tropical forest soil microbial communities from Panama analyzed to predict greenhouse gas emissions - Panama Soil - Plot 6 (Hybrid Assembly) | ecosystem: Environmental > Terrestrial >... | reverse complement strand
CAGGCGCGCTACGGCATCTCCTGGGGCGCCATCGGCGCCGCGATCGCCTGTTACGAATGCGCCCGTGACTATGCGCGCGAGCGCCTGATGTTCACCCGCCCGATTGCCGGCTATCAGCTGGTGCAGGCCAAGCTCGTCACCATGCTGACCGAGATCACCAAGGCGCAGTTGCTCTGCCTGCGGCTCGGGCGCTTGAAGGACGCCGGGACCATGCGGCCCGAGCAGGTGAGCATGGCGAAGATGAACAACGTCTCCCAGGCCCTGCACATCGCGCGCATGGCGCGCGACATCCTCGGCGCCAACGGCATCATCGACGAGTATCCGGTCATCCGCCACATGCTGAACCTCGAGACCGTGAACACCTACGAGGGCACGGAAGACGTCCATCGGCTCATCATCGGGAAGGACATCACCGGCTGGGATGCCTTTGGCCAATGAGGAGGATCGCGGCGCGCGCGTCGTCGTGGAACGACGCGTACCGCGAAGGCCGACTACACGCCGACGCAGGTGAAGCCGAGCGCGCGAGCGCTGATGGCTTGGCGTCGATCGTGCGTGGCGAAGAGGAGATCGTCGCGGTGTCGTTCGCGCAGCAGCAACGCACTGGCCAGATGAATGGCATCGAGCGTGCGAACCGCCGTCGCCATTGGTTGGGCAGCACGGGCGAGCACGCTGCGCGTGAGGCGGATGCGGCCGAGCGATCGCTCGATGCGCGCGAGCTCCGCTTGCGCGTCGGCCACGCCCACATCATCCAGTGCGGCAGCGAGGCGTAGGCGGTCGATCGTGCGCCGCGCCTCGACGCTCATGAGGTCGCTACTGTATGCCTCGGCCCAATTTCCCCATCCGGCCAGCGTGGGTAGCTGACCGACGAGTACACGCAGCACGACGCTCGTATCGAGATAGACGATCACCGCTGGTCGCGGCTCTCTCGCAAGAGCCCGACCACGTCGACCTTGCGCCGCAGCTTGACGGGTTTGATGCGCTTCACGGCGATCGGCGGCGCTTGTGGCGGAACGATCAATGCCTCCTCCGCTTCACCGTACGGTACGAGCCAGGCGACCGGGGTCGTGCGGTCGCAGACGACCAACCGTTCCCCGTTCCGCACTTCGGCCAGGTACGCGCTGAGACCTGCCTTGAGCTCAGCGATGCCCACCTTCTTCATGACCATCATCTGACCATTGATGGTCAGATCGGGTCAAGCAGCGGCCGGCGTTCGCATCTCGCGGTGTCGACCCAGGGGCTGCACGGGCGTCTCGGTGCGCCTCCGTAGGCGCTGTCGCACGCGGCTCGTCGGGCGATGGCAGCCTTCTTCCGATCCGACGCTGGCTGTCGTAGCATCTACCGTTCGTGGAACCCGCGGTGATCAGCGAAGCGGTGCGGCGCAAGCTGCGCCTGGTCAAGGTATCGAACGGCGACGTCGATCTGTCGCCCTTCCCCGACTTCCTCATCATCGGCCCGCAGCGCACCGGAACCACCTGGTTGCACGCGCAGTTGCGCTATCACCCGCAGATCTTCCTCAGCGAGCCCAAGGAGCTGTACTTCTTCAGCAGCCTCAAGACGCGCGACCCGAGGCGCTTCGTCTCCGACGAGCTCAGCTGGTATCTGCGGTACTTTCGCGATCCGTTGTGGCGGCGCGCCGTCAAGCACGGCCTCAGTCTCTGGAAGTATCAGCAACCCTACGCACCGCGCGTGCGCGGCGAGGCGACGACCAGCTACGCCGCACTCGACCCCGATGTGATCGCCGAGATCGTCGCCCTCAATCCTGACGTGCGGGCGATCCTGATGATCCGGGATCCGATCGAGCGGGCCTGGTCGCATGCCAAGAAGGACCTCCTACGCAACAGCAACCGCCGGCTCGAGGACGTCCCGGAACAGGAGCTCCGCGCCTTCCTCACCGATCCCTACCAGCTGCGCTGCGCCGCGTACGTCGAGCAGTACGATCAGTGGTCGGCCCAGCTGCGGCCCGGCCACCTGTTCACCGGCCTGTTCGACGAGATCAACAACCGCCCCGAGGAGTTTCTGCTCGAGGTCATGCGATTCCTCGGCGTGGACGCCGACCGACGCTACGTCGATCGCTCCGTGCGCGAGCCGGTGAACCCTACTGAGCCGATGCCGATTCCGGCACAATATCGCACCCTTCTGGCCGATCTCTTCAAGGAGGACTTGGCCAGGCTGAAAACCCGCTTCGGGCTCTCGTGGCCGTGAGCAGCCTCTTCACCACAGAGGGCACAGAGGGGCACAGAGATCCTCTGTGCCCTCTGCGTCCTCTGTGGTGGAGAGGCGGTTATCCGCTCCCTGCGCGGCCGAACTGCACTTCGAGGATGCGTGCCCACTGATCGGCCGACCCGAAGATGAGCAGACGAATCTGGCGGCTGAGTACGGCGGGGAAATCGAAGCTCCAATGCATCGCCTCGACGTTGTGCTGCACCCGGGTCGCGTCGATGTCCTACCATCGACCATCGACGCGGTACGTCACCGCGTCGTCGACCTACGGAGACGGCGACGCGATCGCGCAAGGTTGTGCTCGCCGCACCGCCAACAGCGCGGGCGGTACAACACGATCAGAACGAGCCCCACGGTCAGCCGACAGGCGAGCGCGCACGCGAGCGTCGTGTCCGCGTCGTGTCGTTCCATTCCAGGTTCCGGGCGTACGTCCAGTACAGAAACACGCCGCTCGCAGCGTAGAAGACGAGCGCGATCAGCGGGCCTGCGGCGACGGCCCACGGCAGAAGATCATCACCGGGTCGGTGTTGCCGTGATAGCCAGAGATCATGAGCGACGCGGGCACGACCGCCAGCAGCAGCGGCCGGCCTGGCCAGCGGCGGGACGGAGCGCTGCGTGATGCGCCAGACCAGCCAGATCGATCCGACGTCGGCGATGATGCCGGGCAGCCGCAAGCAGAAGGGGAACGGTAGCCCGCTCCACGCGACGAAGGCGCCGAGCGCCGGTAGAACATGCAGCGTCGCGGGCGGATGGTTGAAGATCGGCGACGCGCGATAGAGCACGGCGCCGAGGTGGCTGCGCATCGCGAACTGCTGCCAGTACGCGACGTCGACGGTGCCGAAGGACCAGTACGAGATGGAGAGCTTGGCGACGAACGCGAGCGCGGTCGCGAGTGCAACCAGTCCACCCCAGTCGCGTGGCCCGGATGTCGCCGATCTCACCGGCGACGCGCCTAACACGCGCGGAATTCGGATCGCGAGGACGGCGCCGTAGCGGCCGGCGCTGTCTCGCCGCGGAGGCGTCGTCGGCGCAGCGCGAAGGCGGCAACCACGAGGCCGAACACGGTGGCGGCGGTGATCGCGACGCCGACGCGGACGGTGCGCGATGCGTAGCGGAACTCCACTGTCGACTCACCGGCAGGTACTTCGACCAGGCGGAAGAGGTAGTTGGCGCGCAGAATCGGTGCCGGCGCGCCGTTCACGGTGGCGCGCCAGCCCGGGTAGAATTGATCGGCGAGGTGCAGGAAGCCGCGCCCCGGCGCCGTCACGCGGACGACGACCCGTTCCGGTTCATCGACGACGATCTTCGCGGAGCCCGCGCCCGGCTGCCCGGGCTCGCCGCGGAAGCCCGAGGGCGGCGGCTGCTCGAGCAGTGCGACGGCGCTCAGATCATCCTTGCCGAAGGCCAGCCGCCGCAACAGGTTGGCAGCGTCGGGCACCACCGCGACCGTCGGCACGAAGCGCGCACGCGGCAGTGCTTGCGGGTTTTCGTACATGATGACGGAGGAGCCGTCGGCGATTTCGCGCCGCTCGAAGTCCGGGACGACGGCGGCGAACCGGTCGGCCAGTTCGGCGACGCGCGCGTCGATGAGCACGAAGCGCGCTGCCGCGAGGTCGAGCAAGCGCCGGCGGCCGGCGTAAGCGAAGTTGGCCGGCCCAGTATAGTAGTACTGATTCAGGCTGGTGAGCTGCGCGCCGGTTTGCAGCATCACCAAATACGCGGCCGAGCGACGCGACGGCTGCGGCTCATAATCCTGGATCGACCGGATCTCGAACAGCGAGGCGCTCTTCGGCATCATCTCGAAGCCCGCGTGCTTCGGGACGAGGAAGACTCGGTCCTGGGCCGTCAGTCGGCTGCGCAGCTCGTCGAACAGATCGGTGCGCGCCGCGAGGAGGTGCTCATCGTGGACCAGGCGCCGTGGCGGCGGTTGCCGGGTACTGAAACTCAGAAATTGGGTGGGCAGCACGAAGTTGGTGAACAGCACCAGGTCGAGCAAGGGCGGCGCGACGACCAGGACCGTCGTTGCGGTCCGCCAGCGTTCGCCGCGGGTTGCCAGCACGGCGCCGGCGATCACCATGCCGCCGAGTATCCATTCGAGCACATAGAGTCGGTCGAGAACCACGATGTTGAGCGCCAGCAGCATCATCGTGCAGCAGATGACGCCGCCCCAGCGGCGCCATCGGATGTCGGCCGACGCGCCGGCGATGATCGCATTGGCCCCATAGGCGGTCAGCACGGCCAGACAGAAACTCGGAATCCACAGAAACCGCTCGGGGGCGCGGAACAGCGCGCCGAGCGGTAGCTTCTGGTAGAGCGCGAACAGCGGTGTATCGGCTTCCAGCGCGAGCAGGAAGTACAAGAGCCCGAGGAGCGCGTAGAAGATCGCGCGCCGGCGCGTCGATCGCTGCAGCCAGCTCGCCGCCGCGACGACACATGGGATGACGACGATGGGATTGGAGATGCTGCCGCGGAAAGCCAGCACCTCGCGAAACCCCTCCCAGCTCATCAAGACTTCCGGGTGAATTTCCGCCTCGCTGAGCGAGGACCCGCGAACTCCCTGCAGCAGCAGCTCGAGCGCCGGCGCGAGTTGCACCGCATCCAGCAACGGCGCGAGGGCGAGACCGAGTCCGACGGCTGCCAGCGTGCGCCACGGGCGCGTCACGCGCACGGTGGCGAACTCGAAGAACACGCGCAAGGCGACCACCTGATAGGTGAAGAAGACGGCCTGCGGAAAGCCGGGCAGCAGGGGCAACGCGAGGCTCACCGCCAGACCGGTCACGTTGCGCAACGACGGGGCGCGCAGCAGCCGTTCGCAGAACAACAACGCCCACGGAAGCCACACGTATGGGCCGCCCATCTGCGGGCCCCAGCTGCTCAGCTCGACCGTCGAATTGCCGAGCTCGAACGCCACAGCGCCGCAGAGCGCCGCGGCCCGGCCGACGCCCAGCTCGCGCGCGAGCGCGTACATGCCGACACCCGCAACGATGAAGTTGACGATCGTGACCGCATACAGCGCTTTGAGCGGCGGCAACATCAAAAAGAAGGCGCTGGCCGGATAGAGCGCACCGGTCGAGCTGATGCCGAGAAATGGTTGGCCGCAATTCTGGAACGGATTCCACAGCAGACCGTGACCGCCGTCGCGCAGGCGCGCGGCGGCGTACACCATGTTGGGCAGGTAGTAGGAGTACAGGTCGAACGACGCCAAAATGTTCGGCGCGTGGATCCACACCAATGTGGCCCACACGGCAGCCGCCACAAGGACTGCGCAGACGACGAGGTCGCGGCCGAACCGCATGGTGAGCGGCAACTACGCGCGCTCCAGCGTCAGCGCGCAGCGCGTGGCGGTCAGCGCCGGAAACGCCGACGCCACCCGATCGAGCGCATGGGCCGCCGGAACGAGCGCGGGCGGCAGCAACCCGAACGATTGGAAGCCGCCGCTCAGCAACCATGGCACGGCCGCGAACGGCGCGCGCCGCACGACCCGCAACGGCAGATTGAGACGCTCGAGGTGGCCGCCGGCGCGGAAGTACAGGTAGGGAAGCGCCACGTTGCCGCGCATCGGGTCCTTGTCGCCCGTCGACCAGGGGGCTGCCGGATCGACGCCGAGCGCGCACTCCTCGTGATGCACGTAGCGATACAGAACGCGCCCGGCGAGGCCGACCCACGGCTCGATCATCGCAACCCGGCCGCCCGGCGGGAGCGCGCGCGCGGCTTCGGCGAGAAAGCGCGCCGGATCGGGCAGGTGGTGGAACACGTCGAGCATCACAAAAGCGCCCACCGACGCATCGGCAAACGGCAAGGCGGCGGCGTCGACGACGCGGTCGGCGTACGGGTTGGCGCTGATGTCGGTCGCGATGACCTCCGGATAGCGCTCTTTGAAGAGTCCCGCGCCGCAGCCGAGCTCTACGACCGGGGCGCCGCCGCGACACTGTGCGTGCAGGTCTACAAACCAGCGCTCGTAGACCGCCCGCAGCGCCGCTTTGCGGCTCCAGGTGTGGCGGTGCTGCGCGATCCAGTCGGCGGAGGGCGAATGGGTCAGCACGAGCGGTCCAGATCGATGCGCGGCGTGGAGGCCGACGCGGGCGGGTGGAGACGCGCGGGCGCGTCGGCGGGGGTCATGCGCGGAGAATTTTGACAGCCCCGCATCTCGTGTGGCAAGCGCTTGCCCATCATGGCGTCGGCGTTCGCACCCGTCCGCAAGCGGCGCGGCGGCATGCCAGCGGTGGAGATCGCGCACGGCGATCACATCATGGCGACGGGCGGGGAGGACGTCTGGAACTGGACGTCCCCGGCCGGGCGCATCCGCCTGGCGAAGCGCGTCGATCTGTTCATCGACCGGCTTGGCCTGCGCGGCACGCCAAAGCGGGTCCTCGAACTCGGGTGCGGCACTGGCTTGTACACCGAGCAACTCGCCGCGCATTGCGGCGAGCTGGTGGCGACCGACATCAGCGAGACCCTGCTGCGCGAAGCGCGCGCGCGGGTCGGCGGCGGCGTGCGCTTCGTGCGCCAGAATCTCGAGGCGATCGAGGCGCGCGCGCTGGGCGGCCCGTTCGATGCCGTCTACGGCTGCTCGGTGCTGCATCATCTCGATCTCGACACCACGCTGCCGCAGCTCGCCGCCGTGCTCGCTCCCGGAGCCCGGTTGGCATTCTCGGAGCCGAACCTGCTCAACCCGCAAGTGCAGCTGATGTTCTCGCGCTTCGCCTGGGCGCGGCGAAAATGGGCGACCTCGGATACCGAGATGGCCTTCTATCCCTGGGAGCTGCGCGACAACTTCCGTCGCGCCGGCTTCACCGTGCGCGAGTTGTTCGCGTTCGACTTCATGCATCCCGGCATTCCCTCCGCGCTGCTCCCCGCCGCGCGCGCCCTCGATCGCGCCCTCGAGCGCACCCCGCTCCTGCGGCTGTTCGGCGGCAGCCTCTTCGTGCATGCCGAGCTTCCGTGAGGCCCCCGGAATCACCGCGGAGGACGCAGAGAACGCAGAGGCTACGCAGAGGCGGAAGGCGTGGGGCCGGCCGTGCCGTCAACGACGCGGTGGACTGTGCGTTCAATTCGGTAGCGGGTGGCATGGCCGGCCCCACGCCTTCCTCTGCGAAACCTCTGCGTCCTCTGCGTCCTCCGCGGTGACGCCGGGGGCCTCACGCCAGCTTGAGCTTGCGCAGGGCCGCCCAGCACATGCGCAACATGATCAGGCCGTTGCGAAAGCGCTTGGTCATCTTGGTCTCACCGGCGACGCGCTCGACGTAGTGCACCGGCAGCTCGACGATCTTCAGGTTGTTGCGCGCGGCGCCGAAGATCCAATCGTAGTCGCCCCAGCGGTCGATGTCGCCGAAGTACTCCCGCGCCGCGAGGAGCTTGGCGTAGTCGCGGCGCATCACGACCTTGGTGCCGCACAGCGTGTCGGTGATGCGCTGCTCGAGCAGGAAGCTGAACGCCGCGGCGAACGCCTTGTTGCCGATGATGTTGGCCGTGCGCATTGCCTGACCGGTGAGCGGGTAGACCATGCGCGTGCCGTTGATGAATTCGCCCTTGTTCTCCGTGATCGCCTCGAAGAAGGCCGGCAGGTCCTCCGGCATGACCGCCATGTCGGCGTCGAGGATCATCAGCACGTCGCCGCGGGCGTCGGCAAAGCCGGCCCGCACCGCGGCGCCTTTGCCCTGCCCGGGTCCCTGCAGGAGCTTGATGCCGAGGTCGGCATGGCGCGCCATGGCGTCGCGAACGCACGCTGCGGTACCGTCGGTGCTGCGGTCGTCGACGAAGATCAGCTCGGTGAACTTCCCCATGCGCGGCAGGCGGGCCGGAATCGCGGCGATGTTTCCTTCCTCGTTCTTGCACGGCACCACCACCGTGCAGGAGTGCTCGGCCGGCGGTCTCGCGTGCGGCATGAGCGGGCGCGCGACCACGTAGCGCACGAAGCCGAGGCGGTACAGCACGGGCAGGCGACCAATGACGCCGTTGAGCAGCTCGGCAACGCCCGGGACGTATTTCGGACATGGCAGGCGTGCGCCACTCTTGATCGTTTCGAAACCGGCGAGCTGCAGGAAGGCGCTCAGGTCAGGCAGGGAGAGCCAGTTCTGCGTCGGGTTGTTCAGCTTCAATCCGAGGCGTGCCGCCGGCCCAACCAGCGGCTCCCACAGGTGATTGTAGTAGACGATCACCACGCGCGTGTCGGGCCGGACGAGCGCGCGCAAGCGCTTGAAGGCCGCCAGCACGTCGGCGAGCTCGCCGACCACATTGACCATGATGACGAAATCGAAGCCGCCGGCGCCGTCGCGCACCGCGTGCGCCGGCAGCGCCAGCTCCTCGGCGGCTTGATGATGCAGCTCGAGCTCCGGGTATTTGGTGGCGGCCAGCCGAATCATGGCGCCGCTCAGGTCGACGCCCACGCCATGCGAGGGCTGGAGGACGGCGAGGTGATCGCCGTTGCCGCAACCGACATCGAGCACACGCTGGCCGGGCGGAACGATGAGGCGAAGCAGCTGCTGCAAAGCGTCGTAGTAGTAGCGGCTGCGGGCGATCCACGCTTCGCGGCCTTCGCCGAGCTGGTCGTAGAACGCCTGCACGCGGCTTGTCGTGCCGCGCGTCAGCTCCAGATGTGGGCTGATGGATTCCGGCGCGGCCGCCTCGGGCGGCTGCGGCTCCGGCATCAGGCTCATCCGCGCACGAGCTCTTCGATGATCTGATCCACGGAGCGGGTCAGGGACCAGGACGGGTAGTGGCGCTTCAGCTTGGTGAGGTCGGAGATGTAGCAGATGTGATCGCCCTTGCGCGCCTGCTCGACGTAGCGGGTCGACATGCGGCGGCCGGTGAGCGCTTCGATCTTGGCGACGCACTCGAGCAGGCTGGCGTTGTTCTCGCGCCCGCCACCGAGGTTGTAGACTTCTCCCGGCCGCGGCTGCTGCGCGAACGCCCACAGCGCCTGGATGACGTCGCGGCTGTGGATCTGATCGCGCACCTGCTTCCCCTTGTAGCCGAAGATCGTGTAGGCCTCGCCGGCCTTGGCGACCTTGACGAGATAGTTGAGAAAGCCGTGCAGCTCGACCCCCGAATGGCTCGGGCCGGTCAGGCAGCCGCCGCGAAAGATGCCGGTGCGCAGCCCGTAGTAGCGCGCGTACTCCTGCGCCATCACATCGGCTGCCACCTTGCTGGCGCCGAAGACGCTGTGCAGACACTGATCGAGCGACATCGTCTCCTTGATGCCCTGATAGTCGGCGGGATCGGCGTAGTCGTAGCGCGTTTCGGTTTCATGCATCGGCAGCGCGTTCGGTGCGTCCCCGTACACCTTGTTCGTGCTCATCAGGATGAACACCGCCTCGGGTGCCCACTGGCGTGTCGCTTCGAGCAGGTTGACGGTGCCGAGGGCGTTGACGTCGAAATCGTCGAGCGGGCGGGCCGCGGCCAGGTCGTGGCTCGGCTGCGCGGCGCAGTGCACGATCAGGTCGGGGCGCTCGGCGCGCCAGATCTCCATCATCACGTCGCGATTGCGGATGTCGGCGTCGATGTGGGTGAATCCGCGGGTCGTCGCCTGCAGGCGCTCGAGCATCCAGCGCGTATCGCCCTTCGGACCGAAGAAGTCGGCCCGCATGTTGTTGTCGATGCCCGTGACGCTGTGGCCCTCGGCGTCGAACCACAACACCGCTTCCGATCCGATCAGGCCGCTGGAGCCGGTCACGAGTACGCGCATGCGATCACTCTAAGCGGCGGGCGCCGCCTCGCTCGACATTTTACGGGCGTAACATGCCCGGAATTCGTATCGCAAGTTCAGTTGCGCTTCTTCACCAGGGAGGACCCAGAGGCTCGCAGAGAACGGCACAAACGCCTCTGTGTCCTCTGTGGTGAAGAGTCAGCTCGTCAGGGGGCGTAGGCGGCGCTCGATCTGTGCGGTCAGCTGGTCCGAGGGCCGGCGGGTATCGACGACCAACCGCTCTCCCACCTCGGCTGCCGCGAAGGGCTCGTAGCGGGTGCGCTGCTGGCGATACACGGTCCAATCGGCGTCCGAGGCGTCGGCGTTGATGCGGCCGCGTTCGGCGAGGCGGGCGCGCACCGCCGCTTGCGGCAGCGTGCACTCGACGAACAGGATCGGCACGCCGGCGCGCTGCGCCGTCGCGCGCGCGGCGTCGCGGTCGGCGCGGCGCTGGAAGGTGGCGTCGAGGATGGCGCCGCGTCGCGCCGCCAACGCCGCGCGCGCCGCGTCATACATCGCCGCGTACGTCGCGGCGCTGCGCGCCGGGGTGTAGAGGTCCGGACCCGGGCGGGCCGTCGGCGCGACGCCGGCGAGACGCTTGCGGGTGAGGTCGGAATTGATGTGGACGAATCCGGTTTGCGCCGCGAGCGCCGCGGCGACGGTCGACTTCCCGGTGCCGCTCAGGCCCACCACCACGACCAGGGACGGGCTGTACGCCCACGTGTAGCGATACGCCAGAGCGAAATGATCGGCGGCGCTACGTCGCGCGGCGGCGCGCTCGTCGGCGCCGACCTCGGCTTCACTGCTCTTCAGGCTGTCGACCTTGCCGCGGATGTAGGCGCGGTGGCAGGCGTAGAACGGCACGAGACCCGGCAGCTCGGGATCGGACGCGAGCGCGGAATAGCGGCCGACCAGATGGTCGGCGAGGTCGGAGTGGCCGCGGTAGACGAGGTCCATCGCCAGGAAGGCGATCTCGGCCGCCACGTCGCGATGGCGGAAGCGCGGATTGAACTCGATGCAATCGTAAATGACCAGATCGTCGTTGCAGCAGATGTGCTCGGCGTGCAGATCGCCGTGGCCGTCGCGGATGCGGCCGGCGGCTTGCCGGTTGCGCAGGAGCGCGTCGTGCGAGCGCAGAAAGCCGTGGCAGAAACGGCGGATTGCCAGGTCGTCCTCGGCCGCGATCGTGTCGCCGCGATAGGCGTCCATCTCGCGGAAGTCGTCATCCATCAGTTGCGCGAGCACGCCCGGGTCGCCACCGCGCGCCACCTCGGGACCGGCGTCTGCGGCGGCATGAAAAGCGACCAGCTTGGCGGCGATGCGCTCGATCAGCGCCGCGTCGACGGCGCGGCGTTCGAGCAGCGTGGTGAGCATGCGCTCGGCCGGTAAGCGTCGCATGTGCACCGCGTACTCGATCGCCCCGGCGGCGTCCTCGTCGGCAAGCGCGAAACCGGCGCCGCGCGCGCAGATGGCCATCACTCCGTGGTACACGTCCGCCGCCAGGCGGCGATTCAGGCGTACTTCCTCGCGGCAGAAGTGGTGCCGGCGCTCGAGCGTGGAGAAGTCGAGAAAGGCGAACCGCACCGGCTTCTTGATCTTGTAGACGTCGTCGCCGGCCAGCACGACGTACGAGATGTGCGTCTGGCGCAGCTCCACGGTCGGCGGCCGCGACGCGTGGAATTCAGGCCGCAGGAGCGCCTGAATCACGGGCAGAAGGTTGCTGTGGTCAGCGCCGGCCGGCATGTGCGCGCTCCATCGATCGTTCGGCGGGCGTTGCCTCCGTGTCGAGCATCGCAGGCGTCGGTCAGGCGCGCACGCGTTCCTTGCGCACCAGGAACGGCCGCTCGATGCACCGATAGGTGACTTCGGACACGGCGATACAGATGACGATGGCGAGCGCGGTCAGGAGGCCATTGTACACGTTCCAGCCCGGCGCGAGGTCCCAGCGCACGGAGAGGGTGTTGAACAGCGGCAGGATGATTGGCAGGTGGACGATGTAGAGGGAGTACGACAACACGCCGAGCCGGTTGAGCCATGTATTGGAGAGCAGCGGCTTGCAGCGCAGCGGCGCGAGCAGCAGGAGCAGCAATACCGCCGCCCACAAGCCGGCTTGCACCACGGTCCACAGCTCGTAGTACGCGTTCGACACGCGCGGACCCATCAACACCGCCCACTGCAGTAGAAAACCGAGCGCGGTCAGGGCGGCGAGGAATATGAGGTCCGCGCCGCCAGAGCGCAGCGCCCGGCTGGCGGCCAAACGCCGGCGCAGCGCGTCGCCGTAACGCAGATAGAGCCACGCGCACGCGATGCCGGCGAGAAACATCGG
>Ga0066388_100001924_pt1 | contig 12236 bp, 13 predicted proteins | sample PanSoiMetaGPlot6_FD_64539 | JGI IMG/M metagenome (GOLD analysis project Ga0066388, IMG submission 64539) | Tropical forest soil microbial communities from Panama analyzed to predict greenhouse gas emissions - Panama Soil - Plot 6 (Hybrid Assembly) | ecosystem: Environmental > Terrestrial >... | reverse complement strand
ACGCTCAGAAAGAGGTTTACATGATTCCACCGAGTCAAAAGGCCGCGACAATTGTTGTGTGACTTCCTCGGGCAGCAACATAGCGGCAAACACGCGAACGGCTCTTCGGGAGCGACCCTCCGCGGGTCACATCAGTCAGGCAGAACCCCAATTGAAGATGGGCAGATGTCAAGTTGGCCATCACAAAAATGCGCTTTTATCGTGCGATGAGATCTGTCAGCCCTCATGACACGGTTCGATCGTGCAGGAAGTTGAAGCGGTTGATGCTGGCGAATGGAAACATGTTCCCGGCTTGCATCGAACTGGAGATAGGTAGCTTAACAAGAGCGAGAAACGATCATGATCAAGTTGAAGATCAATGGCCAAGAACGGAACTGGGATGGCGATCCCGACCTTCCGCTGCTCTGGTTTCTCCGCGATGAAGTGGGCCTGACCGGCACCAAATTTGGCTGCGGCCAAGCGCTCTGCGGCGCCTGCACCGTTATGGTCGACAAGGACGCCGTGCGCTCCTGCATCACGTCGGTTTCCGATGTGGTCGGCCGCGAAGTCACCACGATTGAAGGCCTTCATCCGACCGGCGACCATCCGGTTCAGAAGGCCTGGCGCGAACTGAATGTTCCGCAATGCGGCTATTGCCAGGCAGGTCAGATCATGCAGGCGGCCGCGTTCCTGATGGAAAATCCAAAACCGTCCCGCGACCAGATACGGGAGGCGATGTCGGGCAACATCTGCCGCTGCGGCGCTTACCAGCGCATCGAAAACGCCGTTCGTCTCGCATCGACGGGGGTATGATCATGAATATCATTGCGAATCCGAAAAAGTTGCGCGGCTTTGAACAGTCCATCCGAGCGATCAAGATTGAGAATGTTTCGCGCCGCAGCGTGCTGAAGGGCCTGGGCATCGCGGGAGGTTTCGTGCTCGCCGCTCCTGTTATGAGCGGCCATGCTTTCGCAGCCTATGAGACGGGTGCGAGCAAGATGCCGCACGGCACCGTCGTCGATCCGCGTGTGTTCGTGGCAATTGCATCCGACGGAACCGTCACCATCGTCGCGCATCGTTCCGAGATGGGCACTGGCGTTCGCACCAGCCTGCCATTGATCGTCGCCGAAGAGATGGAAGCCGATTGGCCGCGCGTTCGCGTCCAGCAGGCGCACGGTGACGAGGTCAGATATGGCAACCAGGACACCGACGGATCGCGCAGCACCCGGCATTATATGATGCCGATGCGTCAGATTGGCGCTTCTGCGCGCATGATGCTGGAGGCCGCCGCCGCCAAACGCTGGGGCGTGCCGGCCAACGAGGTGAAAGCCCTCAATCACGAGGTCGTCCACCAAGAGAGCGGACGGCGCATCGGATTTGGCGACCTGGCCGCCGATGCAGTGAAGGAACCGGTGCCGAGCATTGAAAATCTTAAGCTGAAGGACCCGAAGAATTTCCGCTATCTCGGCAGAGGCGAGATCGGCATCGTGGACCTACGCGACATTACCACCGGCAAAGCCCATTACGGCAGCGACACCCGTTTGCCGGGCATGAAATACGCCGTCATTGCCCGTCCCCCGGTCACCGGAGGCAAGCTGGTGTCGTTCGATGCGGCGGATACGATGAAAGTCTCCGGCGTCGAAAAGGTCATCGAGGTCAAGGGATGGCCGTGGCCCTCCAAGTTCCAGCCGCTCGGGGGTGTGGCCGTGATTGCGCGCAACACCGGTGCGGCGATAAAGGGCCGTGACGCGCTGAAGATTGTTTGGGACGACGGCGCCAACGGCAAATACGAATCGGTCGCCTATCGGACCAAGCTTGAAGAAGCCGCGCGAAAACCCGGATTGGTCGTGCGCAAGGAAGGTGACGTGGACGCCGCCTTGAAGGGCGCGGACAGGGTGATCGTAGGTGAATACTACCTGCCGCACCTCGCCCACGTCAGCATGGAACCGCCGGTGGCTGTTGCAAACGTCAAAGGTGACAAGGCTGAAATCTGGGCACCAGTGCAAAGTCCGGGAGGAACGCGCGAAGACGTCGCGACAACGCTCGGCATTTCCGAGGAAAACGTCACGGTCAATGTGACGTTGCTCGGCGGTGGTTTCGGTCGCAAGTCGAAATGCGATTACGCACTGGAAGCCGCGCTGCTTTCGAAAGAGATCGGCGCCCCGGTTAAGGTGCAGTGGACACGGGAGGACGATGTCCGCCACGGCTTCCTACACACCGTATCGGTGGAACGTATCGAGGCGGGTCTTGACAAGAACGGCAAGGTCATCGGGTGGCGCCACCGCAGCGTCGCGCCAAGCATCGCGTCGACGTTCAAGGCGGATACGGTGCATGGGGCCCCGTTCGAACTCGGCATGGGACTTGTTGATATGCCGTTCGAGATCGCCAACATCCAGTGCGAGAACCCGGAGGCGACTGCGCATACCCGCATCGGCTGGTTCCGTTCGGTGTCGAACATCCCGCGCGCCTTTGCCGTGCAGTCCATGGTCGGCGAACTCGCGCACGCCACCAATCGCGACCAGAAGGAAATGCTGCTCGAGCTCATCGGCTCTCCCCGGATCGTTGATCTCTCTTCCGTCAAGGACCTGTGGAACTATGGCGAGCCCTACGACAGCTATCCCATCGATACCGCACGACTTCGCAAGGTCGTCGAACTCGTCGCTGAAAAGGGCGAGTGGGGACGGCCCGTGCCCAAAGGACACGGGCTCGGCATTGCCGTACATCGGAGCTTCGTCAGCTACATCGCGACCATCGTCGAGGTGGCCGTCGACGACAAGGGTAAGCTTACGGTGCCGCGGGTCGATACCGCAATCGACTGCGGAACCTATGTCAATCCGGAGCGAATACAGTCCCAGATTGAGGGCGCCGCGATCATGGGTCTGAGCCTCGCCAAATATGGCGCGATCACCTTCAAGGACGGCAAGGTGCAGCAGAAGAATTTCGACGATTTCCAGGTGACCCGTATCGACGAGGCCCCGCTGGCCACGAATGTCCACATCGTGCCTCCTGGTGCCGATACGCCGCCGAGTGGCGTGGGCGAGCCCGGCGTGCCGCCCTTCGCGCCAGCATTGACCAACGCCATCTTTGCCGCGACCGGAAAGCGCATCAGGGCGTTGCCGATCGGCAAGCAGTTGGAGACCTAGGAGCCGTCGCCTGTGAAGGCCATCCATCGTTCCGACGGTGAGACGGTCGCTCAAAAAAATGCGGCGGACATCTTCCGCCGCATTTTGATTCTTGATCCGGCAAGTCCGACGAGCGAGTCCTGTCCGCTTTTGGCCCAACGCAGACATCTTCCCCTCGTGTGTGCTAGTGTGAACTCGTACAGCGCGGGGCGTGCCGGCGAGGGGCCAATCATGAAAGCTTTCTCATTCATCATCTTTTCCATGCTGCTGTTTTGGCCAGGCGCTGTGTCGGCGCAGCTGAACGTTCTGATATCCGGCGGATTCAGTGGCGCGTACGAGAAGCTGTTGCCGGAATTCGAACGGACAAGCGGCATCAAGGTCGCGACCGGGTCGGGTGCGTCCCAGGGAACAGGACCGCAAACGATTGCCGCGCAGCTCGCCCGCGGCGTGCCCGCTAACGTCGTAATCCTTTCCAAGGAAGGCCTCACTGAGTTGATCGCCGCCAAGAGGATTGCCGCCGGAACGGACGTGGATCTTGCGCGAGTACCACTCGGCGTGGCGGTGCGGGCGGGCGGTCCGAAGCCCGACGTGAGCACCGTCGAGGCTTTCAAACAGGTCCTGCTCAGGGCCAAAACCGTCGCGATTCCCGGAAGCACTAGCGGTATTTGGCTTAGGACCGATCTTTTTCCGCGGCTCGGCATCGCGGACAAGATCAACGTCAAGATCACGCCGCGCGCCACGGACGCAACCGGCATGGTCGCCGCAGGAGGCGCGGATCTCGCGATCCTCCCGGTCAGTGAAATTATGCACGCGCGAGACGTCGAGTTAGCAGGCAGCGTCGCACCGGAGATCCAGTTCGTCCAGACGTTTTCAGCCGCCGTCGTGGCCGGCTCAGGAGACATTGAGGGTTCTAAACGACTGATCGGATTTCTCGCCTCAGCCCGCGCTTCCGAGGAGATTAGAAACAGCGGAATGGAGCCGCTCGCGACCTCGAGGTAGGGACAAACGCTATCATGAACGCAATCGCGTAATCGGCCGCTCGGCGGAACATGGGCCTAGGCAAGGGATTTGCTCAAGAAGAACTTGACGTGGCCACGAGGACATCCCTCGAGCGTGCTGAACACCTCATATCCGAGCCGCTCATAAAATGGCCGGGCTTGAAAATTATGTGTCTCGAGCGTAGCCCCGACCGCGCCTCGAAGGCGAGCATAGGCCTCCGCCTTCTTTAAAAGTCGTGTTCCGTGGCCCACACTGCGTGCAGCTTCAACGACCCACAGATGACTCACCTGCAGCCAACCGCCCCAGAGGTGACCAAGCACCCCGCCTAGCACGTCACCGCGCTCATCACGCAAGACGAAGTTGACCGGGAAGTAGTCAAGCAAGCTGGTGGCAGCGATATTGTGGTTGTCAACGCCGTTCACAATGATCCGGCGCGTCCCCTCGTCGACGAAAGGCTCGAACTCAATTCTCGCGATCTCCATCATGCCTCGCAAAGCAGGCGTGCCTGTTTTCAGAACGGGTGGCGGCCGGGCCCTCAGCCCGGCCGTAGCGCAGCTATTTCTTCATATTGTCTTTGGACATCGTGTCTTTCGACATGCTGTCCTTGGACATCGTATCCTTCTTCATCGAATCCTTGGACATCGTGTCCTTCTTCATCGTGTCTTTCGACATGGTGTCCTTCGACATGGTGCCTTTCTTCATGTCCTCGGCAAGCGCGGGTGCGCCGACGAGTGCCAGTGACATGAGGGCCGCAGTCAGAGTTACGGTAATACCTGTACGGGTCATTGCTCGATCCTCCTGAGGACGTCAAACGATGGTAATATCGATCCCATCTGCCCTAGTTCGATCGATCATGTGTACAGGTTACGTACCCCCATTAAAATTTTTGGTCAGCAGGCGCCCGCTGAGGACCCAGTTGGCAAGGATCACGAGGGCGACGGCACAGGCGTGCACTGCAAGGTCGGTTGCCGCCGCGTCAAAGGGATGAAAGAAATTGAGCAGCGTAGCGGCGGCCGCCGCTACTGCTAGCCCACCAACGGCGGCCATTAGGCCCTGTTGCAAGGAATACGCGCGCTTCAGCATGAAGATCATAAGCGCTGACAGCGGCACCGAGAGTCCCAGAATAATAACCAAACACTCGCGGGCCTCGCCCAAGCCGGCGATATGAGTCCCCGGGACGAGCCACATCCGCAGACAACCGGCGCTGCTTGCGGCAATCCATAATAGTGCCGCGGGCAAAGGCAAAAACGCCCACGCACGACGCGCATCCGGCAGACTGAGTTGGAAAGCAGACACTGCAGCAAGGATCGCCGTCGCTAGGGTCCCGGTAGCCGCGAGCCACATATCGGGAGCGGCGGTAAGGCGGCGTGCCACTGCCGGCAGATCAGCACTCATGGCGAGCACGGTTGCGACGGCTGCAACAATAGCGAGCCAGCCGAGCGCTCGGAAAGTTGCTGGCCACAGCCGTCTCACGGGTGCGAGATCGGTTGCGAGATCGCGAATGAGGTGATCATGCGTAGAACCGTTATTTGAGACCGTATTCATGCGTTATCCTGTGCGCTCCAATCTGCCGCGAAGCGCCTTCAATGCGCGGTGCAAATTGACCTTCAGGGAGCCCTTGCTGCGCTCAGTCAATGCAGCGACGTCAGCGAGCGATCGCTGTTCTAATACGAGATACCGTACAGCTTCACGTTGTCGCGTCGGCAGCGTTTCGAGCGCGCGACTCACCGTCCGGGCATTGTCTGCGTGGGCGAGCGTCTGCGCTGGATCAGCCGCTTCATCGGCACAACTTTCAAACGCAAGGGGTGCATGTATCTCTCGCGATTCCTGTCTGCGGGTACGACGAATCAGATCGATCGCCCGGCGATCGGAGATGACGCGAAGCCAGGCAACAAACGACCGGCTGGGGTCATAGGTCTGCCGCGCGCGGTGAATGGTTAACAGTACATCCTGAACGACATCATCAATACGGTCGGCGGCTACCCCGCGACGACGCGCGACATTTTTGATAAACGGAATGCAACGGCGTAGCAGTTCTTTGTAGCATTCACTATCGCCGGCTTGAGCGGCGATCATCAAAACCGACAGCTGCCGATCGACACCCGCGATGGGATCGTCAAGAAAAGGCTTCGCCATTGGCCGTCTGATCGTTCCGGCAGCAGCAATTGAGCCCTCCCGGGGCCGGAGCCCGAGAAAACGGACTGGATAGCCGCACAATACGGGCTCTTCCCACGCAGTGTCGACAGAAATAGCGTTCATGACTGGCAGAACCAAGGCATTCCTTGCTGCTTTCGCTCGTCGCCAAGATGGAGAATGCCTGGTTGCTTTCTGTCATCTATTCGATGGATTCCTAGAATTGGTTACATTCACGCCTATCGCGCCAAATCGGTTCCTTTTGGCGCAGACCGCGTCTGCTGCGTAGAGACGCTTCGCGGACGTGCTCGGCCGCATAAAATCCTCTTCATGGATGGATTGTCTCGATCGAGACCTTGAGGCGGCGGGCCAACAAGGCTGCGGCGATCAGAGAGATTCCAATTCCGGCAACGCAGGCTGCCCAGCCAAAGCGATCGAATAATTGACCTAAGATCGCCGTGCCGACGAGGCCACCAAAGAAATAACAGGCGAGGTATATGCCGCTCGCCGACCCGCGGTCCGCTGTCGCGGCACGGCCGACAAAACCCGTCGCCGCCGCCTGCGCGAAGAACGTGCCGACACCGACAAGCATCAGGCCGACGATCACAGCGGACAGACTTGGCACCAGTAAGAGAGGGAGCCCGACGCCAGCGAGCGCCAAGGCACTCCAGAACGTGGGTCGCGTTCCAAATCGCTGCACGGCCGCGCCGGCAAACGGGGTGGTTACAACGGAGGGGAGAAATACAAAGTAGACAAAGCCCAATTCCATTCGCCCAAGCGAGAGCGGTTCCCGCACTAGGACGAAATTGACGTAACTAAAGGTGCCAATGAAGGCGAACAAGATGCAGAATCCGATGCCGAAGCTCGCCAGCAACGGTGGATTGCGCAGATGCTTCGACCAGATCGCCAGCGGAGTAGACGAATCTCCCATGGGAAGCATCGGGAGTGTCGAGCGAACTGTAAAATAGACCAGCACTGCGCCGGCAAGATTGAGGATCGCAAAGAAATAGAAGTTGGCCGCCAGCCCGAAGTGATCGGCAATTCCAGCGGAGATCAGCCGGCCGATCAAATTGCTCGCGACATTGCCGGTGATGTATGCGGCAAACGCGCCTCCGGCATCCATGGCGCTGCATTCTTCACCCAGGTAGGCAAGCGTCAGAGTAAAGGCCGAGGCCATGCAAAGCCCCTGTATGACTCTAAGTATGGCGAATATTGTGAGATTCGGTGCTGAGGCGAGTAGGGCTGTCGGAATAGCGAGCACGCAAAGGCTGATGAGAATTCCGACCCGCCGATCGATCCGGCGGCTGAAGAATGCAACCGAGAGGCCAGCAACGGCCATACCCATCGTGCTGGCGTTGACAGCAAAACTCATGGCCGCGGGCGTGACCTGATAGGCCTGTGCCAGAGACGGCAGAATGGCTTGGGTCGCAAACAGGTCAACAACCGTGAGGAAAGCAGTCAACCCGATGATAATCGTACGGCGCAGGACACGGGCGGTGTGTCCATGGGCGCCCGTTGGCGCCATATCCATTGCAGACAAGATCTGGGACATGATCGTTTTCCTCCACGCCTCGCGCTATTGCAGATCCTTGAGATTGCCAATCATCACCGGAATGTATTCGGACACGGTCGGATGGATGTGGACCGCCTTTTGCAAAACGGTGTAAGGCGCGTTCGCGTACATCAGGTCGAGAAGTGAATGGACGGCCTCGTCACCCGACAGACCGAGGAACGACGCGCCAAGGATTTGTTTGCTTGTCTTGTCGACCAAAATTTTCATGAACCCGAGCGTTTCGCCCTTTTCAAATGCGCGGCTTACTCTCTTCATCTCGATCGTCCCGATCATTGCGGGACGACCGGTTTTGCGCACGTCCGCCTCGGTCATTCCGACGCGGCCGAGTGGGGGATCGGTGTAAAGCGCGTAGGCGGGAATGCGGTCCGACACCCGCCGCTGCTTGTGATCGAGAATATTCGCAGCAACGATCTTGAAATCGTCGTAGGACGTGTGAGTAAAGGCCCCGCGACCGTTGCAGTCACCCAACGCCCAGATACCAGGCACATTTGTCTGCAACTCGTCGTCTACTTTGATAAAGCCGCGCCCGTCCACGCCGACACCAGCGGCCTCAAGGCCGAGGTCGTCGGTGTTCGGGCGGCGTCCGATCGCCAGGAGCAAGTGCGATCCGGTGATCCGCGAGGTCACTCCGCCGTGGGCGACCTCAGCCGCGATGGCGTTACCGTCTCGCGTCACCCGCACGACCTCGCTGCTGACGTAGGTCTTGATACCTTCGGCGTTCAGGATATCGGTGACGGCTTGGGAAACGTCTTCGTCCTCGCGCGCAATCAGGTGCGGGGCGAGTTCGATCACGGATACTTCGCTGCCGAAACGTCGATAGATTTGTGCGAATTCAAGGCCGATATAGCTGCCGCCCAGAATGATGAGATGCGGTGGCAGGAAATCTACGTCCATAATCGAGCTGTTGGTGAAGTAGCTGACATCGTCAAGTCCGGGAATAGGCGGCGCTAACGAGCGTCCTCCGACGTTGATGAATATCCAATCGGCGTGCAGGACCTCGTCCGCGACCTTGACTGAATGCGGTCCAGCAAATCGAGCGTGACCCTCATAGATCGTGCAACCTTTGAGATTTTTCAGCCAACGCTCAACGCCGTTGCGCGACTGACCGGAGACATGATCCTTCCGGGCCTTCACCGCTTTCATGTCGACAGTGATCTCGCACGGAATTTTCACGCCAAAGTCGGCTGCGCGGCGCGCCATGTGCGCGGCATAGGCGCTCGCCACCAGCGTCTTGGTCGGTGTGCAGCCGGTATTAACGCACGTGCCACCGAAGAACTTTCGCTCGACGACGGCGACGGTCCGCCCAGAGTCGGCAAGGCGTTGTGCAAGCGAGGGCGCCGCCTGACCGGTTCCGATGATAATGGCATCGTAGCGTTGCATGGGATTACTCGTCCGTTTGCGACCCGCTGATCGTGTTATTCGGCAGCCTCCATCACGTCTGCTCTGGGCTCGTGCAGAATGACGCCTTCCTTGGAATCGAACTCGCCTTCCCATGGTGCTTGCTCGAGCGCGCGCATGGTCTTTGTATAGCCAGCCTCCCAACGCATGCGGATGCTGGTAGGGCTGAAATCGACGTCTTTGGTATGGTTTTCGTTCTCAAGCTGCGGCGCCAGCAGACGCACAACATGCATGACTGTATGACAACCGTAAGCCGCGAGCGCTTGCGCCTGCGAGGTCCGACGAACCTCTTCTGGCAACAGCGCGGTGAGATCGCGAATGATATGTCGCATATGATGCAACTGACGTTGCCGCGCGATGTGACTTGCCACCCTGCTGGAGTACAGAATGTCTTTATGACGGTTAAGAACCTCCCAGATCGTGCTTGGCTCTTCACCCATCGGATTCCAGAGATGAACCGCAAAGATAAGCGAGTTCTCGCGCGGATGGTCGTCGAAGATCACTTCGGTTGGCGTATTCGAAAGGATGCCGCCGTCCCAATAAAGCTCGCCGTCGATGCGTACCGCCGGAAAAGCCGGTGGCAATGCGCCGGACGCCATGATGTGCTTGACGTCAATCTCGCCGTCGCGGCTATCGAAGTAGCGCATCCCGCTTGTACGTACGTGTGCGGCGCCAACGGTGAGTCGTGGACTGCACTTGTTGACCAGGGAAAAATCGACGAGCTCGAGCAGCGTCCTTTCCAAAGGTGCAGTCGAATAGAAACCGGCTGCATCCTCGCCCAAGGGGACGTGTGTGCCCAGGAATGCTCCTGGGTTGGGTTCGAAAAAATCGGGGATGCCACGGAGGATCGTCTTCCAGTATGAAATGATGTCGGGGAGTCCTATCCAGGCGGGGACCGCGAGTGACGGGCGGTATGCCATTCTCGTCCAGAATTCCTTCAGTGCTTCCAGACGGCTTTCATGTGGGTTTCCGGCAATCAGGCTTGCATTGATGGCGCCTATCGAGGTGCCGACGATCCAATCCGGTTCGATGCCGTGTTCGTGCAGCGCATGGTAGACCCCCGCTTGATAGGCGCCGAGCGCCCCCCCGCCTTGCAGGACCAGTGCAATCTGGCGATCTTCCTCTCGTTTTGCGCGTTTTGTGTCAGCACGTTTTGTCACCTGGGTTGATGAATTTCTGTCCATGGATGCCTCCCAAAATCTTGGATGTTGAGCGGACAAGCTTAGATGCCCGTCTCAATGCGCAGTCCAGCCGCCATCGACCGACAAAGCCGTTCCGGTGATCGAGGCTCCCGCATCACTTGCAAGAAACACGGAGAGCGCGCCGAGCTCCTCGACTGTGGCAAAGCGCTTGTTGGGCTGCTGGGCTAGCAATACATCACGAACGACCTGCTCGCGCGGGATGCCGTGCGATCTTGCTTGCCCTTCGATCTGCGCTTCGACCAGCGGCGTGTAGACATACCCCGGGCAGATCGCGTTGCAGGTGATGTTAGCTTCCGCAGTTTCCAAAGCGATGACTTTGGTCAAGCCAACGATGCCGTGCTTGGCCGCGACGTAAGCCGCCTTGAAAGGCGATGCGACCAGCCCGTGAGCGGAAGCGATATTGATGATGCGGCCGAACTGGTTCTTGCGCATGGACGGCAAAACGGCGCGCGTGGCGTGGAAGGCCGACGACAAATTGATCGCAAGAATCGCGTCCCACTTCTCGACCGGGAATTGCTCCAGCGGCGCGACGTGCTGAATGCCAGCATTATTCACCAGAATATCGAGGCGGCCGAAGGTATCGAGCGCGGTCGCAATCATGGCGGCAATAGACGCAGCCTTTGACATGTCGGCCGATGAATAGCGGACCTTGACCCCGAACTCCGAAGTGATTTTGGCTTGGGCTTCGGCGATATCCTCAGGTTTGCCGAAGCCGTTGAGCACCACTGCGGAGCCGGCCGCGGCCAGTGCACGGGCGATTCCGAGGCCAATGCCGCTGGTCGAACCCGTAACCAGGGAAACTCGGTCCTCGAGCGAGCGGGAGATCTGTTCGAAGTGTAGCGGCGCTTGGATGTTCATGGCTCGATCCCTTCGGCTGCAAGACTGGCGCGGCGCGCCATCGTTGCTGCGAATTTGCCCGGCGACTGGATCGACCGGAAATGCCGGTTGGCTAAAGTAACGATAGCAAGCGGCTTTGGAGCGCACATGAACCGTGGCTACGGCGGCTTGCGCAAGGGGTACAAAGTTCTGTTACCGCCCGATGTGGCGTATCTCAGTACCGTTTGGCGAACACGTCTTTCCGGTCTGTTTATCGGCTTGGCCTCCGGCTTTTGGCGCCCGCGACGGCACACCGCGCAAGTGCAGGGCGTCGCCTTTAAGCGCAGGCGGCTTTTTGCTGTGCGAAGGGCCCGATGCCTGTTCGCTATCGGAACGAGAGAGGAATTGTAATTTTTTCGAGGAGCATCCCGCTGCATGGTGACCAGCAGGCTGGCGCAATCATGCGCGAGTCAAACTCAGAGGGATCGCCATGCTGACGAGAGCAAAATTTCTGCGCCTGTCAGGTCTGACCGCCGCGGCGCTAGCCATCTCACCGGAAGCCAGGCCAGAATCGAATGACGGCATCGTGCGCGTCAAAAGCATTTACGGCTTTCAGGAGACCATCGATCGCCTGAAAAAAGACATCGCCGCAAAAGGCATCAAGTTTTTCGGTGAAATCGACCAATCCAAACTCGCTGCCGATGCCGATATCAAACTCAATCCTTCTACGTTGCTGGTCTTCGGCAATCCGCCGCTCGGCACTCAATTCATGACCGCAAATCCCAACGCAGGTCTGGATTGGCCAGTGCGGCTCCTGGTCATCCAGGACAGCGCCGGTACAGTCTGGACGATTTACACAGACTTTGCCTGGATTGCCGCGCGCCACGACATTGTCAACCGTGCCGAACAGTTCAAGATGGCGTCAACGGTGATTGCCTCCATCACGTCGAGCGTAAAGGGTTAGTTCGGCGGAGAGACCAAAATAGCTCCGGCGACGCCGGAGCTATTTTGTTT
>Ga0066388_100001923_pt1 | contig 12237 bp, 11 predicted proteins | sample PanSoiMetaGPlot6_FD_64539 | JGI IMG/M metagenome (GOLD analysis project Ga0066388, IMG submission 64539) | Tropical forest soil microbial communities from Panama analyzed to predict greenhouse gas emissions - Panama Soil - Plot 6 (Hybrid Assembly) | ecosystem: Environmental > Terrestrial >... | reverse complement strand
CCCTCCGCAAAGGTCGAGCTTGGAATCTGGATCGACTTGCGCTCGAGTTGGAGCAGCCTCTGTACGTCAATTGCGGCTTGGACGGAACGAGTATTCGTAGCTGTTGCCATCCGCGCTACTCCCTGACGTCAGCTCGGCACGATGAATAGTGCCAACTGAGGAAACATCAGCAAGATAAGGACGGCAATGATGTAGACGCCGACGAACGGCATGACACCGACAAAGACATCGGTGATGGGGCCGGGTGTACGACGCAAGCCCTGAAGCACGTACATGACGGTGCCATCCGGTGGACTGATCATGGCAATTTCGATGAGCATGGTGACGATGACGCCGAACCAGATGGGATCATAACCGAGGGCGGTGACCACCGGAAACACCACGGGAATCGTGGTAATGATCATGGCGAAGCCCTCCATGAATGTCCCGATCGCCAAGTAGAAGCCGATAATGACGAGCATGATGGCCCAGCCGGGCAACGGCAACCCGGCGACCATGCCAGCCAGCGTTTGAGGCACGCGAAGCTGCACCATAATGTAGTTGAGCATGTAGGCGCCGAACAGGATCAGGCCCAGCATCGCCGTGTTGCGCGCGGTGGCCTCGGCCGAGGCATGCAACAGCCCGAACCTGAGTTTGCCGGAGACGAGGGCAAACACGCAGGCTCCAATAACGCCCAGCGCGGCGGCCTCGGTTGGCGTGGCGAGGCCGCCGTAAATGGTACCCAAGACGATCAATATGAGAAGTGTGGTGGGTACGAGATCGACAAGGCTGTTGAGGCGTTCCTGGGCCGTCGCCGGTGCTGCCATCCTCGCTGATGGCTGGCGCAGTCCATGGATCAGTATCACGAGAAAGAACAGCGCACAGACAATGATGCTCGGCACGACGGCGGCAATGTAGAGCTTGCCGACCGAGGTCTCGGTCATGAGACCGTAGAGAATGAAGGTGATGCCGGGCGGGATCAGGTTGCCGAGCGCCCCGCCTGCCGCGAGTGAGCCCAATACAACGCGGGGGTCGTATTTTGTCTTGTCGAAGTATGGCAATGCCACCGAGCCCATGGTCGCGGCCGTGGCGACACTCGATCCGGAAATCGCCGAGAACACCGCGCAGGATGCAATGTTGGTGTGCAACAGCCCGCCAGGCCAGCGCCTGAGCCAGACATTGAGCGCCCTGTAGAGTTGCTCCGAGAGACCGGTTCTGAGCAAGATCTCGCCCATCAGCAAGAATAGCGGCACGGCGACAAGCACGAAGCTCGAAGACGGAGCCCAAATCACTTGCCCCATGAACAGCCAGAATGGCCGGCCGGAGAACGCAAACCCGGCGATCAGCGCCAGCGCACCGAGAACGACGGCGATGTACACGCCAGCGCCGAAGAACGCCAGGAACAGGCCGATGAGCATCAAGGTCTCGCCGATGGGCAGCGTCGTGGCCATGCCAATGCTGGCCGCGTAGACAAGGATGGCGAGCAGGATGATAAGAAAGAGGATGGCGATCACGGCTGGCTCTCCCGGTTGATCACCCCGACCGCTTCCAGCGCCTCTTCCGTCTCCTCCTGATAACCGCGCGGGCCAAGCAGGGTGTCGATCTCCGCCGCGTTGCGATGCAGGAGGAGGCATATCACCTCGGCCATGAGGCAGAGCGACATCGCAGCCAGCATCGCGATGCCGATGAACCAGAGACCCTGCGGGATTACCAGCGGGACGGCGAGCACGCTTGTGTCCTTGGCGTTGAAGAGAATGCTCTCGTCGAGCAGATGCCAAGCGCTCCAAGCAATGAAGAGCGCAAATCCGGTCATGAGGAGCAGCGCAAATGCGTGCAGGAATTGGCGTGATTGGGGTGGAAGACGATTGACGAGAACATCCACGCGGATATGAGCGCGCATGGCGAGCGCATGTGCCAGGCCCCAGGAGATGCCAAAGGCCAATAGGTAGCTCGTGACCTCGGTGGTTGCGCGCGACGAGAAACCGGCGAAATTGCGCGCCAACACATCGAAGGTGACAAAGGCCGCACAGAAGATGAAGCCCCAACCCGCAATGTAGTTCATGACGGCGGCAACGTGGGTGACCACCAGGCGGCAGCGGCGCACGATTGACGCCGGAAGGTTGAGGGCAGAGCCAGGTTCAGGAGACATCGTCTACGGCCAGGACAGGCTCCCCGCTTCGGCTCGCTTGTACGCGTCTCGTTAGCTAGTTGCCCGCATACTTAACGCCGGATATGGGCGCGGCGTGCTGGTTATAGATCTCTCCACAGCGAGCACCGCAGCGCTTGACCCAGGCCGGAAGCACGGCAGTCTCGCCTATCTTCTTGAGCGTTGCCTTGTCTTCGGCGCTTGCGTCCACGATCGTCATCGGCCGCGTCTTCACGAGCGTGTGGATCTTGCACGCATCGGCCTTGCCGGCATTGCAGTCGAGACCATCCTGACTAGCCTCGGCGCCGAGCTTCCACTGTGCGTCCTCGACTTCCTTCATGGTCTTGCCTACCAGGTCGCGCGTAGCGGGATCGAGCTTGTTCCACCAGGCAAAATTGACGTAGTAGGCCGAAACCGCCCAGCTGACTGGCAGATTGTAGATGTGGGTCGTGACCTCGTACCACTTGGCAGCGTTGCCCGAGCCGGTTCCGGTTACCGCGCAGTCGGCCACGCCGCGCTCGAGCGCGCTGTAGACTTCCGGGAAAGCGATCGACACGGGCTGGCCACCAACGGCGGCGACAAAATCATTGAGTGAGGCACCAAAAGTGCGGATCTTTCGCCCTTTGAGATCGGCGAGGCTCGACACCGGCTGGCGGCAGAAGACGACTTGTGCCGGAAACGGATAGGTGGCGATGATGAACTGGCCAAACCTCTCGAGCTCCTTGTTGGCGAGTGGCACGAGAGCGTCGGCCACCTTGCGGGCAAGCGAAATTTCGGGGTGAAGGCCGGCGAGGTCGACGCCGTCGAGAAAGGGCACATCTCCCGAGACGGTGGAGAGCGGCGAGGCGCCGATGTCGACCTGACCGGCGCGCACCAGGCGCAGGACCTCCGGCCCACCGAGTCCACGCTCCGCGTGCGAGGAGAGTTCGACCTCGACGCGCCCATTGGATTTCGCCTTTAACCCGTCGCGAAACAGCGGCTGATCGACACGCGTGAACTGCGGCTGGGTATTGAGCGGCTGGGTTACCGCTGTGATGGTCATTTTGTCCTGGGCATGGCTGGCAAGGGGCAGCAAGAGAGCCGCGGCTGCTGCCAAGATCAGCGTCTTCAGCGCCGGTCCGTTCACGGGACCCTCCAACGGTGAGAAAACGATCGCCCGGAACGAGCCGGTTTGGTGGCAGTGGATGGTAGCGGCGAGCAAACGCGATGCCAAGCGAAGCGCATGGGCGATCGTGTGCTTTTGCGGCTTTCGTTGCCGGGCCGGACCGACCTTCCACGGGTAGAGAGTTCCGCTCAGGCGCAAGTAGCGTCTCTCGTGGCATTGAGAACCTCGAACGGCATGTGCTGGCAGCAAGGGCAGCAAATTGCTGAACATTTGGCCATTTGCCTGTTTGTGAGGCTCGCGCCGTGCTTGGCCGCCGTGCTGAGCGACAGACACGATGGGAGCCGCCTCGGTGGCGCTGGATGTTTGCTGTCCAGGCGAACTTTCACGTCATTGCACCGGTGACAGAATCTGCGATTTTTCGCTGGTGGCATGCGCAATGAAGGCTGCCTTGTGTTCGACGCGGTCTCGCAGTGGCTGTAGCTGCGTTCCGGCAGCCAGGCGGTATTTCGCGGTGCCATCGTGGCGTCTGGCTTGTCCGACACACGTAAAGGCAATCGCCGACCGCTGCATGGCCGGTTCGGCAGCTCACTTCGACTATGGCCTTGGCCGAAAAGGCCTTGCCGACCTGTCCGGCTCGCGCGCCAGCAAGATCGACGCCGCCTGGGAGCCGTGGGTGGAGAGCCCCTCGCGAACATCTGGTACGCGTGATGGGCGAGGATGCGGGCCAGATCATGGTCATTCCCCTGGTTGTATTTGTCAGCACGCAAGAACCGTTCTGTCGTTTCGCTATTCGCACTTGAATTCGCCGCGAGGTGGATGCCGCATTTGCCCATTCCATTTCGGCGATGCCTTGGGCCTTAGCGGACAGTCATCCCAGTTGCATGCAAGCAAGCCAGCACTTACCAGGCACCCGCGCGCCGGTTTGATCCGGGCTGCGCAGTAGGCAGGTCGCACCGGTTGAGCGCGCAGCGCGTGAGCAACCCCGCAGGTTGGCACAGCGCTTCAAGAGAATGGCAGATTGAGACCGGTAGTTTTAGAGCAAAATCAGGGCGGCGCTGAGGCTACACGCCGAGCTCGCGCGTTTGACCGAGCGACGCAACCACTCGAACTGCCCGCGCTGCAAACCCGACCCGAGCCTGGCGGGCCTGTTCCGGCCTGATGTCAAGCGATGGACACCCACACCGCGGCTTCGAGCCTGCCCACTCATCCCGCGGACCCAAACGTCCAGCTTGCCGAAACTAGCGCGCGAGATTGAGCGACCTCCTCAGCAGAAGGACGCTCGCGACAGTGGGTGCCAGGGCCGCGCAGCCTGTGAACCAGCAACGACACCTGCGCTGCCACGGCGATCACGAGCGCGCCGAGGACAAGCCTGGCGTGTGCGCCCCTGGCGTGCCTGGATGAGTGCCGGAGTGCCGCCTCGGCGGCACGGCGCAACCGGCGATTGCGCCTCACCGTGGGGCCGAACAGCTGCCCTGGCCTTGTCACGAGCCGGGCGCGATCAACCAAACGTGCTGAGACATGTATCCGATCCCGAAGCAGCCAACGCGGCGAGGCGCTGCGCAAGCCCACCCCGAATCTGGCGCTTTACGGTGCGAAAAGCCGGCTGGGCTGCTAGCCTCTTTGCCTGCACCAATGCCCTCGACCTCAGGTCATCAACTGCGCACAGCTCATCGATTGTCCAAATATCCAGAAGCTCGCGCATGCTCAAAACCGCGCTTGAGAGCGTCAAGCGGCGCAAGGGCTCCGGAGCAAGCTCGTGCCGCATGACCTCCAGAGGACCCGCTGGGAAGGGGATGCCGGCCTGTGCTTCCGTCATACCAAGCTTCGCGGCCGGAACGTCCGCCCCAATCCGGTAGTCGCAAGCCAGCATTAGCACGAAGCCGCCACCCAGAGCGTGGCCGTTGACGGCGGCCACCACGGGCACGGGTATCGCAAGCACCCGAGCCACCAGCTGTGTGATAGCTCGCGCCATTGCCTGGCGCTGCTCGCGGCTGTAGCTCGCGAAGGCGCGTGTATCAACACCGGCTGAGAAAACCGCTCCGCCTCCGGTCAGGACTACACCGCCCCGGGGAATTTCACGCGCGGCGCCGGCAAAGACCTGCTCGAGCGCAGCTATCGCTTCGAGGTCGAGTGCATTGACCGGTGGCCGGTCAATAGTAAGAAGAAGTGTCTCGTCGATTATCGATGTGGTGACAGTCATGTTTCTCGATCCTCTCAAGTGGCGACGCGCATGGCCGACGACTCGGAGCGGGGGCTCTGGCCGCATTTGATACCGGCGTCTACCTCGACTCGGCTCCGACAGTAGACGCCAAGCACTCGCGTCCGCTGGCGTGTGCACATGCTCCCGTAGCGAACTCACGGAAGGCATTTATGCCAATATGGACCAAGGGATCAGTGAAGAAGGCTCAAGGTCGCGGGAAGCTGGAGATGTAGCAGAGGCCCGATTTGCCATGCCTCAGATGTTTGGATCCTCGGCATCATGCGCGTGCCCGATGGCCCGCCGCAGGCGCTTGTCGAGCTTTTCGCGGTCGACGATGACCTTCTGGGCGTGGACGGCCTTGACCGCATCGAGGCCAATCGTGAAGTCGCCGGCATTCTCGACATAAACCACGAGTTCGCGCTTGCCGTCGGACGGCGCATGGCGTACGGCACCAAATGGCTTTCCCCCGTCCGAGACAAACACCTCGAAGCCCTGCTGGATTTGCTCGTTGGACATTGAGATTTCTCCGCGCCGGCTGAGCAGCCGTTACGAAGTGCAAGGTAGGGCGTGCGGTGGCAAAATCCAATCCCCAGGCGGCTTTTCCAATTGCGGCGGCTTGGCATCCGCCGCCGGTGCCGGCATTTCCCACGGTGTGGATTGCCTCTCATCACCAACATCGGCGGTTGGATGGCGAGCGTTGCTACCGCTTGGCTGATGACGAGCCTTGATCCCTCATCATTAGATTGGACAGGAGACTTTCAGGCCCCAGCGATCGAACATCTCATCCAGTACGGTGATGCCCAAGGCCGCTCGCGCCGGCTCACCATCGGACCCCCGAGCCGTGGACGGCCATCCTCGCCGGCGAGGAAGCGGAGCGGCCGTTGCGTGTGGCAGATGGTGCTAATGATCGTCGTTGAATGGAACCTTAGGCGAGACCGGCTCGACCCGCAGTCGGACACCTGCTTGCGCTGCATCGCTGAGTTCCTGAGCCGAAGACTTCGCCTAAGACCCGGCGGAGTTGCACGACGTTACGGCTTGGTGTCGGGCGCCGGAGTTCGCCGACGTGATCCCGCTCGCAGCAGTTGTGGGCGGGCGCAAGATCTACGCTCAATTCTTGGGTTGCGATAGGGTTAACGTCGATGCTTGGCCTTTCCCGGCCGATCGATGCCGGGGATCGATCGTTGCAGAAAGGCAAAGGCGCTGGCGGCCTGCGTACCGGACATCCTTCAGCGACGTTCGCCGACACGGGTCAGTCGCGCACTGCGGGTTCCCGTTTCACGCTGTCCGCATTGTGGGCACGAACATCGGCTGTTCGGGCATACGATGGTGGCGCCGCTAAACGAAAGTTGCCAAAGCGCAAGGAAATGAAGAGCGGACCGACGGGGGATTTCCCCGTTGACAGAATCGAGTTCCCTACGGATGCTGAAGCGCCGGCTGCGAAGCCAAGGTCAAACTTGGCAGGGTGCGTTCTCTTCCGGAGCATGACCGGGCAGGTGTGATTTCTGCCGTGTGGGATGCCCCCCGTGATCCAAAAACCGGGCCCAAGCTAGACTACGCGTTGGACACGCGTTTCGCTGGGCCGGTTTGCGTCGTTCGTGCACCTGCTTGCGCCTGGGTTTCCACGGCATATTCAACCCTAACGAACATCTCAGTCTAGCCAACCACCATGCCGCCAAAGCCATTGCTGGAGCGACGAACAAGCCTCCTGGCCTGAATGGGAGCTTGGAGCACGTCTTGCAAAACGCGGGTCGCCCCCAATTGTGCACGAAGAATCACAACTGAGCTGACCAGATTTGAACCGAGCAGCGGACAGGTACTTCGGGGAAAACAGGGCATATGCCGGTCTCGGTCGCGCATCGGCACGGCTTGGCGCCGCGGTAATTGTTGGGCGCAGTGTCAACGTAATCGTACAGCTTGCATCGACCATTCTGCTGGCGCGTATTCTCAGCCCACATGATTTCGGCCTCGTGGCCGTGGTGACGGCTCTCGTGTTCTTTGCCCCGGTTCTTGTCGATATGGGCACTACGGACGCGTCCACGCAGAAAGCACACATAAGCCGTGTCGAAATCAGTTCTCTGTTTTGGCTGAACGTTACGATCGGAGGCTTGTCGACAGCACTCTTTGCGGCAATCAGTGATTTCATCGCCAACTTCTTTGGCGAACCGGAATTGGCCGGCATTTCGTTGATATTGTCGCTCACCTTCATCCTGACAGCCATATCGATCCAGCATTACGCACTCATGCGAAGAGCCATGGAGTTCTGGCGCATTGCGATTATTGACCTCTCTGCCAACACCACGAGCAGCATCCTTTCCGTTGTCCTGGCGGTTTTAGGATGGGGCTATTGGGCACTCGTTGCAAAGCCTATCGCATACTTAGCTTTGACTGCATTTGGGGCATGGACGAGTTGCCCTTGGCTGCCGGGCCGGCCGCGCTTGTCTTCGGGTGTAAAGGAGCTAGTTCGATTCGGACTGGGTGTCACCGGGTTCACCCTCATGGACAATCTCTCACGATCAGCAGACCGCGTTGCGTTGGGTTACTTCAACGGCGCCGGCTCGCTCGGGTATTTTCAAAACGCATTCCTGCTCTACAGCAACATGCTCAGCATTGTCGCAGAGCCTACCCACAACATAGCGGTGTCGAGCCTCAGCAAGCTCAGAGAAAGCACGCCTGACCTCAGGAGGTCCTGGTCGGCAGCCCTGTCCGCCATGACTTTTTACTGCGCCCTCGCATTTGCGGTGCTGGCCGTCACAGGCCAGGATTTCGCTGTCCTATTGCTTGGGCCGAAATGGGCACCCGCGGGTCCGCTATTGTGTGTCTTTGCCATTCGCGGTATCGCGAACAGCGTGGAACGCACCATGGGATGGCTCCACGTAGTGGCCGGTCGTTCAGATCGCTGGTCACGTTGGGGAGTTTTTAGCGCACTTTGCCATTTAGTTGCGTTGATAGCTGGCTTGCCCTTCGGAGCCATGGGCGTCGCGGTAGCTTACACCGTGGTGATGTTTTGTCTGTTCGTTCCAGCTTTGGTTTACGCCGGATATCCTCTGGGGATTGGCGCGAAAGACGTGCTATCGGCTACAGGGCCACAGATAGGCTCGGCGATCATCGCCGTGGCGTTGGCACTTATCATCAAACAGCTTTTTCTCGCCGAATTCTCAGAGCTGACGAGGTTTACCCTCTCGATCCCGATCTGCATGGCGACTTACCTCGCCACGGTGGTTGGCGTTTTCGGACTAACAGGCCCCATCAAACTCGCATCTTCGCTATTGCGGGAGCTTGGCCAATTGAAACGATCCGGTTAGCCTCCAATCTGATCTGCGGCGTTATCCTCGGAATTCGCGGGTCACATGGTGGGCTTGATCGCGAGCGGATCGGTCGAGGCGCCGCGCGGATTTGCATACCTCGAGGATGTCACATCGCGCCCTGAACACATTCCACGGGAGCAACGCCAAATCCCCCCCGCCGAACAAAGTCGCAGCAGGAGCAGTGCGAGACCGCGACGGCGGCAGACAGCCAGGTATGAACTCGCCATCGCGATTAATCCGCAGCAACGCTGCTTGCATGTCGGAAGATCAGCGAGGACAAACATCGTTTGCAGGGGAGCAACGCATCCTACCAAAACAAATCCCACCAAGGTCGAGGTTGCTCACTGATTTCGGCGACGCACAACCCTGATGGGCGCAGCGCTTCACGCTTCCTCTAGGGTGTCATCCCCCTGCGGTCGCAAGGTGGGAAACGTCCAAACGCTGCCTCGCTCTTGAGACGAGGCATTGGTCGTATGTGCGTCAACTGGTCGCCCCTTCTAGTGATCTTCGGAAGTGCTCGGCAAAGGCGACCTTGCAACCTATGGACGAAACACTTGTCAGAGGCATTCCCTCACTCTCTGACATCCCCATCCCTGGTAACGGGATGTAATAAATCGCTGCTCAAATCCCTATAACTCAAAATCCGTGCCAAGCACGCAGCGGTTGTGCCTCAAAATTCCCGCCACTGACCGGCTCAGCTCAATCAATCAAGGCTTATGCGAGGTTGCGCTCACCGGGGGCGCAAGCCGTTGGCTTCGCGCTCGTTGCCTCCCCTCAAACCTCCAGATCCTCGCGCAATAAAATCCGTCGCGTGTACACGGAACCCAAGGGAAAGCTCAGGCGTTTCCCGAGCACAAAGCATGCCACGCAACGTGTACGGAGCGGTCGCTCGTGGGTCACCGACGCACATCTGTCCGGGTGAAGACCGCGGCGATTGCCGCCTCCCTTCCGGCGAGCTACCGGGAACCTGCGGGTACAAACCGCGACAAGCGCAGCTCGAAAAAGCATCGCCGGAAATCGGTACAAGCGCTCACACGAATAGACGTGACGTGCGACGGCAGGTGACCGAGCGCGGGTGAACATACCGCTTGGATGTTGCCGGCGCAGAGCTCGGGATAGCGTGCGCGACCCGCGGTCCCACCGTGACTTTGTGCTGCACTCACAGGACCGACCAAGGCCGATGCTGGCAAGACTCCGACCGGAGGAGTCACCAGTTGCATCGACCGCTACGGCTTAGCTCGATGTGACCGGCGCGCTTCCGACCAAGGCGGCAGCGGCGGCAAACCCAAGACGGCACGCACAGGGGCGAAGGAGCGGCGATGCACGGGCGAGGCGCCGAGCCTCTCGAGCGCCGCCAGGTGGGCGCGGACAGGATAACCCTTGTGCTTCGCGAAGCCGTAGCCGGGATGCTGCGCGTCGAGCTCCCGCATCACGGTGTCTCGAGCGGTCTTAGCAAGTATCGATGCCGCGGCAATGGTGAAACTCTTTGCGTCACCCTTCACGATAGCCTTCTGGGGCGTTCTCAAGTGCTCGAGGCACCGCGCGTCGACGAGGAGGTACTCCGGTGCAAGGGAAAGACCTTCCACGGCACGGCGCATAGCGAGCAGTCCGGCCCAGTAGATGTTGATGGCGTCGATTTCTTCGACCTCGGCAAAGCCTACCGACCACGCCACTGCTGTTCCCTTGATCTCTTCGGCCAGTCGGTCACGGTCCGCGGCATCGAGTTTCTTGGAGTCGTCGATGCCCGGAATGCGCGAACCCGGGGCAAACACCACCGCCGCTGCTGACACGGGGCCTGCCAGCGGGCTCATGCCAGCTTCATCAACGCCAGCCACGTGCAGCATGCCACCTGCCCACAACGCCTTCTCGTAGCGCAGCAACCTGCGCAATCTCTGCCCTTCCACACGATTTTCGAGGCGTCGTCGCGCAACCGCATGCAAAATGGCCTTGGCGCCTGCGCGCGAATCCGCCTGCAGCGCCGCCTCCGTCGCGGCGTCGAGCGAGCGACCCTCTACGACGCAGCGGCGTCGCACTTGAGCTAGTGTGAGACGTATCACGCTCCCAATCTAAGCGCTTAGCCTTGCATCATTCAACGGCGACGGTTGGGTGGCCCTCAAGGGACAAGGTTTCGCTCTGCCGGCGCCACACACTTGCGAGCCGTCGGCTGGTCAGCATCGTGGTCAGTTCGCGGTCATTGGATGCGGCGACGCAGGCCTCGAGGCGCTAAGCAATGTTCGCCGGGCCGCGCCTAGCTGGGGAGGTTTTCTCTGGCCCTCGGTTCACGACATCACGGCCCACGCGGCGCGTAGAAATTGGTGCATTTCGTCGACCCGCAGCTCGATGGCCGCGCCACACAGCGCTGGCTCGCGTCGCGCGATGATCGCTGGCGGCGTCGCCTGCCGCTCGACAGTTCAGCGAATCCCAGCTAGGCGAGGGGGGTGCGCGTCTCCGACCGTCCGAACACCTCTTGGAATCCAGCCTCTATCTGCCGGTCAAGCGCTTCCTCGAAAAGCTGGGCTTCGAGGTCAAGGGCGAGGTGTGCGGCTGCGATCTCGTGGCGCTCGACGGCAATGAGCCGGCCGCGGTCGTCATCGGTGAACTGAAGCTCACCTTCACCCTCGATCTGGTCCTACAGGCGGTCGATCGCTCGGCCGCCTGCGACGAGGTCTGGCTTGCCGTGCGCGCGTCGCGGCGCGGTCGAGGCCGGGAACATGATCGCCGCGTGCGCAAGCTCTGCCGCCTGCTGGGCTTCGGGCTCCTCAGCGTCGCATCGTCAGGAAAGGTCGAGGCACTGGTCGAGCCGGTCCCCTGGCGCCCCCGGCGCGATGCCAAACGCCGGTCCAGGATCGTCGAGGAGCACCGACGCCGGCAAGGCGATCCCGCCAAGGGCGGCAGCACCCGTCAGCCCATCATGACTGCCTACCGCCAACAGGCGCTTGCCTGTGCGTCGGCCCTCGCTCGCGGGCCCGCGCGCCCGCGCGACCTCAAACCCAACCTGCCCGACGCTCCCAAGATATTGCTCCGAAACGTGTACGGCTGGTTCTTCAGGGTCGAGCGCGGGGTCTACGCGCTATCGGAGACTGGCAGAGCCGCACTCCTCCGCTGGAGCGGGCATTTCGGCTCCTCCAGTCAGCCGAACCCGGCTCCGGCAGCAGGCCCGGTGGCCTGATGAGCACCTTCAGCTCGCCCCGACACTTGCGCACTGGGCCTCACTGATCTCCCACAGCCGTCGCGCTGCCGCGATATCCTGCGCCTCCGGGCTTGGGGGCCGCCATTCCATGTCAACGTAGTAGCCACCATTCACCCTGACAGCCTCGGGTGAGGCGGCAAGCCACACGAGCGTCTCCGCACCCTTCTCGGCGCTCCGCGAAATTGGCCTCAACAGCAGCATGGCGACATCCATCAAGAAGCCATTGTTGCGGTTGAACCCAGAGGCGACCAGACCGGGGTGGAAGCAATGCGCCGTCACACCGCTCCCCTCGAGGCGACGCGCCAACTCGCT
>Ga0066388_100001922_pt1 | contig 12245 bp, 15 predicted proteins | sample PanSoiMetaGPlot6_FD_64539 | JGI IMG/M metagenome (GOLD analysis project Ga0066388, IMG submission 64539) | Tropical forest soil microbial communities from Panama analyzed to predict greenhouse gas emissions - Panama Soil - Plot 6 (Hybrid Assembly) | ecosystem: Environmental > Terrestrial >... | reverse complement strand
TCATCCATTTCTTTCGAGTCTTCAATCCTGAAATGATGTACGAAACATTTGGGTGTCATGGTTTCGATTCGTTTGAAACGCGGGCTGGCTAATCTGCGCGACAAGACTACATGCGCGTCCAATCCGCGATCGCTCAATTTGTTCACCGCGGCAAAGATCATCCGAACCTGAAAGCCTATACGCGTTCCGGCAGGAGCAATTTTCACGGAACCGCACCGGCGCACCAGAGCACTGAATTTTTTGTACAGGTCGATCGCGCCTGGGCTTTTGCCGGCCAGAAACTGCTCGACGGAATATTGTCCGCACGAATGCGGCATATTGCGACTTACAAATTGACGCCGGCACTTGGGGCAAGTCCAAAGAGGGCGAGATGCAGAAAGGAGCATCAACCGGCGCCGGGGTTTCGGCTTAGCCATTTGGTTTCTTCATCGCCGCGCGCACCATGGAATCGAACTTCAAGCGCTTGCGCGCCGCAAGGGCATCCGAGACAAACTTCAGTTGGTAGTATCCGTACGCCGGCGGGTTGCGCCCCAGCTCGTCATAGTGTTCATTAAAATAGCGCTTCGCGTCCTGTCCGGGAGGGACCGGGTTCGGCAGCGCTTGCTGAATGTTACGCGCGGTCCGCGCAATCCTATCCAATCTCGATTTAACACCGGGTTGAGTCAGCCAAAAAGCAACCGCGAATTCGTTTGCACTCTTCTCACTTTCAAAATTATCGACGTTACCAGAGGAATTCAGCTCGCCAGCGAAGTAATGAGAGAGCTCGTGCGGAATGAAGAACCAGTTAAATAATTCCTCAAATAACGTCCTGCCCGTTTCTCCTCCTCCGGCAAAACCGGCCCACTCATCAAAAAGCTTTTTCTCGTCCGCATTCAGACCATCCCAGGCGGGAATAGTTATTCGTCTGTCCGCTTTATCGTAAGAGATAAGCTGTGGCGTGTTCTCTATGATTACCCTTGGCACGAAAGGTGGCTTGAAGCCGCTTGCTTTGAGGCGACTGACGTATTGGTTCACGATTGTCTCTGCGTTCTTCTGAACCGCGCGCTCGTTTGGTGAATTTTGACCGAAAGCTGTGGAGCAAAGCAGTGCGAGTGAAAGTACCCTGAAGGAGTTTAGAAATTTTATCAGCACCGGTTTACCTGTGCGGCAGGATTCCGCGCCAGACTCTGCGATTTCAGAAATCAGCGAACTAACGCAATCGTCACAGACAAGATAACTCCAACTAAAGCTGCGCCGATACAGGCGCCAATGAACACCAGGACATAGAGAATCCCTCAGGCGCCACGCGTTTTCACGAGATAATAAGTCATTACAATCGGCCAGGCGATCGAAAGAAAAAAGCCCACGTCATAGACTGCGGCGACGTGGCGCTCGCGACCGTCTTTGACCAACCACCAGCCGACCACCCAAAGGAACGCGAACTGATAAACCAGGCCAAGCGCCGGCGACGGCTCGATTTGCTTACCCAGATAAAAACCAAACGCAAATTGAGCTATTACAACGAACGAGTACAAGAATGCGGCGGGAGAAAAGATTCGTGAGACAGTGAAGGCCATCGCTACTTCCAGCGATCGAGTAGATGCAACAGATTCAAGCTCAAACAGGCGCGTCGTTTTTGATTTTGACGCACGACCTATTTTGTCATGAAAAGACGCTGAATTGCTTTAACACCAGCGCGCCCGCGTGAATCGCAAATGGCAGGCTCGACCCGGTGGTTTCCAAATCAATGCCTCCGGTAGAAAAAATACTCGGCGGAATAGGGCACCCTTGCGATTTCCCCAACAGTGCTGCCGGGATCACTGGGCGCGAGGCCGCCGGTCGTATTTACGCGCTGGATGAAAGTGACGCGGTGAAAAGTACCCGGTCCCTCACTTGATACTGCTTTAAGCAAGAACCAATCAATCGCATCCACGTCAGCCGTGCATCGGTCGAAAAGCATGGCGACAACTTTGCTGCCACTGTTGCTCTCCCACGTCGGACCCGCATAGTGAAAACCGACAGCACCGTTCAGCCCAATGTCGGCAAACAACACAGCTTCCGGCGCCACGAAAATCCAACTCGTTCCATTCCAGCGGTAGATCTGCACACCGTCGGCATATACATGGAACGCAACTTTGTTGCCTGCTTCGACGAGGAGTCTTTGACAATCTCCAAGGTCCGGAGGACGACCATTGCTGGGATTCGTTTCGCCGCTGCCGCCATGCGCGACTAAAAACACCGCTGCACCCGCGAGCAAGAGGTTGCAGGCGCGCAGGCCGAGCCCTGATGTTCTGGAATTCTTCAAACTCGAACCTTCCTTTCTTCCGACCGCGAAACAATGATGCGGCACGTCGATAGTGTCGGCTATCGACGTGCCAGCCAGGCTCACTGCGGAGCCGATGCAAAAGCAACGTCCGTGATAAGGAGCGCACCCGCCAGTTCTTGATCAAACTTGAATTGAACGGATCGGATGCTGTTCAAATTCACGTTTGCGAAGGCCGACAACGGTATGCGCACAGTATTCAGAACCACCTTTGGGACCGGTCCGACATTTCCTGGCGGAAAGTACAGTGCCTTTGAATAATCACTGACTCGCACCGAAGCAGTCGATCCTGAGCTATCCGTTAGAACCACGCTGAAATCCTGTGGCATGCCGGCAATGTTTCGCACGTCAGCGAAATTGACACTCACACGAAATTGTACAGCCTGGAATCCGCTGACATTTTTATTTGGCCCAGTAAGGTCGTTTCTGTAGAACGCGGTTAGATCACTCCAACCCGTACGAAGCTGACTTAATCCGCGCATGTTTGAGCGCGCGCTGGGTGTGGTGTGCGGCTGCCGTGCATTCGGTTCATCCGGCAGACACTTTTGGGGCTGCGGGGCAGGACCACCGCATAGATCGTAAGGCGAAAGACCGAACGGCGTTACGGCACCACCCAATGTGTTGATTGTTAGATTGGTATTGGTAAGTAAGCGATTCACGTCAAGCCGCAAGTCGGGATTATCGGGCGCGTGATACGAGACGAAGAGGTCATTCGTTGTCGCTGATGGCGGAGCCGGAGCATCTCCCGTCAACAATGGCAGGAACTGAGTTTCGCCGCCCACATAGGCGCGGAAGAATGCACTCATGTACGCCAGACCAGTACCGCGTTGTTGAGCTTCTGTCAGCCGTTTATTCCCGCCAACGACGCCGCATTGCGGATCCGAGCTGCCTCCTGGGACGAAAGCCAGCCAGTCGTCAGTTCCTCCTGGAAAGGGACTCGATGGCGACCAGATGCTGTTGTAGAAGTCATGGTTTGCTCCCATCACCAGAACATAATGCTTTGGCGCCGGATCGCCCGTCACGTTATATCGTGCGTCATCATAGAAGTGGACGCCCTGCAGATCGGAAACATCACCATCGCAATAGGGCAGCAGGACACTTAATGCGGCGTTGTTGACGACGAAGCGATTGAAGTCTACCGGAGCGAGCGCGAAAACGGCCTTGATGCCATACGGCGCACCCAGCGCATTGTTTAGTACGTAGTGTCGTACTACGCCCTCGCCACCGCGTGAGTGGCCCATCGTGCCGACCCTGGTAAGGTCGACTTTGCCGACGAACTTCGTACCGAACGGTGCACCTCCGATTGAGTTGAATGAATTCCAGATGTCCAGGTGTTTTTGAATCAATTCTGCGCGGGCCAAGGCGCCAAGGTCACGCACCTGGTTGTCTCTGGCGTTGATTCCATTTGCGCCGATCGACACGACGATATAGCCGTTACTGGCGAGGACGTCGGCTAAGTAATCGTATCCCTTGTAACTTGGGATAGACTGCCGGCCCATCGCGCACGGCCATTCCAAAAACTGGGCACCATCACCTTGAAAGCAGGTGGCGTGACGCCCATGCAGAAGAATGATCAACGGCCGGTGACCACTTGCATTCGTTGGATAGTGAACCGAACCGATAAGCTCGACCGGACCGGGAAAGTTTGTTGGATTGAATGCAGTATCGCCAAAGTTATATTCCTCTGTAGCAGTGGCGAATGGCCCAGGCACGCCGGGATCAGGTGTTTGGGCAAAGCCTGTTTGCGTCCAGCAGAAACCGCTGAGCACGAAAAGGACTAAAGTAGTTACACGAAAACATTGACTACGTTTTTTCATCGCTGTTCCTCCTTCATCGAGTGCTCAGTTTCTCAGGCAGTTCCGCGCGGGTCTCTTTGTTTTCGCCGTACGAGAGCGAAATAGTGCCACCTTCGCGCAATAGCGAGCGATCAAACGTAATCACTGAGATTTGCGTAAGACGCTCGTTTTCCACACCTGTGCCAAGAGGAACATCATCGATCCAGATGACTGGAGGCAGGTCACGAACGGGAAAAGGTCCGCCGGTTATTGTCAGGCGCCAGGCTTTATTCACCTCGGCCGATTTTCCATTAATCTCTACGGTCACGCTTTGGGGCAGAGTCAACTCATCGAGTCGATAGCTCACTAATTTGAGCGGTCCAACCGGACGCGGGTTGCGTCCCTGGGTGATCAGCTTTCCCTGCATTTTGATTAATTGGGACATCACGTTATCGGGGACGCCCGAAGGCTTGCGGTCCTGTTGCGTAAATGCCTGGGAGATTCCTATTGCTAACAAAAGCAATAGTCCAGTCACCAGGCTCAATCGCTTCGCCAACTTTCGATTGCTTACCTTTTTCATCGTCGACAATTCCTCCTTCAGGATTGCTTGGAAAGACTTAGGTACAGACTGTCCGGAAAAACTCTGATGAAAGCACTTGAACTTTCGACACGACCGCGTCTGGGCTTAGTCAGAGACGGACGCTAAACGGCCACGGCGTCGGAGACTTGCGACTGCAGGACTGAAGGATCTCCACAACTTCACTAAAAACGGTTCGCTGATTGCGATACTGCAAAAGCAGAATCTTTGGGGGTTACCTGCTCGGGATGATCGAGGCCGTTATAGTATGTCCGCTGTCAATGTCAGTCAAGATCAAGTCATAGAAAGTTTAGTAAATCAGCGTGGGACCAAATTGATGTCTCTGCGAATCACACTGCAGTCGAAAAATGCAACGCCGCGAGAAGAGAAGGTTGGGAAAGTTTCTGCACTCCCTGCAGGACAATCAGCCACGCCCACGACGCAGGTAAGCACGCGCGATGGTGATTGGATGACCGAGAGCGGTGGCGATTCGCCCAAATCCCCGGTCAGGTTCACTGAAGAGTCCGAGTTGGCCCAACACAACTCCGCGATCGTAATAAATGCGCTCGGCCGCCAGCCGGTTTTCGGAATCAAACTCGTAGATTCCACAAAGTGGAAACTCCAGCGCTCGGCCCGTCGCCGGCAGACCTCGCCATGGCCCAAGATGCGTGCCTCGAATCTTTACTTCGACGATTAAGCTCTCGATTGCCAGATGCCGGCGGGTCACCTCAATCGTCAAATCCGGCAGCGCGCGCATGAGTTCGGTGTAGTACGAGCGCACTGCGTCACGACCGATGCGGTGATCCGCCCACGGCTCATCGTCATACCGCGCCTCAGCGCCAAACGTCGCCATCACGGCTTCCAGGTCGTGACGATTCTCGGACCGGATGTGCTCATCAACGAGCCGCATCCTGGCTTGCAGGCCGTTTGATTCGAGCGATGACATGCTACACCTCCTCGCAAACGTAAAAGCGTCAGGTTTGAAATCATTGAGCAAATCAGTTTCTGAAATCCAGACACCGGCTCAAACACATCTTGGATGCGGGCCATAAGTTTCGTCTCTGCGAAATCTCAGCGCTCTTTGCGTCTCTGCGGTGAGGATCTTGTACCTTCCTTCACCGCAGCGACGCAGAGGACGCAGAGGTGGCACAGAGAATTTCAAACTAACAGACCTTCCGCCCTTCGACTACCACACGAAGGGCACCAGCCGATAGCGAACGCGCTGCTGGTATTCCGTATATCCAGGCAGGTTCCTGGCGAGGAAGTACTCTTCGTCAAGAAGTCGCCAAATCAAGAATGGAATTACTGCGGCGATTGGGATAAGTCCCCAGTACGAGCCGAGTGCCAGTGGGGTGCCAATGAGGTACAGCGAGGCGCTCGCGTACATCGGATGGCGAACAATTGCGTAGGGCCCGGTCGAGACAACTTTCTGATTTTCAGCTATCGCGATGGTTGCTGCCGTGAACGTGTTTTCGCGATACACAAGAAAGATGAGATAAAAACCTACAGCGACGAGCGCATCTCCCGCCAACACCACAGCAGGCGGCGCTTTGGACCATCCAAATCGATGGTCAAATGCTGGCACGATAAGAAGCGACACAAAGCCGATTGAAGTAAATAGCATGATGATCTTTTGAGCTGGGCGCTTTTCCGCCGTCGGACCGCCACGCATCCGGCGCTCAAGCAACGCAGGATCGTTTTTCATGAGATAAACGGTAGTGAGCAACGACGCGCCGAGGAAGATCAAGAGGTACAACCAACCTTGCCAGTAATTAATAGTTCCCGCACTAAAGAAGAGCAGAAAACCCGTTACAACTCCGAGCAGAGCAACTCCAAGCCACGCCTTTGCATTCAACTTCTTCATGCCACTGACTTGAACGTAGCGACACTCGGGCGCGGGCGCAACCTGGGTTGGGACTGCTCAGTTTAAATCTAAGGTTAGTTTGCCCTTCTTGTGTCAAAAACGCTGAAATGGAACTCATTCCATGGTGTGAGCTTGGCGCAACTTTGCACCTTTGCGTAAACACTCCTCAGTGATCCGCGGCTTACGCGAAGCCGCCAACACCCACAATTACGCAAAAGCACTATGTCCAGGAATTGAGCCGACCTCAACGGACCGCAGATCGGGTGCTGAGATATTCTGCCAGGGTCTTATCAGCGGTTTCGATGTGGGCAACCATCCAGCCGCGCAGAGCCTCAATCAAACCCTGCTTGCCACTTCCTGTCCCACCGGCGAGGCTACTTTTCAAGTTTTTTACCTCAGCCAATAGCCTCTGGTGTTCGAGGAGATGAGACTCAAAGGCCTCATAAGCATGCAGCTTCATCGCAAGCTGTTCGGACAGAAAATGAAGATTCGTGTGTTCGACGAGTTGCTCTAGCAGCCCGTAGACCAGGCTATCTGGAGCACCACCTCGAATGGCAGCTTTAAGATCATTGAACAGCATGAGTTGATGCGAATGCTCCCGTTCCATGGACGCGACGTCGTACTCTTGAGGTGATCTCTTTGCAGGCATTCTTTCAGGAGTCCGATCGACGCGATTTACGAATCGTTCTGTCCGCACTTAAATTTTGCCTCAATCTTTTCGACCTGACAGTGATCAAGATCACTCCCGTTTGAACTTCCTGCTTGTCGAAAACGACCCCACATTTTCTCTCACACATTTCTCCGGAAAAGCATTAACTGCTTGAGCCGCAGCGACGTAATGCATACAGACAGTCGTCGTGATTCGATACTAACTTCCATCTCAGCATCCGACTAGATTACAGCAAACACCCACAGAGCCATATCTTTGCGGAATAAAAGTGTTTGTCCAGCGGTCTCGCGATTGCTTTACGAAATGACTGAACAAGAAAGTAAAGCGAAAGGGAGGAACACACCGATGCAGGAACAAGCAACGATGAATCAACAGGAACCAACTATTCAAAATGAGGGCACCGCCCAATTCATCAAAAACGAACCAGCCGAGCATGTTGGACAGGGGCACGCGCCAATCGAGCGCGAGCGTGAAGATACACAAGAGCTGAAAACCGAAAATCAAGATCGGACAGCCATGTTTGAAAAGGGAGAAACCGAGGATTTCCGTTCGCGTTGGCAGCGCATTCAAACAGAATTTATAGATGATCCTCGCAAAAGCGTGGAACGAGCTGATGAGTTGGTGGCTCAAACGATGAAACGACTGGCCCAAATCTTCGCGCAGGAGCGAGAGAGACTCGAGCAGGAATGGGATCGTGGAGACAATGTGTCGACTGAAGATCTACGCCTGGCCTTGCAGCGTTACCGTTCGTTCTTCGACCGTCTATTGTCGGTCTAATTGCCGGCAGCGGATCCGCGACGAGAAGCCTCCAGGCGTTCGTTGACGGCGCCCGATACGTCTCGGAATCGTGGAAACGTGACCGAGGCCTTAGGCTCCGCTGTCATCGTGGCACAAAATCTCGTACTTAATACCCTCGAGATCCTTGAAGAACAGAGCGTAGTAGCCCGCGGGGGTGTACTCTGGATACTCTCGCGGTGGGCTCACGATCCTTGCTCCTATTTCCTTCAAATGAGAATGGAGGCTGTCGACTTCAGCACGAGACCGAACTTTGAAGGCGATGTGATGCACAGCTCCCGGCTTTCTGCGATTGATGGCGTCGTCTGCGAATGCGCTTCGCGGTGAGGCGATTGCAAAAGCCAGTCGCGGATGAACGTATTCGACGACGTGGAATTCATGCTCGTCTATGACGGCACCACCTTTCTGCCGAAGATCAAAACCCAGGAGCGGAAGCAGCTTATCGTAGAACGGCTCCGCGACACTCATGTCTTTGATCGTCACCTGGATGTGGTCAATGATCGGTTCCACCATCTGGTTTCTCCGAGGTTTGATTTACGACACAACCGACTCAACCGTTGCCTGGTGTAGTGCCGCTCGTGCGAGCAAGCGCGTGGAATCAAGCGTCGGCAACGGCGAGTTAGCATCGTGAATGATCAAGGGAAGTTCTGTACATCCAAGTATGACTGCATCACAGTCCTGGTCTTTCAGGCCGCGAATGACCTGTTGAAGGTAGGCGACAGACTGTGGATTGTGCACGTCATAAACCAATTCATCCATGATGATGCGGCTGACTTGTTCTCGCTCCTCACGACCAGGTCGGACAAACTCTAATCCGCGCTGAGCAAGTTTTTCCGGATAGACCTCGCTATCGACGAGCCATTTCGTCCCGGTTAAGCCGAGACGGTGAAAACCGCGGGCGACGGCTTGCTCGGCAACGACTTCGGCGATATGCAGCCACGGAAGCGGCGACTTCGATAGAACAAAGGGCAGTGCCTGGTGGAATGTATTATCCGGGCAGATCAAAAAATCAGCGCCAATCTTCGCAAGTTTTTCAGCTGAAGATAGCATCAACTCCCCAAGGCCTCGCCAGTCACCTTCGTTAACGCGCTCCATATAATCGGAGAACGAAGAATTGTGCATCGAAACTTCGGGATGAGCGTAGGGACCGAGATATTTCGCGCCTTCAACACAGATGGTCCTATAACAAAGCGCGGCGCCCTCAGCCGAGCCAGCGACGATACCTATGTGTTTTGACATATGGTTTTATTTTCTTCGTGGCGGAATAACTCAATCAGCGTGGCGCGATGACCTCTCCTGTTCAGCCAAAAAAGACTTCAGCGACGCGATATATCTCTTCATCGAGCCGCTTCAACGATCCGACTGCCTCAGTCAACGGCACGCTCACAATTCGGTTGCCGCGAAGCGCAGCCATCTCTCCCCACTGGCCGGCCTTTACCATTTCGTAAGCCTTAATCCCAAACCGCGTCGCCAGAATTCGATCGAACGGCGTGGGCGATCCACCGCGCTGCACATAGCCTAACTTCGTGACTCGCGTTTGCAAGCCGGTGCAGCGCTCGATCTCTGCGGCGAGGGCTTCGCCGATTCCACCTAAACGGTGGTGCCGGTAGATCGCGCTGGCTTGTTCCTCAGTCAAGAACACTTCCTCCGGATGAGGGTGTGCATCTTCAGCTACCACGACGATAGAAAAGGGCCGCCCCTCTTTCACGCGATGTTGCAACAAGTCACAGACCTTCGTCAGGCGAAAAGGATGCTCGGGAACCAATACCGCGTCGGCGCCGCCGGCAATTCCTCCGTAAGCTGCGATCCACCCGCTATGACGGCCCATGACTTCAACGACCATCACGCGGTGGTGAGACTCGGCAGTCGTATGCAGCCGATCGATCGCGTCGGTAACTATCGAAACAGCAGTGTCGAAACCAAACGTGAAATCAGTTCCGCAGATATCGTTATCAATCGTTTTCGGAATGCCGACTATATTGAATTGATGATCCCGCCAAAGGTCCCGGGCAGCGGATAATGATCCTTCGCCGCCAACCGCAATTAAAGCTGAAAGCTTGTGCGCCTGCCAATTTTCACGAATGCGCGGAAGAGAATCAGGTTCTTTGAGGGGGTCGAACCGCGAAGTTCCGAGGATCGTACCACCTCGGGGCAGGATGCCGAGGACCGTCGCTCGTGTCAGCGGCGAAATATCATTCTCAAAGAGACCGAGCCAACCGCTGCGAATCCCCAGCACGTCTATGCCTTCTGAGTCTGCGCAGCGAACCACGGCGCGAATCGCCGCGTTAAGACCGGGACAATCGCCTCCGGCGGTTAAGATTCCAATTCGCATGGTGCTTCGATGTGTTTTATGATCATTGCTGTCCAAAGCGCGAAGTGTCAAACGAAGAGAATGTTAACGACCTGCGACAGAGAGAAATGTTCGCCAGGATATGTTCGGGGAACAAGAAGCTCCCAAGATGAGTCCGATTAACCATGATCCTTTGATTCTCGCTATCGAAACCGCAACGCGTGCCGGCAGCGTCGCGGTGGCGAAAGGCCCGCGAATTCTGTCATCTCAGTTTGGTGACGCCGGCGTTTCTCATTCATCCAACTTGATCGAGCTGATCCAGCACGTCTTGCAACAGGCGAGCGCCCGGCTTTCCGATATTGATTTGATCGCAGCCGCGGTGGGACCGGGAAGCTTCACCGGCCTGCGCATCGGTTTGGCCACGGTTAAAGCCCTCGCAAATTGCACCGAACGCAAAACCATTGGCGTTCCCACGCTCGCGGCAATCGCTTACGCGTCGGCAGTCACCGGCGATGTTGTTTCGTTGTTGCCTGCGGGCCGAGGCGAACTGTTCGCGCAGAGATTCTCATCAGAGAAGGGAAGCGTCCGGGCGATTGACTCTGCGGCTCATGTCAGTCCGCGAGCGCTGTTGGAAAAATACGGGGAGATTAAACCGTTGACCTGGGCCGGCGAAGGCGCCCATCAGCAAATCGACCTGTTGACGGGATGGGCTCGCAAAAAAGGGTTCTCTGTTACTGAGAGCGGTTCGGGCTGGAAGATCGTTGAAGAAACCAACAATCTGGCAGAGGCAGTGGCCGCTGTCGCGCTCAAAGCTTATCGCGCAGGAGACTCTTTGAGTGCCGAGGAACTGCGCGCGGTTTATGTGAGACCTTCGGACGCGGAAATCAACGAGCGATGGCAGCAAGAGAAAGCACAGCCATAGAATTGCGACCGGAAGTGTCGATCGAGGCAATGACTGAGCACGACCTGCTCGAAGTTTGTCAAATCGAAGAACTCAGCCGGCTCAGTCCGTGGGGTTGGGATGCCTACCACAAGGAACTCGAATCGACGCAGGACACGATTATGCTGGTAGCGAGGACTGATCCCGTACGGCATGGATTTGAGATTGCAGGTTTTATAGTCGCGCGCCTAATCGCCGGCGAAATGCACGTTAACAATGTTGCCGTACGGCCGGAATTTCGCCGCCACCGAATTGGATCGAGGCTGCTCGAAACGACGCTGCGCCTTGCACAACGTTACGGCGCGGCCGTTGCGCACCTCGAAGTTCGCGCCAGAAATGAAGCTGCACAACGCCTTTATGTTAGTTGCGGTTTTCGTGCGAGCGGACGACGACGAAACTATTACCGCGCCCCAGTCGAAGATGCGCTCTTAATGAGTCTTTCGCTTTCTAAATGAGATGCGCAATGCGCATGAAATTGTCCTCTGATTACAACCGAACCCGCCCAGAAAATCGGTTCTCAGGAACGCGAAAACCGGCAAGGAAAAAAGTGCAAATTCAACGCGTGATTCGACCAAAGTTCACCTTGATTTAACATCAGTCGTGGGCTAACATTTCGGCCATGACGAACTGCCCCAGGCAATTCTCATCCGCAAGCACTTTCTTTCCAACCCAACCAATCGAGAGGAGACTACTGATATGGAAATATCGAAGGCGGACAGCCTCAAAGAGGAACTGATGGCGAGCAATCCCGAGTTCAGGGAATTAGCTCGCGAACACGGACGTTACGAACAACGATTGAGCGAGTTGTCCGGACTTACATATCCGAGCGACGAAGAACAGTTGGAAGAGATTACTTTGAAGAAGAAGAAGCTTGCTTTGAAAGACCAGATGTATTCATTAATGCTCCAGGCCGAAAAACTTGCTGCCACCGAGCACTAATTTCCGAGCTGCGGCCGGTTTGCGGCGCAGGATTGCTTTTAATATCATCTGAACGGGGCCGACAGGCAGAACTGTTGCGCCCCGTTTTGTTGT
>Ga0066388_100001921_pt1 | contig 12246 bp, 11 predicted proteins | sample PanSoiMetaGPlot6_FD_64539 | JGI IMG/M metagenome (GOLD analysis project Ga0066388, IMG submission 64539) | Tropical forest soil microbial communities from Panama analyzed to predict greenhouse gas emissions - Panama Soil - Plot 6 (Hybrid Assembly) | ecosystem: Environmental > Terrestrial >... | reverse complement strand
GGTGGCTGGTCGCCTCGGTGTGTCTGCAGCCAGGCAGCGAACTGTGCGGCGGCTGTGCTGGCGTCGAGGTCTGGGTGCGGGGCTGCCTGCCTGGGTCCGAAGGTGTCGGTGGCTGCTTCGGCGAGGCGTTTGCTGCGGTGGTACTCGGCGAACTGGTCGGCGTTCTCTCCACCGGCCCGCATGAATCCTTCCTCGACAGGCAGCAGCTCGGCCAGCAGCGAAGGCTCCTCGACCGGGGTGAGGGCCGTCTGGCCGGCGGCGAGAGCGCCGACCCCGGCCTGCCACGCCGCCAGCGCCTCCTCGGCTGTGGCGTAGTAGCCACTGTGGACGGTGAGCGCCTGGAACCCGCAGGCGTCGATGTCCCACAGATACCAGCGGCCGTGCCCGTCGACTGTCGTGACCGCGGCGGTGACGGCGAAGCGGCTGCCGTAGGCGTCGCGGGTCCACAGGACCGGCCCGGTCACTGCTGGGCCGTCGGGGGTCTTCGGCAGTAGGTGCCCGCCGGGATGGCCGCGCAGGTGTTCGATCGCGTCGGTGGTGGCTGCGCTCAGCGGGAAGGGGAGGATGCCGGCCAGGGTGGTCAGTACCCGCCACGGGGCTTGCCAGCCGTCTGGCTCGGTTGTCACCTTCTCCAGCGCCGCGCCGACGGCTGCGGCGGCCGCGGCGACGGTGGCCTCGGCGAGTGGCTCAGGGCCGACATGGTCGTCGATCGGTCCGTTCGCCAACTCCAGCATCCGCGCCCCGAGCCGACTGCACAGGTCGTCTTCGAAATCAGGGTCGGGCCGGGCTGGCGCGAGCTCGACCAGTTCACCAACGAGCGCGTCGGACGCCGACGCGGCGAGGGTCGCCCGCCGCTCGTCCATGTGACGGCGGAAGGCGGCGAAACCGGCAAACGCCTCCGCGAGCTCATGCTGGGACTGGTTGCCCGAACCGGGCTGTTTCCTCGGCTTGGCCGTCCGGGTAGAGGCTTTGGACTTGCGCGGCTTCTTCCGCTTGCGCGATTCAGGCACCGGGAAAGCATAGGGGCGCGAGACCTGGCACGTCGCCGGGTACGCCATCATGCAACCAACGGTTGTACATGCGACCCGGCGATGCCCGAGGGGGACCGCGACCAGGCCGACCAGGAGGTGGGTCTGCCGTGGCTGCGCGGCCGTGCCGGAGCAGGCCGTTGCCGGTCCTCGTCGGCGTCCATGCTGTTGTGACCGGCCCGGAGCCTGGTAGGAGGTGAACGTGGGTGATGTCCCGGCGCGGGCCACGTCGGCCGCACAGGCCAGTGCCCTCGATGTTGATGTGCGCGCGGGTGACCGGCAGCGTGCGCTGCGCGGGGTGTCGTGGACGATGCTCGGCGTGGTGTCGGTCGGCGGCGCGCTCGGCGCGCTGGCCCGGTACAGCCTGGCCGTAGCCTGGCCACACCGGGCCGGCGCCTTTCCTTGGGCCACGTTCGTCGCCAACGTCACCGGCTGCCTGTTCATCGGCGCGCTGATGGTGCTCATCAGCGAGGTGTGGGCGGCGCACCGGCTGCTCCGCCCGTTTCTCGGCACCGGGATCCTGGGCGGGTACACCACGTTCTCTGCCTACACCGTCGACGTGCGGCAGCTCCTCACCGCCGGCGCGGCCCGGACCGGGCTGCTCTACCTGGTCGGCACTCTGGCGGCCGCGCTCACCGCCACGTACGCCGGCACCATGCTGGCCCGGCTGGCCACCGGCACCCATCGAAGGCCCGGCACCCATCGAAGGCACAGGGGGAGACGATGAGACTGCAAGGGCCCGCGGTGCGGCTGACCATCTTCGTCGGCGAGGACGACCAGTGGCACCACAAGCCGCTCTACACCGAGATCGTGCACCGGGCGCACCGGGCCGGGCTGGCCGGCGCCAGCGTCCTGCGCGGCATCGAGGGCTACGGCGCCAGCTCGCGCATCCACACCACCCGGCTGCTGTCGCTGTCCGAAGACCTCCCGGTCGCGGTCATCGTCGTCGACGCCGAAGACAAGATCCGCAGCTTCCTGCCGCAGCTCGACGAGCTGGTCACCGAAGGGCTGGTGATCATCGACCCGGTCGAGGTGATCCGCTACGTCGGCCGCGCCCGTACGCGTACCCAGTGACGGCGCTGCTCGTCGCGCTCGGCGCGGCGGTCGGCGCGCCGCTGCGCTACCTGGTCGACCGAGTCGTGCAGGCTCGCCACGACTCGCTGTTCCCGTGGGGCACCTTCGTCGTCAACGTCACCGGGTCGCTGATCCTCGGCCTGCTCGCCGGTGGCGCGAACGCACACGCCGTGCCCGGCAAGGCCCTCGCGCTGCTCGGCACCGGACTGTGCGGGGCGCTGACCACCTACTCGACCTTCGGCTACGAAACACTCCGGCTGCTGGAAGACCGAGCCCGCCTCTACGCCGTGCTCAACACCGCCGCCAGCGTCGTCACCGGCCTCAGCGCCGCCTTCGCCGGGTTCGCCGCCGCACAAGCGTTGTGGCCCTGACCCGAGGGTCACGGGCAGGGCGTTCGGGCGGCGGAGAGGTCTTTGGGTTTTCTGATGGAGCTGAAGCCCAGTGGTCGGGTGACGGGGCAGAACTGGGTGGGGGTGAGGGTGTACTCGACGTGGAAGACCGGTTTGCCGGCGTGGGGGAATGGGCTGAGCAGGTCGCATTCGGAGTACTGGACGCATTGCTCGTCGACGGCGAAGTCGAAGGCTGGCTGCAGGACGCTGGCCTGGTCGACGTCGTTCTTGAGCCCGGCCGCCAGGCCGCGGGCGTGGGCTTGGCGGGCGATGGTGCGGTTGAAGGTGAGCTGGTCGGCCGGGGTGAGGGGGAAGCCGGTGTCGTTTGCGTAGCCGTCGAGGTTGTCGGGTTCGACGCCGTCGAAACCCTTGGCTGCGCACAGGTCGAGCCGTGCCCCGATGAGGGGCTCGAGCAGGTCGAGGCGGCGGATGTCCAGCCAGCGTTCGTCCGGCCAGTCGGACAGCGGCCGGCCGAGCAGGGTGGGCGGGTAGCGGCGGGCGTCTGGGCGGTCGGGTTCCCAGCTGCCGGCGTCGATGTAGCAGATTGCCCTGCGGCCTGCGGCGTGCAGTTGGCGTACCTGGTCGGCGGTCGTGTCGACCAGGTCGACGTCGTATGCCTGCGCGTGGACGGACAGGTCCAGCGGGCCGGAGAGCTGCCACTGCCAGGTGGTGCCGGGCAGGGGAGTCCAGCGCCCGGGGCCCGCGGTCGGCGTGGCGGGCGGCGACACTGGCCCGGGTGCCGGGAGTGCCGGGGCCCTTGCTGCCGTGGGGGAGTGCGCCGGTGTGGTCGCCCCAGGCCGGTCCGCGTGCGGCTGGCAGCCGAGGCCGAGCATGGCCGCAACCAGCGCGCCCGCGGTGGCCACCAGCCGGCGGCTGCGCCAGCGCCCGCACCGGCCCGTCATCGCGGTTCCGCCCCGTCATCGGTCCTGTGATCCGCCGATCTTGACGTTGTGGCCGCGCTCCGCGGCGTGTCACCGGCAACAACGTCAAGATCGGCGTGCGCCGACCGCGCCACCGCGGGGCGGAGCAGCGCTGGGGTGAGGAAGGTCGGCAGGTGCTGCCAGGGGTTGGGCCCGTTCCCGTTGGTCAGGTAGACGGTAGCGGCGTGCTGCCGGGTGGCGGCGTGCACGGCAGCCCCGATGGAGTCGGCCGGTATGTCGTAGACGAGGTGGCAGAAGCGGGTGGCCGGCCAGCGCAGGACCCAGTCGGGTCGGGGGAGCACCCGGTAAACGGGCCACGGGCCTTCGAACGTGATGACCACGTCGGCCAGGGCCAGGTACGCCGGGTGTGGGAGCGTTCCGGGGTTGAGCACGATGAACCGGGCGCCTGCGGCGCGGGCCGAGGTGGCGTAGCTCTGGTACCTGTCCACATCGGCCAGTCCACTCGAGACCTGGTCGAGCAGCACTCCGTGTACGGCGTACCAGCTCCGGTACGCGGCCACCTGCTCCGCGACGTCGGCCACGGGGCTGGACCCGTAGCCGGTGTCGACGTAGCCGACGGTGCGCACGCCGGCTGCGGCCAGCAGCCGCGCCGGCTGCGCGTAGCCGGGCTCGGGTCCTGAGCCGGGGCCGTTGTGCGGGTTGACGACGACGAACCGGAGCAGCGGTGCCAGCGCGGTCATCCGCTGCCAGGCAGCCGGGTCGTCCAGCGGGTGGAAGTACGCCGGCACGCCGAGCATGAGCCCGGGCCAGAGCCCGGGCCGGGGCGGGGCCGGCAGGCCGGCGCTCACCGGTGCCTCACCGGTGCCTGGCCACGGCGCCGAGCCGGCGGCCGGCAAGGGTGAGCAGGGCCGCCAGCAGCGAGCCGAAGACGGCCAGGTGGCTCGCCGCCAGGCTGGCCGGTGCGGCGGCGAAGTGCCGGCGTGCCGCGGTGTCGGCCACGAGCGCCACGATGCCACAGGCCGTCGCGGCGTGGATGCTGCCGCAGGAGACCAGGATCGTGCTGGCGAACAGCGCCAGCCCGAGCAGGGCGTAGGTGGTGGTGGTGACGACGGTGGCCGGGTCCACCCGGCCGGCCGCCCGCAGCACGCCGAGCACCGCGGCGCTGAGCAGCAGGAGCGCCGCAGCGTAGGCGGCGTGCGCGCGGACCAGCTCGGCCCGGACGGCGTGCGCGAACCGGGCCAGCGAGCTGGTGGCGGCCAGCGCCTGGCGGGTCCGGCTGCGGAAGGCGTGCAGCTGCCAGTCGGCGATGCCGAGGCTGAGCACCAGCGGCAGCATCCCCACGCCGACCTGGCTGCCGCTCACCCCGGCCACCCCGGCGACCACGTCGATGACCGCGAAGGCGAGCAGGGCGGCGGTGACCGCCCCGTAGACCAGGTAGGGGGCGGCGCCGCGCAGCTCCGCGGTACCCAGCGCGCTGCGCAGTGACCGGCCGGGAATGGCTGCCTGCCGCCCGGCCCGGTGCAGCGCGAGGACCACCGCGGCCAGCACGGTCAGTGCGCCGGCCGTGCTGGCGGCCGTGGCCGGCGCCCACTGGCCCAGCGGCGTCAGCACGACGGCGGCGAGCGCGGCACCCGGGGCGAGGACGACGGCGAGCACCACCTCCCCGCCGACCACGAGCAGGACGGTGGCCGCGAGGACGTACCCGGTCTGCGCCTGGGCGATGAGCAGCGCCCGGCCCCCGACGTGCAGCCAGGCCCCGGCCGCCGCCGACAGGCCCGGCCCAGCGAGGGCGACCGCCAGCAGGACGGCGGCCAGGAACCGGCCGCAGGCCCGCTGGTCGCCGCGGCCCTGCAGCAGGTGGCCGAGGAACGACGTCGCCTGGCCGAGCGCGCAGCTGACCGTCGTGCCGGCCAGCAGCACCGCAGCGGCCGCCCCCGCGTCGATGGTGCGCAGCGCGAGCAGGTACAGCAGGCCGGGCAGCGCGTACAGGGCGCCGCGCAGCAGGTGCCGCCACACCGGCCGGCGCCACGGGTCGGCGGGGACGACGGCCTGGGCCGCGCCGCGGGGGACGCGCCGGCACAGCCGCGCCGCGAGGTCGAACACGTCCTCGGCGCCGTACCGGGCCCGGGCGATCCGGTCGGTGAGCCCGGCCGCCTCGAGGCCCGCGGCGACCTCGTACTCGTCGACCGCGCCGGCGCACAGCTCGTGCTGCTCGGCGGCCAGCCGCAGCAGCGCGCCGTGCTGGTCGGCGTCCGCGGCGCTGGCCGACAGCGGCCCCGGCGGGGGTACCCGGCTGGCCAGACCTCCGGCGACGGCGCCGTCGTCTATCCCGGTGTCGGCGCTCATGCCCACCGCCCCGGGGTCGCGGTGCTGGCGTACACGCCGCGGAACGTCTCCAGCATGCGGTCGAGGTCGAACATGGCCAGCGCCCGCTGCCTGGCCTCGCGGCCGAGGCGGTGCCGCAGCGCGCCGTCGGACAGCACCCGCAGGCAGGCCGCCGCGAACGCGGCCGGGTCCTGCGGGGGCACCAGCAGGCCGGCCTCGCCGACCACCTCCGGGACACCGCCCACCTCGGTCGAGACCGTCGCCCGCCGGCACATCATCGCCTCGATGACCGTGTACGGCAGCCCCTCCGAGATGCTCGTCAGCGCGACGACGGACGAGGCGTAGTACGCGCGGGTGGCGGGACGGACCGGGCCCTCGAAGGTGACCGCCTCGTCCAGGCCCAGCTCGCCGACCAGGGCCCGGAGCAGCGCGGCGTACCACTCGTTCCCGCGCGGGGTCGGGCCGAACAGCCGCAGCCGCGCCGCCGGGAGCCGTTCGTGCACGAGCGCGAAGCCGCGCACGAGCGTCTCCAGGCCTTTCAGCGGGTCGACCCGGCCGACCCAGCCCACCGTCGGCACGTCCGGCTCGGTCACCGCCGGCGGGTAGCTGTCCGGGCCGACCCCGTTGTAGGTGGTGCGGATGAGGTCCGGGTCCGCGCCGAGCCGGGTCTCCCACCGCTGGTTGTAGACGTTGACCGAGGTGACCGCGGCGCAGGCCGCGTAGCCGGCCTGGGTCAGCCGCCGGAACAGGCTGAGCATGATTGCCTTCACCCGCCACGGGTAGGCCACCGTGCGGTAGGCCAGGTACCGCTCCCGCAGGTAGACCCCGTGCTCGGTGATGACCAGCGGTGTGCCGTGCGTCCAGCGCGCCGCCAGCGCGGGCAGCACCGCCAGCCCGTTCGACACCGCGTGGCACACGTCGGCCGCCACCACCTGCGCGGACAGCGGCCGGAGCGAGTGCTCGACCAGGTCGGTGGCGACCATCGCCTCGTACAGCGACAGCGGCTCGGCGCTCGGGCCGTGCCGGCGCCACGCCTCGGCCACCGCGCACAGCGCCTCGTCGCAGCCGAACGCGGCGGTCAGGCTCGCCGCCTGCGCGTACCCGAACAGCTCCCGCAACGCCGCCAGGAACGGCTGCTGCCCAGCGCCGGGGTCGAGCCCAGCGCCGGGGTCGAGCCCAGCGCCGGGGTCGAGCCCAGCGCCGGGGTCGAGCATCGCCAGGGCCAGGGCGTGCAGCGCCTCGGCGAACAGCCGGCGGCCGGCCCGGCCCGGGCGGCGGGCCGGCTGCCACGCCCAGATCGGCACCGCCCGGACCCTGCGCAGGTTGGCCGGCAGCTCGCCGGTCACCGCCTCGGCGCCGGTGCCGATGATCGCCACCACCTCGAAGTCGTGCTCCGGCAGCCCGCGGACCAGCTGGTCGCACCAGGTGCTCACGCCGCCGGTCACGTACGGGTAGCAGCCCTCGGTGATCAGGGCGATCCTCACCGGCGGACCGCCACCGGCTGCCTCGCCGGCCCCGGGCTCGCTAGCCCTGCAGTGGCCTGCCACGCGCTACGGACCATGTCCTCGACGTCGCGGCGCGCCGCCCACCCGAGCACCGAGCGGGCCAGCTCGGCCCGGGCGACCACGGCCGGTGGGTCACCGGCTCGGCGGGGCAGCACGATCGGCGTGGCGTCCGCGCCGGTCACCCGTTCGACGGCAGCGAGCACCTCGAAGACCGTGACGCCGCGGCCGGTGCCGACGTTCAGCGTGTGTGCGCACTCGTGGCCGGCGACCAGCCGGGCGGCTGCCACATGCGCCTCGGCGAGGTCCCGCACGTCGACGTAGTCGCGTTCGCCGCTGCCGTCACGGGTGGCGTGGTCGGTGCCGAAGACCTCGGGCCGGGCGCCGGCCAGGACCGCGCCGAGCGCGCGTGGCACCAGGTTCGTGGCGCCTCCGTCGGCGAGCGCCGGGTCCGCCGCGCCGGCCACGTTGAAGTAGCGGAGGTTGACGTAGCTGATCCGGCCCGCCCGCGCGGCGTCCTCGACGATCCACTCTCCGACCAGCTTGGTCCGCCCGTACGGGTTCTCCGGCCGGGTCGGTGACTGCTCAGTGACCGCGCCGTCGCCCGGCGTCCCGTACACCGCCGCCGAGGAGGAGAACACCAGCCGCGGCACGCCGGTGGCGCACATCGCCTCCAGGAGCGCGACCACCCCGCCGACGTTGTCCCGGTAGTAGCCGAGCGGGTCGGCGACCGACTCGGGCACCGACTTGCGCCCCGCGGTGTGCACCACCCCGCTCACCCGGTGGGCGGCCAGCGCGGCGCGCACGGCGCCCTGGTCCAGGACGCTGGCCCGCACCAGCGCGACGTCGGGCGGCAGCCGGTCGGCGCGGCCGGTGGACAGGTCGTCCAGGACGGCCACGCCGATGCCGGCCGCCCGCATCGCCCGCACCACGTGCGCACCGATGTAGCCGGCGCCGCCGGTGACCAACCAGCTCATTCGGCCTCCCCCCGGGCGGCGGTCAGTACGTGCCGGGCGGCAGCGACAGCTTCCACGGGGTGGCGGTGACGGCGCGGTACCCGGAGACCTCCCCGCCGTACGCCTTGCCGAACCCGGTGCCGGCGGGTGCGGTGATGGGCACCGTCGCCGAGCCGGACGGCGCGGAGACCCACACGGCGTTGTTGAGCACGTAGGCGACGACCCCGTCGGCCGCCGCCGACCAGGCGGCGGACTGCTGCAGCGCGGTCGCCGCGTCGCGCAGCCGCAGCGAGACGACCGGGGCGTTGTCGGCGAACACCGACCGGTACGCGGAAAGGACCCCGGACAGCACCGGGTAGGCGATGCCGGCCTCGGCGAAGTTGGACTGGTGCAGGTAGTGCGGTCGCGGGTCGTTGGCCAGCACGTGCGACAGCGCGATCCGCACCTCCAGCGGCACGATGTACCCGGAGTAGCCGGTCGCCGGGTCCAGCGGGGAGATGCAGGTGGTGGTGTCCGGATGCTGCTCACACAGCCCGCTGCCGCCGTCGGCCACCGAGTTGTAGATCCAGTTGTACTCGGCGACCTCCTCGGCCGCGGTGGCGACGTTGTAGAAGACGTTCATCGGGTGGCGGGGCACCGTCAGCGCCGGGCCGACCTGCCGCTGCGCCGGCTCCCGGGACGCGTCGGAGGCCAGGCTGCGCACCCCGGCCTGCTGCAGGGCCGGGGCGAGGTTCGGGTTGTCCACCGGCTGCTGCGGCGTCACCCGCAGCCCGGAGTGCTCGCCGGTGACCAGCTCGGACTTGTCGATCGCGAAGCCCTTCTTCCCCGCCCAGGTGACGTTCTGGCTGATCTGCGCGGCGATCTCGGCCTGCGGTAGCCACTGCACCGCGCCGGTGCCCGGGTCGGTTGCGCACCGCCACGGGACCACCGTGAAGTCCTGGATGCAGCCGAGGAACTCGTGGCTGAAGGTATGGCTGACCCAGAGGAACTTGTCCTTGTACTTCTTCAGCTCCGCGGTCAGCGGGTCGGCGGTGCCGGCCGCGTCGCTGCCGGACCCGTTGAACGCCAGCGACACCTTGAAGCCGTAGTCCAGCTGCCAGTCGACCAGCGTGTCGACGTCGGCGTCGGTCATCCGGATGTCGGTGGTCTGGTACGGCGACCCGGGCGGGCAGTCGTCCCCGGGTGTGCACCGGCCCTCCACGCTCCACCGGGAGTCGGGCAGGAACACGTCGTCGACGTGTACCGAGAAGTAGTTCCGGTCGTAGCCGAGGTGCACGCCTCGGGTCATCCAGGTGACCAGCCCGTGGGCGAGGACGCGGAACCAGGCCTGGCCGCCGTTGTAGGCGCCGGTGACGACCAGCTCCCGCCGCCCGTCGTGGCTGTACGCCCCGACCAGCGACCCCGCCGCCGAGGCGCCCGGGATCGGCACCGAGACCAGCGTCTGGAACGACGTGCCAGCGGCCGGGTCGTCCGGCAGCGGCACCGCCAGGTACCCGTACACCTCTGACACGCCGGGGTCGTAGTCGTCGATCGGCACCGGCCCGTTGAGGTAGCCGAACGCGCCGTTCAGCCCGTCCGCGGACACGGTCGCGGCCATCCCGTCCAGGACGCCGACGTACCCGGGGTCCTGCGCGTAGTTCAGCCCCACCGCCGGGTGCGGCCAGGTGTACGCGTCCACCTGGCCGATGCCGAAGGTCTGCTCGAGCCGGGCCAGCGCGGCGAGCTCGTCGGCGGCCAGCCCGCCCGGTGCCTCGTTCGGCAGCACCACCGACTCGAACTTGGCGCGCGGCCCGGTGGACGCCACGTCGGAGAGGAACGCGTCGGTGATGAGCGGCCGGCCCGGGTCGGACAGGTCGACCTCGGTGTACGGGACGCCCTCGGTCGCCAGCTCGCCGGCGATCGCGGCGACCTCCGGCCCGCCGTCGGAGACGACCAGCACCCGCAGGTCGACCCGCGGGGCGGGGGCCGCGGCCGCCGGGGAGGCCGACACCACGCCGGTCCCGGCCACCAGCACGATCGCGGTGGCCAGCCCGCCGAGGCGTCGCCGGGCATGGCTGTAGCGAGGGTTCATGCCGTACTAGTGCGCCGCCGAGGCCGGTTTGATCCAGCCGGGCCGGTCGGTCGCCGGAGTTGCCGAATCGGACCCGGATCGCGGCACTGCCGGTTACGATCGGCGCGTCGGGGACGGAGAACGACATCGGGTAGGAAATCACGCCCGTGGGGGGAACGTGCACGCTGCTTGGCTGTCCCCTGCCGAGGTCACGGACGCCGCCGGACGGACCTCGGCCCCGCCGCAGTCGCCGGAGCCGCCGTCGGCGAGCCCGGCCGAGAGGCCCGTCGACCGGCCCGACCAGGCGAGCGAGCCGGCCGACGCCGACCTTCTCCGGCGCTGCCGCGACGGGGACCCGCAGGCGTGGGACCTGCTGGTGCGCCGCTACCAGTCCCTCGTCTACAGCGTCGCGCTGCGCAACGGGCTCAGCTCGGTGGACGCGGCCGACGTCACCCAGACGACGTTCGTCGCCCTGCTCGACTCGATCACCCGGCTGCGCGCCGGCGAGCGGCTGGCCTCCTGGCTGATGACGGTGGCCCGCCGCCAGGCCTGGCGGGTGCGCCGCCGCTACGGGCAGGAGCAGCCGGCGTCGGCGGCGGTTGCCGACCCGGGCGACCCGATAGCCGACTGGGAGCAGGTCACGGTCGTGCACGACGCGCTGCACCGCCTCGGCACACCCTGCCGCGACCTGCTGGTCGCGCTGTACTTCGACCCGACGACGCCGTCGTATGCCCAGGTGGCCGAGCGGCTGGGCCGGTCGATCGGCGGCATCGGACCGATGCGGGCCCGCTGCCTGCAACGGATGCGTGCCCTGCTCGGCGAGGATCTCCACCCATGACGGCCGACGACGGTGGCGGGCCGGCGGACGGCCTCGGTTTCGCGACGCTGCTGGACTGGGTGGAGGGACGGTTGGACGCCGAGGCCGACGCCCGGGTCGCCGCGGCGGTGGCCGCCGGGGACGCCCGCGTCCGCAGGACCGTCGAGTGGCTGCGCGGCTTCCTCGGCACGGCCCAGGCGCTGCCGCTGCACCCACCGCCGCCGATCGTCGGGCAGCACCTGCGGCAGTACTTCGCCCGGTGGAGCAGCGCCCGCGCCACCCTCCACCAGCCCCCCGCCGAGCACACGGCCAGCCTGCTGTTCGACAGCCGCAGGGACCTCGCGCTGGTGGGCCTGCGCGCCGCCGACGACTCCGACGACACGGTGCACCTGGCGTTCTCCACGCCGGTCGCCGACCTCGTCCTCGACGTTCGCCGACTCGACGCCGCCACGGTCAGTGTGGACGGGCAGGTGCTGCTGGCCGAGCCCGGCGCGGCGCCGATCTTCGAGGCGTCGGCCCACGGCGCCGGCGGCACGGTCCGGGCGGTCGACGGCGACGAGCTCGGCCGGTTCCGCCTCCCCCGGGTGCCCGACCGGGTCACCGAGCTGCGCGCCGGCAACGGGGAGATCGTCATCGTGGCCACCGTCGACCTGGCCGGTGAGCAGCGATGACGCTCTCGTCCGCCGCTGTCGCCGACCTGCTCGCGGCACCGACCGACGCGGACCGGCTGGCGTACCTGCAGGGCCAGGGACTGGCCGACGAGACAGGCCTGAGCTGGGTGCTGGACCGGGTCGAGGAGCTGGTGCACGAGGATCCCGGGGCGGCCGAGGAGCTGGCCGAGCTCTGCACCACCGCGGCGGCGGCCTGGGCGCTGGACGCGGTCGCCGCCCGGGCCCGCTACCTGCTGGCCCGGATACGAGCCGAGCGGGGCGAGCTGGACCAGGCGCTGACGCTCATCGAGCAGGCCCGGTCCGGTTGGTGGCAGGCCGGCCAGCCCGTCCCGGCGCTGCGCACCGACCTGGGCCGCATGCAGGTCCTCGACGACCTGGGCCGGCACGACGAGGCGGCGAGGGTGGGCGAGGCGCTGATCGCCGCGCTCGACGAACTCGACCAGCTCGACAGCGACGCGGCGGACCGCGAGCTGCGGTCCTGGCTGCGCGCCGCCGCGCTGGAGAACGTCGGGGTGTCCTGCGGCTTCACCGGCCAGCACGAACGGGCGCTGGA
>Ga0066388_100001920_pt1 | contig 12253 bp, 10 predicted proteins | sample PanSoiMetaGPlot6_FD_64539 | JGI IMG/M metagenome (GOLD analysis project Ga0066388, IMG submission 64539) | Tropical forest soil microbial communities from Panama analyzed to predict greenhouse gas emissions - Panama Soil - Plot 6 (Hybrid Assembly) | ecosystem: Environmental > Terrestrial >... | reverse complement strand
CGATGACCTCAAGCCTGCCGACGCGCACGAACGATTTCAGCATATGCGACAGAGGAAACATCCGCGCCTCCCCGCCGTCTGGTGGCTGACCGCTTGCGGCCCGCCGTGACCTGCGTAATCCGCCCTGACCGGCAAAGAAGCATGCCGATCCCGGCTGCGCATCAGCGCATCGGCGCTTTGGCGATCGGGACTGTTGAAAAGATCCGCTATAGGACCGGATGGGGGAGCCCGGACGCCCCGCCGGCGCTCAGGTCGTCCTGGGCAAAGGCCGCGTCAGGAAACCAATAGTTACCCCCATTTGGGCCCTTCATCTGCAGGCCTACGCTTAGCTGGCCGTAATCCCGCGTGCATTGCTTGGGGAGCCCGCAGACCATGGCCAAGACCTACACCCACACGTCCCACGAGAAGAAGAAGCTCGGAGGCGTCAGCGAGAAGGCGAAGATCGGCCACGCCAGCGAGAAGGCCAAGGTCGGGCATATCACAGAGAGAGACGTCGAGCGGCTCGCCGCCACCACCGATATCCTGCTGCCCTTGCAGTTGCGCCGCGGGCCCCAGGGCCCTCAAGGCCGCAAGGGCGAGCGCGGTGCGCAGGGCGCGCCAGGCAAACAGGGCGCCAAGGGCGGACCTGGGCCGCGAGGACCACAGGGCGAGCAGGGTCTCAAGGGCATTCATGGTGAGCCGGGCAAACCGGGTGCCACGGGCCCTGCAGGTGCCAGAGGCCCGCAGGGCGCCAGGGGCGAGCCCGGCAAGCCGGGGCAGCAAGGCAAGCCAGGATCTCAGGGTTCAGCAGGTCCGCGAGGCGAGCGCGGGCTCGGCGGACCGAAAGGCGAGAAGGGCGAGCCCGGGCTACAGGGCAAGCCCGGCCCCGCTGGACCTCCAGGACCGCAGGGCGCCCGTGGCGAGCCGGGCGAGCGCGGCCTGCAGGGCCTCAAGGGTGAACCCGGCCCGCAAGGCAAGCTTGGCCTGGCTGGCCCTCCTGGGCCGCTGGGGGCCAAGGGTGAGCCTGGTGCACGCGGACCCCAGGGCGAGCGCGGCCTGCCAGGTCCCAAAGGTGAAATGGGTGATCCGGGGTTGCAGGGCAGGCCCGGCCCAATTGGTGAGCGCGGCCTTCAGGGCCCACCGGGCGCTGCCGGCGCCAGAGGCGAGAAGGGCGAACCCGGCATCCAGGGCAAGCAGGGCGTCGCTGGCCCACTCGGGCCTCCAGGGCCCACTGGCCCTGCGGGTGCCCGAGGTGATAAGGGCGAGCCTGGAATGCAGGGCAAGCCTGGTATTGCCGGCCCACCTGGACCCCCAGGGCCCGCCGGCCCCGCCGGCACCAGGGGCGAGAAGGGCGAACCTGGACCGCAGGGCAAACCAGGTGTCGCTGGCTCACCCGGTCGTCCAGGGCCGGCTGGTGCGGCGGGTGTCCGCGGTGAGAAGGGTGAACCGGGAACGCAAGGCAAGCCGGGCATCGCCGGGCCGCCTGCAGCTCCAGGGCCCGCTGGTCCCGCCGGCACCAGAGGCGAGAAGGGCGAGCCGGGGTTGCAGGGCAAGGCCGGCGTCGCAGGTCCGCCGGGTCCTCCAGGGCCCGCCGGTCCTTCAGGCCCGAGAGGGGAAAAGGGCGAGCCAGGGGCCCACGGCACGCAGGGAGAGCGGGGCCTCCTCGGTCATCAGGGTGCTCCCGGCATCCAGGGCGAGGCGGGGCCGCCAGGACCGCAGGGCACAGCCGGGCCACCGGGCCCCCCAGGTCCGAAAGGGCCGCAAGGGGAGCGTGGCATGCAGGGTCCCCAGGGCGCACCCGGCGTCAAGGGTGAGCCCGGACTGCGCGGTCTGCCGGGCGACCCCGGTGTGACACCCGACCTGATCGCACGCATTGCGAGGCTCGAGCAGCAGATTGTGGCCGTCCGAACGCAGACCTTCTTCGAGGCGACTGCCGCCCAGCGGGCCGCGCCGCGCGTGCCGCCGATGGCCCATCTGTCGGCCATGGACCCCGAGATCGGCACGGCACCCCTGGATGTGCGCACGACCCCCGAGACGCGCAGTACGACCTCGGAGGCCCGCCCAACCCCGGAGGTCAGGACAACGCCAGAGGTCAGGACAACGCCAGAGGTCAGAACGACACCAGAGATGCGCACGACGATCGAGACGAGCGGGGTGCGCAACCAGGAGCGGCGCGCGGGCAGCGAGACCGGCCGCGTGGCCGCGCCTGAGATGAGCCGCGCAACGACAGAGGAGACCACACGCATGGCACGAGAGGATCGCGACGATCGGTTTCGCGACGATCGGCCCGAGGATGGGCGCCCTCCACTGCACGCCACAACGGAGACCAGGGAGACCCGGCACAACGGCACGTCCGCCAGTTGGCCGTATTGGCTCCTGCCCCTCGTCGCGCTTGCCGGACTCGGCTGGTATCTGCTGGCCGGTGACCAATCGCAGCGTCAGGTTGCGGATGCGCCGCGAGTGGGCGGCGGCGCCGAGAGGACGCCCAGCCTGGTGGTGGGCGGCGTCGATATCGGCCGCCAGACCATGACCGCCGCCGACTCCCTCGGCACCCTCCTGCAGGGCGTCAAGGACAGTGCATCAGCCACCGCGGCATTGCCCAAGCTGCAGGAGACGGTGAAGGAGCTGGACCGCATGGCGGAGATGAGCGGCCGGCTGTCCCAGGAGGGCCGCACAGCGCTCGCCAATGCCGCCTCCGGTTCCCTGGCCAAGCTCAACACGGCGCTCGACAAGGCGGCGGCAATCCCGGGCGTTGCGCCCCTGCTGCAGCCGACCCTCGACCAGATGCGGGGCCGGATCGACATCATCGCGCAGGCCACCCTGCCGGGTCGGCCGTTCTTTGCTGCGGCTCCGGCCGACTGGGTTATGCTCAGCACACTCCTCAATCGGGATGTGCAAAACACCGCCGGTGAACGGCTCGGGACGGTCAGCGAGGTCTATCTCGGTTCTGACGGCAAAGTGGCGGGCGTGATCGTCGGCATCGGCCAGGACCTCGGGTTCGGCGAGAAGACCATTGCGATACCCTTCAGTAGCGCGCAGATGCAGCGCAAGGACGACGGTTGGCGCCTCGTCATCGACGCCACCAAGGAAAGCCTGCGCAACGTCCCGGCCTACGAGCCGAAGCACTGAGGCCTTACCCCGCGATTGAGGGCGGGCGCCTGCCGGGCCAAGGCGGCGCCCGCCCTTCCTTTGCGCCCGCGCCAGGATGCGCTGCAGCATCTTCCATCGATGCCGATCGCGCTAAGCCGCTTGTGTGCGCGACGCGCACCACGTCCCAGCCTGGTCCCGCTTGCTCGCTTCGCCCACAAGCGGCGCCGGATGACGTAGGAGATGGCGCACTCTATTTGGCCGCCGAACGGATCGCATGGGCTCCGCTTCACACATCGTTCCCCTTCATATGGGCCTGAAAGCGCGCTAAGGACTCCGCCCTTGGGCGAGGGAGTGCCTGGCGGGCGGCGCAGGGATGGATACGGGGGGCGTCAGCATCGCGCGGCCACGCGGGCCGCTTCTCCTGCGGTCGCTCAGAGCGCCGTTGCTGGCCCCTCTCGAGGGCTTCCGCCTCGCGTATCTGCCGCTGCTCGGCGTCTATCTTGCCTCGGGCGCGCTCGGCATCATTGCCGTCGCCGACCAGTTCTGGGTCAGGCAGTCGCTCACCCTGACGCCCGCAGAGCTCGCCTCCCTCGCGGTATGGCTGCAGCTGCCGTGGGTGGCCAAGATGGTGGTGAGCGAGTTCGTGGACTGCGTACCGATCCTGGGCTCGCAGCGCCGCGCCTACATCCTCTTGGGCGGTGGCCTTGTCGCCCTTGGCCTGCTGACGCTGGCGGGCGCCGCCGCCCGCTGGATCACGTTCGCCGCGCCTGAGACGCTCTACGCCACGGCCCAGCTCGCCATCGTCGTGGGCAGCGTGGTCCAGGAGGTGGTGGCCGACGCCATCAGCCCCGAGGTGGTTGCCCGGGCTGAAGCCGACGGGGGCCCCCGGCCGCAGGCCGACATCAACCGCGACCTCGCCATGGTCGAGGTGCTGGCGCGCCTCGTCTTCTCCGCCAGCGCCTTCGCGGTCGCCCTCCTGGCCGGCGTGCTCGCCAAGCACTTCGCCTACGCCACGGTGTTCCTGATGGGGCTCGCGGTGCCCGCCGTATCGATCGCAAGCGCGCTCCTGATCAGAGCCGACGGCGGGCGCCGGCGCCCGATCGACCTCAGGATCTTCGGCGGCGGCCTCGCATTCGCCGCGGCCGCCACGCTGCTCGGCCTCTCCGCCTTCCGCTACGCGCAGGAGGTGGTGTTCCTGCTCTCGCTCGGCGTCATCTGCCTGATGCTGCGGCGGGTGATGGCGGTGCTCGCGCCCGAGCTGCGCCGCCGCATCGCCCTCGTCGCCGCCGCAATCTTCGCCTTCCGCGCCGTGCCCATGATCGGCGACGGCTACCGCTGGTTTGCCATGGACCGGCTCGGCTTCGACGAGACCTTCTTCGGCGTCCTGCAGCTCACCAGCACCGGCGTCGGCCTCGCCGCCATGTGGCTCCTCGCCGACGCCCTGGTGCGGCGACGCGCCAGCACCGTGCTCTTGTGGCTCACCCTCATGACGGCGGTGCTGTTCCTGCCGAGCCTCATGCTCGTCAATGGCGTGCACCACTGGACCGAGGGCGCCCTGGGCTTTGGGGCGCGCTCCATCGCGCTGATCGACGAGGCCGCGCAGTCGCCCTTGTTCCTGCTCGCCACCGTGCCGCTGCTGGCGCTGATTGCGGTGCACGCCCCGCGCGAGGCGCGCGCGACCTGGTTCGCGCTCGTCGCCTCGCTGATGAGCCTCTCCGTGGTGGCGAGCCAGCTCGCCACCAAGTACGTCAACCTCATCTTCCCCGTGGAGCGCGGCGTCTACGACCAGCTCCCCGCCCTGGTGCTCACGGTCACCGCCAGTGCCGTCATCATCCCCCTCGCCGTGATCCTCGCCTTGCGGCACCGTATCTGATCCGCCCGACGCGACGGTTCTTCGCAGCGGCGAGATCTTGAGTTGCTGCGGCTTGCGTCTATCGCCTACGCTGGCAGGGAGGAAATGCCGCTGGTCGCCGCGAAGCGCTCCGGCGCTCAAGCTATGGGAGTGGAGACGTGAGACGCATTCTTGCTGCTGCAGTGGTGGCGCTGCTCCCATGGCTGGCTCAAGCCCCGCTTGCTCGTGCCGAGGTGTCCGAGGTCAAGCTCGTGCTGCAGAACGGCTCCAACTACCTGCCGCTGCTGGTCATGCAGGGACAGAAGCTGGTCGAGAAGCATCTGGCGGCAAAGGGCCTCGCGGGCACCACCGTCACCTGGGCCAGGCTCGCCGGTCCGTCCGCGATCGTCGACTCCTTCCTCGCGGGAGCGGTGCATTTCTCCGGTCAGGGCATACCCTCGACGGCCCTGCTCTGGGACCGCACGCGCAATACCATCCGCGCCAAGGCGGTGTCGGCGCTGGTCGCGTCCAACATCTGGCTGATGACGCGCAAGCCCGAGCTCAAATCGCTGCGTGACTTGAGCGACAAGGACCGCATCGCGCTGCCATCGGTCAAGACCTCCTCGCAGGCCTTGTTCCTGTGGGGCGCGGCAGAGAAGGAGTTCGGCGCGGATCAATGGGGAAAGCTGGATCACCTGACGGTCTCGGTGCCCCATCCTGACGCGATGGCCGCGGTGATCAGCCCGAGGGGCGAGATCACCGTGCATGCCGCGACCTCGCCTTACGCCGATCTGGAGAAGAAGGCGGGCCTGCACCCCATCGCCGACCTCTATGACGTGCAGGGCGGCCCCGTCTCCGGGCTCAACTTCGTCAGCACCGAGGAGTTTCGCAGCGCCAATCCCGTGACCTACCAGGCCGTGGTTGCTGCCTTCAACGAGGCGATGGCCTGGGTCAATGCCGACAAGCCGCGCGCAGGGAAGTTCTATCTCGATATGACGAAGGACAAGATGTCCCTGGAGGACCTGACGGCGATCCTGCAGGCCCCCGACTACATCTTCGACCAGACTCCGCGCGGCATCGGCACCGCCATGTCCCTGATGTTCAAGGCGGGCATCCTCAAGACCCAGCCGCAATCCTGGAAGGACATGTACTTCCCCGAGGCCCACGAGCTCCCCGGCAACTGAAAGCTCTCACCCTTCATCGCGGCCTGCCTCACGAGGTCCCGGCTCGGAGCGCTGCTCGCCTTTGGCTCGCAGCTCTTCGTCCGGGATGACGGGTGACAAGATGTGCGCGCGGCTCTGCCAGGGTTAGGAGCGCCGCGCGCACCTGCTCGAGCGCGGCATCGCGCGGCTTGTCGCGGCGCTGGACAAGGGCCAGCGTGCGCACGAGGGCCGGCTTGAGCGGCCGGACGATGAGGCCGCCGTTCAGCTCATCCTTGGAGACCGCCGCCGCCGGCACGATGGAGGCGCCGAGGCCGGACGCCACCATGCGCTTGACGGCCTCCAGGTTGTCGAGCTCCATCGCCGGCCGCGGTTCCGCATCGCCGGCTGCCAGCCAGTCGATGATCAGCGCCCGCACGTGGGCGCGCGCGAACTCCAGGAGCAGGGGGTGCTGCAGCAGGTATTGCGGCGTGACCGACGCGGGGACGCGCGTCAGCCGCGACGGGAAGATGGCAACCAGCGGCTCGCGTTTCAGCGGCACCACGTCCAGCAGATGCTCGCTGATCGGCAGGCTCACCACGCCCAGGTCGATCTCGTTCCTCAGGATGCGCTCCACCACGCCGGTGGTGGTGCCGGTCGTCACCACCAGCTCGATGTTGGGATGCTGCGTGCGCAGGGCCTGCAGCACCGGCGGCAGATGGTAGATCAAGGCCGTGGTGCTGGAGCCGACGCGCACCCGTCCAAGCCAGCCGTCGCGATGCCGCCGCATGGCCGCGATGAGGCGTTCCGTCTCCTCGGCGATGCGCTTGCCGTGCTCGATCAGCTCGCGCCCGGCGGCGGTGGCGAACGCGCGCTTGCCGAGGCGCTCCACCAGGCGTACTCCGAGCCGGATTTCCAGCTCGCGCACCTGCAGGCTCACGGTCGGCTGCGCCAGGTTCAGCCGCTTGGCGGCGCGCGTAAAGCTTCCCTGGGCGATGACTTCGGCAATCGTCTGCAGATGATCGGGATTGAGGCTTCGCATTGCCATCTCCAATGATCTCTATTGAAACAATCAATTTGTGCAATTGTCAAAGAGTTCCCATCTCCCGTTCTGTCGCCAGGGCCGGCCAACGGCCGCGACTGAGCACAATGGAGATGATCATGAGCACACTCGCCGTTCGGGCGGCGGGCGTTTTGGCGTCCGCAGGCGAGCCCAGACCCGGATTGACCTTCATCGGGCGGCTGCTGGCCGCCCGCGAGGACGCGGCCAAGCGGCGCGTCGTCGCCCACCTGGCCGCAGCGGACGATTCCCGCCTGCAGGGCCTCGGTTTCGCCGCCGAAGACATCGCCGCCCTGCGCTCGGGCGAGTACAGGCTGCCGCGCTGAGCCGGCCGCCGCGAATTTTTTCAGCCACCTGTGCGAAAGCAAGGAGGATTGCATGTTGCGCACGACATCATTGCCGATCGATACCGGCATGCGGGACACCGCGCCCCGCCCGGTCCTGTGGGCGGCCTGGGACACGATCGCGCGACCAGCGTTGAGGATCCTCGTATGGCACCGGCGCCGGCGCGAGATTGCGCGCGCCGTCAACGCGCTGTCCGAGCTCAGCGACCACATGCTCGCGGACATCGGCATCCATCGCAGCCAGATTCCAGGAATCGCCCGGTCCGGCCGCGACACCGTGCGCCACCGCCAGTGAGGCGGCAGCGCCGGTCCGCCTCACCCGCCTGCAGTCCCAGCGCTGCAACTCTGGCAAAGCGAGCACCTGTGTCATGCCGGGACTTGTTCCCGGCATCCAGCCAGCCGCTTGCTCTGGCGTTCGCTTTGCGCTGGATCCCGGCAACAAGTGCCGGGATGACATGAAACAAAGCTTTGAAGCCATAACATTAGCGTCTGCCTGACAATCCGGTCGATGGAGCTTGCATCAAAATCGGAACCAGCCATCGGTGCCTTTGCCTGCCGTCGCGGTGATGCGCTTGCGCCTTGTTGGATGAACGTCCCAGGCTGTTACCTTGGTTGCCGGCACGACCTTGCCCCAATGCGTCACCCCCCCTTCACGTGGCGACCGCGCGATCTCTACGACGAATCCGCCACCCCCCTTTGTCAAATTGGAAGGTGAGGAGATCAATTCCGCCATCCCCATCGCGACGGAGATGCGGGAAGGTTTCCCTTGAAGCCTTTGCCTCTCAACACGGGTAGCACGTCGCGCTTCAGCTCCGCATCCATCTGCGCCCGATTGTTAGCCACTGCGAACCCTTCGCGAGAACCTCGAGGCTTTCGTTGCCGCGAACCCTCATCGGCAAGGTTGTTCACTCGGCCTCAAGGCCACTTCACCACGGGCGGCATGGAGGAGAGGATCGACTCGACGTTGCCGCCGGTCCTGAGACCGAAGGTGGTGCCGCGGTCGTAGAGCAGGTTGAACTCCACATAGCGGCCGCGGCGGACGAGCTGCTCCTCGCGCTCCGCCTCGCTCCACGGCTTGGCGAAGTTGCGGCGCACCAGCTCGGGGTAGACCGCAACGAAGGCGCGGCCGACCTCCTGGGCGAGGGCGAAGGCCGCCTCCCAGCCGCCGTCGGTCTCCGCCGGCGTCAGGTAGTCGTAGAAGATGCCGCCGATGCCGCGCATCTCCTTGCGGTGCGGCAGATAGAAATACTCGTCGCACCATTGCTTGTAGCGTGCGTAGTCGGCCACCTTGTGCGGCGCACAGGCCCGCCGCATGGCCGCATGGAAAGCCTGGGTGTCGGGGTCGTCCTGGGTGCGGCGGACCGCCAGCACCGGGGTGAGATCGGCCCCGCCCCCGAACCACCACCTGCTGGTGACGACGAACCGCGTGTTGAGGTGCGCGGCTGGCACGTGCGGGTTCGCCGGATGGGCGATGAGGGAGACGCCCGACGCCCAGAAGCGCGGGTCCTCCTCGGCACCGGGGATCTGCCGGCGGAACTCCGGCGCGAACTCGCCGAACACCGTCGAGGTGTGGACGCCCGCTTTCTCGAATACCCGCCCGCCGCGGATGAGGCTCGCCACCCCGCCGCCACCGCCGGCACCGCTGTGGTCCTGCCGGTTCCACGGCGTCCGCTCGAACCGTCCCGGCGCTACGCCGCCGAGCTGCGCGCCCGCAGGCAGGTCCGTCTCCAGGCGCTCGAAGGCCGCGCACAACTCGTCGCGCAGCGTCTCGAACCAGCGCCGGGCGTGTTCCTTGTGCGCGTCGAGAGTGGTGCTGGCGGTCGTCATTTTCGCGATCTCCACCTCGATGCCCCCACCGCGATGCCATGGTTCATGCGCGACAGGCTGGCGCCTTGTGCCACGTTGTGCTATGAGGCGCCACCTTCAAGACTGCAACGTCCAGCGGGGGCCACCTTGATCGACATCATCGTTTTCGAGGTCTGCATCGACCGCTGACGGTCGCCCCGCGCCTTTCGTGTTCGGCCGCAGACCCGGTTCCCAAGACCTGCGGCGCGCGAAACCAGACAAAAACCTGTCTGCGCCGCCGTTGTTCCCGCTATGGACGCCGGCCGTGCCGTCCCCCGTTGCCCCGGGGACGCACGGCGCCGCGGCACCAGTCAAAGTTTGAGGACGCGTCATGTTCCGCTGGTTCGAGACCCGCATTGCCACGTTTCCGGACGAGCCTCCCGTACGTCCACCCGATACCTTGTGGGCGTTCTACGTCCATTTCGTCAGGCCGGTTTGGCCGGTGTTCGCGCTGCTGCTGGTGGCGGGGCTGCTGGGCTCGCTGATCGAGGTGGTGCTCTTGGCCTTCGTCGGCAGCCTGGTCGACATGATGCGGGGCGCGCAATCGCCCGCACAGTTCTTCTCCGACCACGCCACCACGCTCCTGGTGATGGCCAGCATCGCGCTGATCGCCCGGCCGGCCGTGTCTACAGCGCACGAGCTGATCAAGAACCAGATGATCGCCGCGCCCGTCACGGGGCGCGTGCGCTGGCTCACGCACCGCTACGTGCTGCGCCAGAGCCTCGGCTTCTTCCAGAACGACTTCGCGGGACGGGTGGCCAACAAGGTCATCCAGACCGGACCGGCGCTGCGCGAGTCGGTGGTGCAGGTGATCGATGCCGTCTGGTACGCGGTGGTGCAGTGGATCGGCGCCGCCATCATCTTCGCCGCCGCCGACTGGCGCCTGCTCGTCCCCCTGCTGGTGTGGCTCGGCCTCTACATCTGCGCGCTCATCGCGTTCGTGCCCCGCATCAAGGAGCGCTCCACCGCGGCGTCGGAAGCGCGCTCGATGCTGGTCGGGCGCATCGTCGACAGCTACACCAACATCCTCACCGTCAAGCTCTTCGCCCACGCCGAGCGCGAGGACGCCTACGCGCGCGCCGCGCTGGAGGATCAGATCACCAAGTGGCAGGCCTCGCTGCGCCTCGTCACCACCATGGACCTCGTGCTCTACTCCCTCAACGGGCTGCTGATGGTGTCGGCCAGCGGCGTCGCCATCTGGCTGTGGAGCCAGGACCTGGTGACCATCGGCGCGATCGCCGCCGTCATGAGCCTGGTGCTGCGCATCATCGGCATGTCCGGCTGGATCCTGTGGGTCGTTGCCGGCATCTTCGAGAACATGGGCGTGGTCCAGGAGGGCATGGAGACCATCTCCCGCCCCAACCAGGTGCTCGACAGGCCCGACAGCAGGCCCCTCGTCGTGACGCGCGGCGACATCCGCTTCGATCACGTGAGCTTCCACTACGGCCAGGCCGTGGGCGCAGGCACCGCGCGGCCCGGCGGGGTGATCCACGACTTCTCGCTGCACATCAAGGCGGGCGAGAAGGTGGGCCTCGTCGGCCGCTCCGGCGCCGGCAAGTCCACCCTGGTGAACATCCTGCTGCGCTTCTACGACCTGGCCTCGGGACGCATCCTGATCGACGGCCAGGACATCGCCGGCGTCACCCAGGACTCCTTGCGGGCCCAGATCGGCATGGTGACCCAGGACACCTCGCTGCTGCACCGCTCGGTGCGCGACAACATCCTCTACGGCCGTCCCGACGCCGGCGAGGCCGCTGTCGTGGCTGCGGCCCGGAAGGCCCAGGCCGACGGCTTCATCCCGGCCCTGGAGGATCTGCGCGGGCGCATGGGCTACAACGCCCACGTCGGCGAGCGCGGGGTGAAGCTCTCCGGCGGCCAGCGCCAGCGCATCGCCATCGCCCGCGTGCTCTTGAAGAACGCGCCGATCCTGGTGCTGGACGAGGCCACCAGCGCTTTGGATTCCGAGGCGGAGGCGGCGATCCAGGAGCAGCTCTATAACCTGATGGCCGGCAAGACCGTGATCGCCATCGCCCACCGGCTCTCGACCATCGCCGCCATGGACCGCCTGGTGATCCTGGACCAGGGCCGCATCGTCGAGGAAGGCACCCACGCCGCCCTCTTGAAGCGCGGCGGCGTCTACGCCGACCTCTGGGCCCGCCAGTCCGGCGGCTTCCTCGCCGAGGTCGTGGCCGCGGCGGAGTAGGGCGGCTAACCGCCCCTTGCGCCACCCTTGCGTTCTACGGCAATTTGCCGTACATGATGCCCATGAGCAATACAAGCACCACCGCCCGCCTTGAAGCGCGCCTCCCGGCTGAAATGCATGCCATGCTGAAGCGCGCTGCAGAAATCGAGGGGCGCTCGCTGACTGATTTCGTGGTCGCCGCCGCCAGCGCGGCCGCGCGCAAGACCATTGAGGAGGCCGGGATGATCCGCCTCTCGGTGGAGGACCAGCAGCGCTTTGCGGAAGCGCTGATCAACCCGCCGCCGCTCACACCGACCATGAAGCGTGCCATCAAGCGTCGTCGCCGCCTGTTCGGGGCGGCCGATGGCGATGCCTGAGACTGGGGCACCCTACGTCTTCGAGCCGCTCTCGCCGTCGCATGATCGGACCGGCTTCAAAAGTGGTGTCGAGCCCCTCGACCGCTATTTCGCCAGTCAGGTTACGCAGGATATCCGCCGGCGGGTTTCGGCGTGCTTCGTGTTGGTGGAGCGCGTAAGCAGAACTATTGCGGGTTACTACACCATCGCCACGAGCAGCATACTGCTGCCGGATCTTGCCCCTGCGACGGCCAAGAAGCTGCCCCGCTACCCCCTCGTTCCTGCCGTCCGGGTTGGCCGGCTGGCTGTTGCCGAGGAACATCGCGGGAAGGGGCTGGGCTCGGGCCTGCTGCTCGACGCAATCGGCCGCGCGCTGCGGTCCGAAATCGCCGCATTCGCCATCGTTGTCGACGCCAAGGACGACGCC
>Ga0066388_100001919_pt1 | contig 12253 bp, 12 predicted proteins | sample PanSoiMetaGPlot6_FD_64539 | JGI IMG/M metagenome (GOLD analysis project Ga0066388, IMG submission 64539) | Tropical forest soil microbial communities from Panama analyzed to predict greenhouse gas emissions - Panama Soil - Plot 6 (Hybrid Assembly) | ecosystem: Environmental > Terrestrial >... | reverse complement strand
GCCCGCAAGCTGCTGTGGCCGGTCGATCTCACGCCGCACTACCCGCTGCCGCAGCCACTGAGCCTGTCGAACCCGGCCGTCGTCGCCAGTGTCACCGCCACCCTGCTGTTGGTCGTGGGTCTGTTCATCGCGCGCCGATGGACCGTGGCGCCGCTGGCTGCGGCGGCGTTCTTCCTGGTCGCCGCCCTGCCGACCATGGGTGTCGTCGGCTTCAGCATCGTTCCGACGGCCGACAAATACGCCTATCTCCCGGCAGCAGGTTTGCTGATGGCGCTCGCGGCGCTGTTGCTCTGGGTGGATGAGGAGCTGCGCCGCCGGTGGGGCGGATGGACCGCGAGGACGGTGCTGTGTGTCGCGGTCGCGGCAGTGGCGGCACTGGAGGTTTGGGCCACGCGCAGCTACTACGCGGTCTGGCGCGATACGGAGACGCTCGACCGGCACATGCTGGCGCTGGCGCCGAACTCGCCCGACGCACACAGCGCCTACGCTACGGAACTGATTCGCCAGCGACGCTACGGCGAGGCGATCGGTCATCTCCGCGCGGCGCTCGCGATCGATCCGGCTGATGCGCAGGTGCACAACAATCTCGGCGTCGTGTTGGCGGAGCAGGGCCGTATCGACGAGGCCATCGAACATTTCGCGTTTGCCGTGAAGGAGCGGCCCAACTTGGCGGCATGGCGTCGCAACCTGGACACGGCGCTCGCGGATAAGGCGCGGCGGGCTCAACCGCAGCCGTAGCGCTCGACCGCAGCCGTCGCATCAAGTCATCCAGTCGAGACCCGCGCGGCTGCGCCGTCGCATTCCTTGTAAAATCAGGCTTTCGGTGAGGATGTCGATCCGGAAGCGCGTCGTTCGACCAGATCATGAAGCGATGCGGACGTGAATCGCCACGCACGTCCGGAAGAGAAGAGAACCAGACGTCGGATTGCAAAATCGCAAAAGGAGGACAGCACATGATTACAGTCTCTGCTTTCAAATGGGTGCCAGATTTTGCCCGCGGCCAGGTGCGCGATCTGCGCGTGCGCTGGGCGCTGGAGGAGGCCGGGCTGCCCTACAAGACGCGACTCCTCGAGCAGGGTGATCAGGAGAAACCGGACTATCGGGCGCTGCAGCCCTTCGGGCAGGTGCCCATCTTCGAAGAAGATGGGTTCGTACTCTTCGAGTCCGGCGCCATCGTGCTCCATATCGGCGAGCGGAGCGAGGTGCTCCTGCCCAAGGACGCGGGCGCACGCGCGCGCGCGACGCAATGGCTGATTGCGGCGCTCAATTCGATCGAGCCCTTCGTCATGAACGTCGCGCTGATCGATCTCTTCTACGCCAACGAGGAATGGGCGAAACTGCGCCGGCCTGGCGCGGTGGAGTTCGTCCAGAAGCGCCTCTCCGGCCTGTCAACGTCGCTCGCCGACAAGCCGTATCTCGACGGCGGCCGCTTCACGGCCGGCGATCTGATGATGACGACGGTGCTGCGTATCCTGAAGCACACCGACATCGTCACGCGCGACAAGCGCCTCGCCGCGTACGTCGAGCGCTGCACCGCGCGGCCCGCGTTCAAGCGTGCGTTCGAGGCGCAGATTGGAGACTTCAAGGAGGCCGCATAGCCTCAATGCGAAAATTCACCACCAAGGACACCAAGGACACCAAGAACACCAAGAAACCCGAGAACACCAGGCTTGCGAAGAGCGGTGTCTGTTCGCCGAACACGCGTCCTCACGCGTGACTACTCCGTGTTGACGATCGACGAATGACGCGCTACGGACAAAACCTCGCACCGCCATGGTTGAGGTCATCCTCTGCGACGAGGACGGCGCCGAATTGAGTGAGCTTGGGCGCCGATTCCACGATTTTGCTGCGCCGGAGCTACTCGTCGACGACTGCGCATATGAGTTCGTGCGCTTCAAAACGCCTCGCGTCGTACTCTACCGCCGCCGCAAACCAGCGCGGAGCGTTCAGCGGCTACTGAGACGCGCTGCGGCATCGTAGATCGAGCTTCTCTGAAAACCGCGCGGTCGACCGCGGCCCCGCCGTGCATAACGCACTGACGCGTGTACCTGGCGTCACCGCCTGAGCGTCGGCTGTTCGTCTACGCTGGCGTGTGTCCGACCCCGCAACCCCGCACGATGTCTTCATGTTCTCTTCTCATGTTCGGAACACTCGCGTCATGTGCGGTGCCTAAGTGTTCAGGAGACGAGAGGAAAGGAGCGAACATGGAAAGCCAAGTGACACTCGTGCTGTGGTCAGGGGATCCGCTCCAGGGCGTCGTAGCATTGGGATCGGCGGGTCTCATGATGTGGTCGCTGGTGGCGGCGCTCGTGGGCTCAGTCCTGGGAATGCTCCATTCGTTGGAGGCGCGGCCTCAGCGACGGCCTGTTCCTCCGCGCCCACGTCCCGGAACTCGGCATTCTCCGGTATCCGGACACGCGATGCCGGCCATCTCCTAATCTAATGAGCGACCAGTGAGCGGCATCAATACCAGTCCTTGCCGGAGCGCTTGGCGGCCAGCCGCTGCCAGGTCGGCGACGACGATGTGCAGCACTGCGCTGCTTCACCTGGGCGGGGCGTGGTTCCCCGACGCGATGCGGCAGGCGTACATTCGGTGTGTGGTTGGTGAACGCGGGCTTCTGCTTCATAAGGAGACTGACCATGTCACCGCACAGACCTGAGGATTGGCCGCGACTGTTCGCGCTAGGACTCAACGTCGGCGATCTCGACGCCGTCATCGCGCTGTACGAACCCGACGCCACTTTCGTGCCGCAGTCTGGCGAACCGGTCGTTGGCCGCGATGGGATTCGTGAAATGCTCGCCCCATTCATCCGGATGAAGGCGCGAATGCAGGGCCAAGTGGTCAAGGCGATCACGGTCGACGACATCGCCCTCTTGTACACCGACTGGCAGGGCACGACGGTCGACGAGTCGGGCAAGACGATTGCGATGCGGCACCACGCGGTCGAGGTCGTCCGTCGGCAGCCAGACGGCACGTGGCGGCTCATCGTCGGCGACCCCAACGGGCGCGGGCATGAACATCCCGCCGATCTCGACTAGGTGCGAGCGGACAGATCAACACGCCGCCGCGAGGTCGTCGGGGCGGTTGGCATCGGCGCGCTGGCGCTCGTGCTGGGCGGTTGCACGCTGCGGCGCGCAGGACGCCCGTTTGAGCCGCCACCCGGCAGTGCGGTGCCGGCGGTGTGGCACGGATACGAGCGCTTCGACTTCACCGTCGACGGCCGCCACTGCATTATCGTGCGACCGGAGCGCGTCGCGCCCGGCACGCCTTGGGTGTGGCGCGCCACCTTCTTCGAGCAGCGACCGGAGGTGGAGGTGGCGCTACTGGCGCGTGGGTTTCACGTCGCCTACATGGAGGTGACCGATCTCTGCGGCAGCCCCGCCGCCGTCGCCCACTGGGATGCCTTCTACCGTCAGCTCACCACTGCGCACGGCTTCGCCGCACGCCCGGCGTTGACCGCCATCAGCCGCGGCGGGTTGATCGCGTACAACTGGGCCGCGGCGCACCCCGATCGGGTGGCGTGCATCTACGCCGATGTGCCGGTGTGCGACTTCAAGAGCTGGCCGGGCGGAAAGGGCCACGGGCCGGGCGAAGCGGCGGAGTGGCAGCGCTGCCTTGATGCCTACGGATTCGATGAGGCACAAGCTCTGTCCTACGCAGGCAATCCCGTCGACCAGCTCGGGCCGCTCGCCGATGCCGGCGTTCCGCTGCTGCACGCCGTCGGCGACACCGACCACCTCGTGCCGTTCGATGAGAACACCGGGTTGCTCGCGCAGCGGTATCGAGAGCTGGGCGGCGATATCGAGGTGATCGTCAAGCCCGGCGTCGGCCACGAGCCCGGGCTAGACGATCCCACCCCGGTGATCGAGTTCATCGCTGTGCACGCCGAGTGACGCACGCGCTGCCGGCCACAAAGCTGCAACGGAGCGGCGTGCGCCTATGCCTTGGTCGCATCGACCATGGACATGACGTCGGCTGCGCCACCGGCCGCATTCGGCGTAGGCACTTCGCTGACCCGCTCTTCGACGTCGTCGAACTCCAGGCGCAGGGCGCGGCACATCGTCGCGTGCATCTCGTACATGCAGGTCACGTAGGTCAGCTCGAGAATCTCGGTGTCGTCCAGGTGCCGGCGCAGCTCGGCGAACAGCGCATCGGGGACGCGTCCGCCTTCGAGCACCAGGCTGTCGGTGTAGGCGAGCACCGCTCGTTCGACGGGCGAGAAGCAGTTGGCAACCGACCACCCGGGGATCGCCTGAATCTGCTCTTCGGTCAGGCCGACCTCGCGGCACGCCTTGCAGTGTTGCGAGAACACGAAGCGGCTGCCGCGCGCGTACCCGGCGCGAATCTGGCCGAGCTCGCGCAGTCGCGGGTCGAGCTTGCGCTTCGGGCTGCGATAAAAGGCGAAGCCCTGCACGGCGTGGTCGAAACAATCCGGCACGCCGGCGAAGACCGTCCACCAGTTTCCCGGCGAACCAGTGGCCGTGCCCGGCTCCGCGACCGGGCAGCGTTCGCCGAACAGCATGTCGTAGATCGGTCGGCCGCGGTCGTGGACTTCACTACGCGGGACCTGACGCAATCGGGGCATGGGTCGTCTCCTTATGAGAGGTTGTGTCTTCTTATATTCCCTCGCCACCCGACTGCGAGGGCCGGCCGGCAAGTCGCGATGAACGTCGCCAGTAGGATCCTGGAGGGCGCCGCTCCGTCGGCGCCGTGCTGGCGATGAGCACCAAGGCCCACGCCCGCTTGCAGGTCCTCGCGAGCACGGCGCCGACGGAGCGGCGCCCTCCATACGACAGGCGACGCGCGCGAAGCGCGCCGCTTCGCTTACCAACCGGCCGGTCAGTCAGGCGGGTTATTGACGTCGAGGAAGGCGACGACGTGCTCGAGCATCTGCAGGCGAGTGGCACTCCGAGACAACAAATGATCTTCGCGGTCGAGGGTTACCATTTCGACCGGTTTGCCGGCGCGCTCGAGAGCGGAGGCCATGCGGGTGCTCTGTTCATAGGGTACGACCGTGTCGTCGCGCCCATGAATGAGCAGCACGGGGACGGATACCGATGTGGCGTGCTCGATCGGGGAAATCGCCGCCAGCCGCGGGTCGTTCGCGCCCTTGGTCCCGAGGAAGCGATCCCAATAGCGCTGCGCCGGCCCCGGCCGGCGATCCTCGTTGTCCTTCTCCCATTTGAGCCAGCGCTGCAGGTCGGAAATGCCGGCTACCGAGACCGCGCATCGATATACGTCCGATTCTAGGGTCACGCCGGCCAGGGCGACGTATCCGCCGTAGCTCGCGCCGACCACGCACACCCGTTTCGGATCGACGATATTCTGCTGGACGAGGTAGCGCACGCCGTCCGAGACGTCGGTCTGCATCTTACGGCCGAATTCGCCGAAGCCGGCGGACAGGTGACGTGGGTTGACGGTCGAGCCGCGGAAGTTCGGCTGCAGCACTGCGTAGCCCCGAGCAGCGAGCGCCTGCGCCCACCAGTCGAAACCCATGGTGTCGCGCGCCGCCGGTCCGCCGTGCGGCAGCACGATGAGTGGAAGTCCGTGCGGCTGACGGCCGTTCGGCAGCGTGAGGTAGGCGGGAATTTCCAATCCGTCGGCGGCCGGGTACGAGATCCGTCGGACTGTGGCGAGGGGCGGCAACCCGTCATACGCGGCCCCGATGCTCGTGACGCGGTGCTCGGTGGTGTCGACTAGCTCATAGGTAGGTTCATGCGTCGGCCCGTCGACCAGTATCGCGAAGCGCGCCCCATCGTCCGACATCGAGGCGAGCGCGACGTGCTCTCCCTGGAACGCCCGAACGCCTTGGTCCCAGCGCGCCTGAAGCGCGGCGTCGGCAAAAGCGTACTGCACCTGGTCGTCGATTCGGAATCGACCGATGACGCGATCGGTGAGACGGTGCAGAATGAGGTCGTCCTCCCACCCGATCTCGGTCTCCGGACCCCACCCCCCATCCGTGAGGGACAACGGCTTCAATACGAACTTCTCGCCGTCGTCCTGCTGCGTAATCAACGCCGCGCCACTCGAGTCAAAGCCGATGATTTCAAACTCACCGAATGGATCCGTGCCTGCCGCGACTTCGTGCAGGGCCCCATCCTGGCCGATCCGAATTGCCCAGCGTTCACCGTCGTAGTCGTGTTCGGCGACCACTTCGCCCATATCGGTCACCAGCCAACACTGTGCGGTTGCGGAGCCCTTCTTGATCAGTTCCTCCTTGCCGCTCTTCACATCGATCCGGAAGAGGCCCGGCAGCACCCACTGGTCGGTGGAGTAGGCTCCGGGGACGAACAGCACGGTACGGCCGCCGATACGCCGGACCATGCTGCGGCCCAACGCCACGTTCATCGTGTGATTCGCCGAGCCCGTGAGCAGCGGCCGAACCTGATGCTCGGCTAGGTCATAGACCTGCAGCATGTACCACTCACTCCGCCCACCGCTGAGCCCCTTCGCGACGGCCGTTGTCGAGGTGGTGATGAGCACCTGATCCTCGTCCACCCATTTGATGCCGCGAACCTTGGCATCTCCCATCCGCACGGTTGCGAGGAGCTGCTGATCGCTCATCGATACCAACGCCACGACGCGCTCGGTGTCCCCGATCCTCTTCAGGAACGCGATGCGAGACCCATCCGGCGACAACGCCACCTGCTCGAGGGTCGGCAGCTGACCAAACGCGGCGAGCGACGGAGGGAGATGGGCGACCGGCGGAGACTCGTGCGTCGCAGCGCATCCGAACTGGATCAGCGCGGCGAGCAGCGCAATGCATCGCAGCGCGGAATTCGCCGCCCAGCGGCCGGTCTCCTGTCGGACGTCGCGGTGCCGGCTGTAGTCGAACATCGTGCCCGTGCCTCCCCTCTCGAGCGCGACTGGTGCCTTGTACCGTTTCGCGGCGAGACAAGAGAGCACAGAAAGGCGCGAACATTCCAGTATCAATCCGACGATGTGCCGACGATGCGTGTAGCACGGAGACTCGCGCAGCAAATGTCAGCTCGAGAGGGCACCATCAGCTGTGCCTGCGTCGTCAGGGCGAATCTGGCACGGGTCGGCCATTCCGCAGGGTGGAACCCACCCGCACCACCAGCGGGTCCGGCGAACGCCATGCCTCAGCTGGGCTGCAGCAAGGCATTCAAGCGCGCCACCGGCGTCGCACCCGGAGCCTTTCGCCGGCAGCGGTCCGCAGCGTGATGCGAAACACGCGGACCTGGGTGGATGATCAACCTCGGAGCGCCTGAATTGCCGCGTCGATCGCCTGCGACGACCGGCCGTAGTCACGCCACGACCGCGTTGGTGCGTAGGGGTCCGTCGTTGATCAGCGCTTTTTCACCCGAGCCGCGCGCGCCGATGTTCGAGGACGCTTCGGCGGCAGGCTCGCAGCATGGTGGTGACCTTTGCGCAGCCATTCCGCGAGGGCCTTCGCAGACCCGACGATCTCGTCCGGAAGGACGATGTACTCGCGCATCGGCCGCCCCGGCATCGGCTCGAAGGGCCGCGCACCATACCGGCTTGCACACGCGGCACGGTCGCTCTCCGAAAGCCGCAAGATGATGCTGCTCTGGAACAGCCCGCTGAACATGTTGCCGTTCATGAACGCGGCGGGATAGCCGAACATCTTCCTCGTCTCGACCCCTGACAGGCCCTCGATTGCGCGCTCAAACTGCGCCACGAGCGCCTCGGGCGCCTTTGCCCATTTCGGCATCTTTCGCGCGCCACTACCGCGGCCGACCGTCATCGAACAACCCTCCGCTTGCCCGGCGATCGATGGTCACGCTGGCCGCGCGCCGGCGATCATGTAGCGCCAGAAACGGCGCGGTTCGCCGAGCTTGAAGTTTCCGCCCGCCTTGTGCTGCACGGAGGCGTTGTCCCACACCAGCACATCGTGGTCGTGCCAGTGGTGCTGACAGCCGGGCGCACGCGTTTCGGCGTGGTCCTGTAGCCGCTGGAGCAGCTCGCGTCCTGCAGCGACGGGCATGCCCTCGATGTGTTTGGCGCGGTCCAGGTCGAGAAAGAGCGCGCGCGTGCCGGCGATCGGATGCGTGCGTACGAGCGGATGGGTGACGTCCACCAGCACGTCGGCCGGTCCGCGCGCGGCGCGCCGGGGCGGAAACGCATCTTCGTTGTTGTGGGCGTAGACCACGCGCAGGCCATCCAGCCGCGCGCGCGTCGCGGCGTCGAGCATCTCGTAGGCAACGCGCATGTCGAGGAAGCAGGTGGGACCGCCGCCGCTCGGCGGCAGCTCGCGGGCGTGCAGCACGGTCGCGATCGCCGGCTCCTCGGTGTAGGTGTCGTCGGTGTGGAACGTCTCGAAGAGGCCGGGCCGCCGATCGTCGAGCCCGCCGAACGAGATGGTGCCCAGCTGCTCGCGCATCTCGTCCGTGAGCACGTAGCCTGAGTCGATAGTCTGTTTCGGTTCTGAGTAACGAAACGTTCCGCCATCCTTGGTACGTCCGACGGGATCCTTGATCGGCCCGAAGAGTCGCGCCACGGATTGAAGCTCTCCATCCTCAAGCGGGCGCTGCATCCGCAGGCAGAGTACGCCACACATGGCCAGCGCCCGTCGGAGGGCAGCGGCTTGCTGGTCACCGTACGCGGGATCGACCCCTAGGACTTCGGTCACCGCGAAAGCGTCGCGCGACTGGCAGATCTCAATCATGGCGTGGCCGGTTCGATGCGCGTCAAATCGCGCCACACCATGCAGGTTCTGTGCGGTCGCGTCCAGACTCGACGTCGGTTGGCGCGGTCAGCCGAGAAGTCGGGGATATACCGGCCGATTCCGCCGGACGACGATGCGGTGACCTGGGGGTCGACGTCGCTCCGCGCGCGTTGTTGGTAGCACGCCGGACCCTCTTTGCCTTGTCGAAGGGTACTCACTTCTCACCGATTTGTAACCGTGATTTCACCGCCGTTTGATCATCGGCGGTCCTCTGCATCGGTATTGTCGGCTCATGCGACAGAACGACACAGAACAACCCCGCATCGAATCAGGACTCGGTATTGGTGTTGCGGTTGCCAAGGCAGGCCGCGGCCACGCGCCTGATGGTTTCGAGTCAGCGCTCTCCGCATCATGGGTAATCCTACCGGAGCAGACGGGAGCGGACTCACTGTGGGCGCGAGAGACGTCCGGACCAATCGCCCTCATGCTCGCGGTACTGGAAGATGCCATCCGCTGCATCGAGCGGGGACGTCGGTCGCGCCGTCGCGGCATCTGCGCGCGGGCCGCCGAGGCGGTGGCATGGGTGCGCAGCGATGACCGCGCGTGGCCGTTTGCGTTCGCCAGTATCTGCGACGTGCTCGGATTGGATGTCGACGCCGTGCGGGCCGGTCTCCTGGGCGGTGAGAGATGCCATGCCGGGGGGAGTCCCGCGCACGCGGTGCTGCTGCGCCTTGGGCGTGGACCGGGAAGGCGACGTGAGATCTCCGCGCCGCGTCCGGCTCGCACCGCCGTAGCGCCGCGGGAGACGCTTCATTCGACCTCCAAGTGATCGCCGTCCGGTCACCGCGTCCGCGCTGACCCCTCCTGGTCAAATCTTCATCGGTTTGCCTGGCCAACCGCCTTCTAACTGCCTTCTTACCGCGATTTCACCGCCGTTCAGTCCGCAGTGGCCGCGTCGCGCGGCATTATCGGTCCATGAAGGGAACCGCAGGCGACGGTCGTCGCCGCGCACGACGTGGAACGTGCCACACCGCGCCGACTGCAACCCGATGCGTGCACGCGCCAGGGGAGCACACAGGCCTGACCACCCACGGGTTGGAGGTGATCATGAACAACGCGAAGACCAATTGGTCGTGCGGACACGTCGGCGGGCGAATCCGGCTGAGCGCGATTTTCCGCGCGATCGCGATTCCGTTGCTGGTTGTCGCCGGCCGTGCCGGTGTCGGACCGGCACCGAACGCGGCGCTTGCCGCCGAAGCGACCCGCCCCCAAGCGGCACGGCAGTGCGTCGGCGACTGCGGCAGCAACGGTATGGTCACGATCGATGAGATCGTCCAGGGGCTGAACATCGCCCTCGGCGCGCTGCCGATCAGCCAGTGCCCGGCGTTCGATTGCGCGGGAAGTGGTCGGGTAACGATCGACTGCATCATCCAGGCAATTGGCGCAGCGTTGAACGGATGCAGCACAGAACCGGGCGCGACGGCGACATCTACCAGCGCGGCGACGGCGACGCAGTCAGCGCCACCCGCCGCGACCGCCACGCCGAGCGCTGCCGCGACGTTCCCGTCCACCGCCTCCCCGACGCCTTCAGCGATGCGCACCCCGACCGTAACGGTGCGATCGACCGCCACACTGACCGCGACATTCACCCGGACCCCGACCGCGACGAGTATCGGCCCAACGGCGACGCCGACCACGAACATCACGTGCGGTACCTTCCTCGAGAAATTCGGCACCCAAGGCAGTGACCCGGGGCAGTTCTTCGATCCGGAGGCGGTTGCGGTCGATCAACACGGAAACATCTTCGTCGCCGACAGCGGCAATCACCGCATCCAGAAGTTCACCAACGCGGGAGCCTTCGTGCGCCAGTGGGGCAGTATGGGCAGCGCGAACGGGCAGTTCCATACGCCCGACGGTCTTGCCGTCGACGCCGCAGGGAACGTCTTCGTGGCCGACTTGAACAACAACCGGGTCCAGAAGTTCGACAACGACGGAACGTTCCTGACCACCTGGGGAGAGGCCGGCACCGGCGACGGGCAGTTCAGCGGACCGGTGGGCATTGCCATCGATGCCAACGGCAACGTGTTGGTCGCCGACCGCTTCAACAACCGGATTCAAACGTTCACCAACGCCGGAGCCTTTCTCCTCAAGTGGGGCTCCATCGGCAACGCAGACGGTCAGTTCAGCAATCCAGTCGGCGTCGCCGTGGATCGGAACCAAAACGTCTTCGTCGCCGATTTCTTCAACGATCGCATTCAGAAATTCACCACTACCGGGACGTTTCTCGGCAAGTGGGGTAGCACGGGAATGGGGCCGGGCCAGTTCATCGGCCCGCGCGCCGTCGCAGTGGATCAGGGCGGCAGGGTGTTCACGGTCGACGACGGCGACGACCGCGTCGAGGTGTTCACCGGCACGGGTGACTTTCTCACTACCTGGGGCAGCTTGGGCAACGCAGACGGGCAGTTCAACTCCGCCATCGGCCTCGCGGTCGCGGCAAACGGCATCGTCCTGGTCAGCGAGGACAATCACCGCGTGCAGATGTTCGCGTGCCCGTAGCAGCGCGGTCGTCGCGAGGATAGCCCGACAGCGAGCGCGTGGACGCGACAACAGATCGTCAGCGTGAGGGGTGCAGGTTCCCAGCAGCGGGCGGGCCGCCCGCGGTCCCGGGCGGCGGCGTCCCTTGCCTCAGAAGAAAACGCTCGACCACGGATTACACGGATCGGATTGTTGTGGGTCTGGAATCCGTATCCGTGGAAAGCGCTAACTTTCGGAGCAAAGCCCTCAGGGGCATGTCAGCGAGCCGTTGCAGACGTTGCTGCCGGCTGCGGTCGCGCCGCCGGTCACGGTGTTGGTGCCGGAGATGACATTCTGGCTGTAGCCGGTGCCACTGGAGAGGTTCAGTTGAAACAAGCCATTGCCGATCGCCGTGTTGCCGATCAGGTTGCAGGCGCCGTTCGTGTCGACGCCGTCGCCACCGTTGTTGTTGATGGTGTTGCCGATCAAGGTGCAACCGGCCTGCGCGACGATGCCCGGGCCGCTATTACCGGAGGCCGTGTTGTTCCGGACGAGGCAGTTGGGGCCCACGTTCAGACCGGTCACGTTTTCGAGGGCGCGGACGTTCTCCACCCGACTGCCGCTGCCGTTCAAGCTGACACCATTCAGATAACTGCGTATGGTGCCATTCATGACCGTGACGTTGGCTTCGTTCGACAGAATCGCGGTGGCCATGCACTGCGGCAGCAAGCAGCTGATCGCGAAGCCGTTCAAGTCGATCGTCACGTGCGGGGTGGTGACCTCGATGATGTTCGCGGTCGTGCTGTTGAAGAGCGGACCGGTCAGGCGGAAGCTCATCGACTCGTTGGCGAATGTCCCGCCGGTGTTGATGGTGATCGGGAACCCGGGCATGTCGCCCGGCGTGACGCCGCCGGCGGTCGCCCGCGCCTGATTGATCTCGATGACGCCGTCGACCGCTGCGGCGCGGCCGGCCGGCATGAACAGCAGGGCCAGCAGCGCGCAGGCGAGCGCTCGAGCCGTTCGGTTGTATGTCATTGTCTCCTCCATTCTCAGCGGACGTCGCCGCTTCTCCCATCCACCTCGCCGTT
>Ga0066388_100001918_pt1 | contig 12255 bp, 16 predicted proteins | sample PanSoiMetaGPlot6_FD_64539 | JGI IMG/M metagenome (GOLD analysis project Ga0066388, IMG submission 64539) | Tropical forest soil microbial communities from Panama analyzed to predict greenhouse gas emissions - Panama Soil - Plot 6 (Hybrid Assembly) | ecosystem: Environmental > Terrestrial >... | reverse complement strand
CTGGGCCGGTGGCTCATCCTGGGCCGGTGGCTCATCCTGGGCCGGTGGCACATCCTGAGAAAACGCGTTCGCTGGAAACATGATGAGCAGGGCCACCAGCAAAGCATGGTTTCTAAGTATCCTCATGGGTACCCCCAAGCGCTACGAGATTGTGGGCTATACGACCTCTATGGCCAACTCCACTACGGTCGTCCTCCAAGAGGATTTGACGTGTAATTTAAGCAACTAAGAGATGATAAAGCCCTACCGCATGCTGCAATCTGTGTCCCTGCCGACGTGCGGCATCCGTCCACGCCCATTGTACACTTGCCGCAGTATGCCAAGTAAACATGATGCGCTCAAGTCCACTCCGGGTCTTTGACGTCGTTTCAACCACATCAACTCAATGTTTGCTTTACTCCGAAACTCACCGTGACAGCGGACATTCCATTTCGGCAGCGATGAGACAATTCGAGATATACCCCCCTTCCGCATCGACTAGACGCTGAGGTAGCTTAATAGCCGAGCAATCTGACAACGGTCATGGCTCGAACATTGCACCAACTTTTTTCGATGAACCATGCCTGCGAAGTGAGCGAAGACGGCGTTTTCGCTTTTCGTCGAGCAATTAAGTAATGAGGGAAGCGATTCTCAAAATCAACACACGAATCTCATCCCGACGATACGGATCGCAAACCGATGATGAAGATAACGTGGACGATTTTGGGCTTCTCGCTTTTAGTAGCGCCGGCATACGGGCAAGACGTGACAATGTCGGACCTTGACGGCGTCACGATCGAGCTCCACGGCGTCTATCAGGAAACAATTATCCGCAATGGGCGGACACTTAGCCCAAAGGTTCACGTTACGGGGTGGGTCAAGATCGCAGGCAACACAGTCCGTAGCAGCTTTCAGACCACGGCGACCCTTCCAGGCGGTCGCACAAGTGTGGGCCCGTCGCGGTCCAGCACTCACACGCTTGGAATGCCCAACAAAGGCAATCGAGGTAACGACCTTGTCTGGGTCTTCTCCAATGGCACTCTTGCGCGCCTGGTAGTCCATACGGCAGGCGGCGCGGCGCATCGAAGTTAGCAATCGAATTCAAGCGGGGACCCGCCGGTCTTGGCTGCAATTTTTCGTTTCCGATGATGCGCGAAACCGGAGTTGGAGAAATCCGCAAGAACGCGGCGACCGACGATAAGCCCATCCAGATCCTCGAGTACAGGCAGACCGGATCGAGCTGCTCGGTTGCAAAAGCGGAGTAAGAGCAGCCGCGTCCGAGAGCTTAGCGGACACAGCCGAGGTCCACCAAAAATGCCACGCTCCGACGTGGCGCTTGTCGTAGACATTCCGCCTTGCTGCTTTGGGCCAACGAATCGAGGGAATGCCCTATTAACCTTTGTGAATCTCTCGACACCCTGGCAAAACGAAGTTGAATTCGCCAATATTCAGAGAGGCAATTTCGACATGAGGCTTGCGCGCGGTCGATCGAAGGATGACGGAGGCTGACGGTGGTCAAGCGTTTGATTTTGGGAACACTCTCCCTTTGGCTGGCGGGACTCCCGGCTTCGCAGAGCTGCGCGGCGAGCCCTCCCGCCCAGTTGCAAGGAAAGTCGATCATTGTGACGTGGACGGAAAAGCGGGTTCAAAGACCGCTCGATGAAGAGAAGGTCCGAAACGTCACTATCACAGTTGGGCTGGACTTGTACGTGAGTGACCAGGGCCGGATCTTCAGCCGAATGAGACGGCAGGACCAAGCTCAAAAATCTGCGAAACGAGACCTTCTTCCAGGAGAGTCCTTGACGGCACATGCCGGTGAGACGCGATTTGATGGCCATTCCCTTATCATCGACAGCAAGTACGCGAGCGGCGCTCGGCGCATCGTTGTTGAGTTCGATGCCGGTTACGGTGTCTGCACGGCGTCGATCGTTCACGGGAAGGAAGGCGGCACTCAGAAGATGGTCATGACAAGCATGATCAGCAAGAAAAAATTGGAAGTTCACTCGATCGAAGTTCTCGCACCACGCTGTTCTATACAGCCAGGAAATGTCTTCGCACCATAAATCTCGGCACAGCTGATCGCAGAATGCCTGTGGCAGCGCTACTGAGATCATTGACGCAGGAAAATCAACCGGAGATGCTACAAGAGATATTTTGTGCCTGTACGTCAGTGAAGGTCATCGCACCGCCCTTTCCCATAAAGACGCGATTTCCTGGTTTAAGACGAAATGTCACAGTCGCGACACAGGACGTTCGTCCGCTCAAAGCGATCACTATCGTCTCGTGATGGCTTCCGTAGGAAACCGTTCGCACCAACGTATTGTTTGGCCCAACACTCCAATTGCCAGTGGCGCGGCGACCTTCCCTCGGGTGAAAGCTAGAGCGAAAGGCACCTTGGTTGGTCTGATCCTTGCCGCCTCCTCGACCCCTGCCCCTTCCCCGCCCAATCTCCTGTCGGCGATCCGTATCAACGATCTGTTTTCCACCCAGCAGGCTGACTTCGACCGTTCGGGCGACCGAGCGGCTGGTTGATCCGCCGCTCTGCACCATCGTGAAATTTACAACGATGCGTACGGCGTCTTCAGACGCGGCCGGGACTGCACCGATAACGACAGCGACGATAACAACCGCCCTCACCCATGGAATCAGCATGACGACTTTCTCCACGTGCCTTGTCTTACCTTGATCGTGTGGTTGCTTTTGAGCGCGTCCCGTTGGTCAAACACGATATTGAAGCATTACGGACCCAGACACGATTAGTTCATCGTCGATAAGGACAGTCGATAAGGACACATGGGAAATCCGCTCGAACACGACCAAATCGCCCATCATGGCATGGCTGCCTCACCACGCGTTGTAACCCTGCAATTCGATGCGACCTGCTTTGCGCTCAGGAGTTCTAGCCATGCGTCAGCAATGACCGACCTGAAGATCACATTGGGAACCCCCGTCTCGCGCAGCCAGGAGACATTGGCTGTGCAGTCGAAAGTCTTGGCATTGCGGAGTACAGCAAAGTTAACCGTCGTCGCACCGCCTCGGTAGGTCCGCAAATTAGTCAGGACGCCTTCCTCAAATACCCAGAGCCGGGAACCGCCGCCGCGCACCTTTGTTTCACCTGGGCGCTCCAACTTGAGCACGCCTACATCACTCTTTGCCTTCTTTGATCCGCGAGAACTGTGCCAGGTGGGCGTGAAGGTCACGTGGACAGCATCTGCAGAGAGAACGCGGATCTTCCAATTGGCATCAAGTTTGCCGTGCCGTTCCATTCCATCTTGCCTGACGACCCACTCTTCGGTTAGCGAGGCCTCGATGACGGCACCTCGTAGATCATCTATGGTCACGGGAGTCTGGCTATGCGCAGGTCCCGAGTGTAGAGCGATGCCCAACGCGCCGAGCGCTGCGCAAATCATCGCCACTCGCGTGCTCCAGAAGTAGCCTGCTCGATGGCAGCTCATTGAACTCACCGCATAACCCTGCGACTGCGAAATCCTCCGAAACGCAATCAGCCATTATTCGCAAAATCGACGATTCTGGAATGTAAAGCACTTGCTCGATTTCGTAGCAGTGCTCTCAATTGGCCTTGGTTTCGTAGCAGTGCTCTCAGCTGGCACGGCTGGCCGTTCGGACGGTCCAGCAATCGGACTCCAACGGTAGCTGAGGCCGCCCTTGGACTGACGAGCGCGCAGCAGGATCCAGGATTCGCCGCTGCAGCGGTTCAATAGGAATGCACCTGCGTCCGGCCTTTCCGAATTGCCCGTGATGATGCTGAAGCAGGCGCCCGTCTGAGCGTCCTGGGCACGAACCACCCTGGTCGAAAATACTATCAGTGCAAACGCAACCAAGCACCCGACCAGCCAATGCCCTGCCATGTTCATGTGCTCCTCACTCGCTCATTTATCGAGCGGCTGCTTCGCCCTTGATTGTAATTCGGCAGCTCGACGCGACCTGTCTTGCGCGCAGGATCTCCAGCCGCGCTTCATCAACAAATGATCTCATGACGATCGGAGTCCCCTCCTCACGCAACCAGGAAGCCTTCGCCGTGCAGTCAAACCCTGTGGAACTGCGAGCCACCGTAAACGTGGCCTTCATCCCGCCACCCTGATAGGTTCGCAGGAAAGTGAGAGCATCGTCCTCAAATATCCACAGTGCGTGGCCGCCGCCCCGCAACGTGGTTTCTTTCGGCCGCGCTAACTTCTTCACGCTTTCCTTTTCCTGGGTTCGGTTTGTGTTGCGGAGACCATAGGAGACGCGCTCTGAACTCACCAAAATAGAGTCCACGGAGTTGAACCAAATTTTCCAATCCGTCCGGTACTTGTTCGGAAGTTCTCTCCCGTTGCGCCGAATTGTGCGTTCGTGCGTGACGGACACCTCCATCAGCGCTCCCTGCAGATCCTCCATCGTTATCGTCGTCTGCCCCCAGGCAGCCATCGGCGGTAAAGCCAAGCTCCATGTCAGCAAAGAGGCGCCAACGACTGCGCAGATCATCACAGGCCGGATACTCCATCGACAAGATGATTCGCGAGGATTCATCGAAGCACCGACGTCGCTGGACGGTGACGCACATCTGACTCCTTCGGGTCGGACGCCCGTATTTGGCAAGCGGCCATCATTGAACGGTCGCCTGGCCGCCCAATGTAACCTGGCAGCTCGATGAGACGAATTTTTCGCTCAAGATTTCCATCGGCTGCTTATCGACAAATGACTTCAACATAATCGATTGAACACCTACCTCGCGCGGCCAGGAAGCATTGGCCGAGCAGGTGAACCCCGCGGAATTGCGTGTGACAGCAAAACTGGCCTTCATCCCGCCACCCTGAAAGGTCCGCAAAAAAGTGAGAACACCGTTTTCAAAGAACCACAGCATATGGCCTCCGCCACGCGACTTTGTCTCCTTTGGACGCGCCAGATTTACGGTTGCCTCATTTTTCTTCGAATGTGTCCCGCGCGCATTGTACGAAGTAGCAACAATGCTCGCGTGAATTGTCTCCCTAGAAATGAACCGGACACTCCAATCGAGCCGGAATTTGTCCTGGCGTTCCTTTCCGTCTCGCCGAAGCACTCGCTCATGAATTGTCGATGCACTTATCGCGGCGCCTTCCAGATCATCGATCTCCACTGGCGCCTGAGCCGAAGACGACGCCGGCCGCCCCGCAAAATTGAGACCCAGCAAATCGGCGCCCAGCACAGCACAGATCGATGCCCCTCGAATGATCCAGAAACCGCAGGCCCGACAGCTATGCATTGAAATTCACTCGCAGAACTGGCGGCCCTGGAAGGAGAAGCACTTGCTGCCGCCTTTTTGCGTCGGAGCTGGCCCCTTTGCGAGCGGACGGTTCGGTTCGCAAGCCCCGTCTTTCAGGACCTGCCCAGCCGGGCACACAATTCGGACGCAGCGATCTCCATCAGCGCGCTCCCCCGTTGGACAGCTGAGCGGACAGACGCGTTTGTTGAATGCCCGCACGGCGCGGACCGCATCAGCGGTAACGTCCTCCGTGGGAAGGCTAAGTGCGGCAAGTTTCACAAAATTACGGAACGCGGCTCGTGTGGCATTACCGAATTCACCATCGATATTCCCCTCGAAACAACCGACTCGCTTGAGCTCCAATTGCAAGGAGCGCGCCAGCTCGGTTCGATCGGGCACAGTTGCAGTTGCAGTTGGAGGAGTTTTGGGGGTTTCAGTTGTGAGCCGTGCCAGTTGTTGAACAGCCTCTGCACGGTAGGGGCTTGCCGGAAACTGTTCGATAAACCGCTTGAGCGCGTTCACATCGCTTGTATCCTTGAGGAAGTTCCACATCACTCCATCTGCGGCAGACAATGGAACCGGCGGTGGAGCAGCCTTGAAGAAGATTGCCTCTCGCGACAAGGATCCATAAACAAATGGCTCCTGCTCGAGCTGGGTCGCTCGCAGGACGTCGTCTCTCACGTTGCGAAACAGGAAGTTGATCTCGAGACCCGGCGTCTCAAGGTGCGTCAGGAGAGCTTTGGTAAAAGGGCTGTTGCGCCCGGTTCCGTCTGAGGCTGTCGTGCCGTCCTTGGCTGCATACGCGACAAGAATACTTCCGGTTGGTTCGACACTCGCAAGACCACGACCCACTGCCCGCGTCCGCACAGTGCGAACCATCCTGCTAGCGAAAGGGTTATTGCGGCACGCATCAAGCACGACCAGGCTAAGTTTGGATGCGGGAGAGACCACTTGCATAACGTTCTTGAGCGAAATGGCCTCGTGCGGAACGTCAAGGTCGGTCTTGAGCTCCGCATCAACTGGAATCAGCCAATTCTCACCGCTCACTTCGATGCCATGGCCCGCAAAGAATACGACTGCCATTTCGGCTGTGCGCACTTTCGGAACAAAATCCCGCAGCGCTAGACGCATTCCATCGAAATTTGCGTTTGCCACGCGAGTGACCGAGAACCCCAGCCGCTGGAGCGAATCCGCCACATCGGATGCATCGTTAGTCGGGTTTGGGAGTACAGAAACCTGCCGATAGGCCCCATTCCCAATGACCAGCGCGACACGCGATTGGGCATAGGCCGATGCAGAAATCAGCATCGTCGCAAATAGTGCACAAGACACTGCAAGCAATAACACTTTCAAAACAGACAGCCTACAAAGGCCCACCATCCCCTCCTTCAAGAAACAGCAAGCTACGATAATTATACCTCATTCAATGCTATTATAACAAGCATCGCCCAGCGACCGAATTATGACGAGATCGAGCTGAATTTCGCCTCAGGTGAAAATCGGGTGGCTTCCAATACACTTTCGGAGAAGCTGTCTGATCAGCTGACTGCGCTTGCCCTCGTAAGGGATTCCTGCGCCAGAGGCGTTCCAATAGAATCCTCAAGAAAAAATTGAACCAAAGGAGAGTGACCCACACAGCCACGTGGAAAACCTGGAGGGCATAACGCCGCAGTCAGGTTTTCGTTGTCTCCGCATCCTTTGCGACGTTCTATGGCGCAACCCGAACGGTTGGTGTGTTGGGGAGATCGACCGCTGATGTCTTGAGTGCAAGGAGCTGAGAGAGCACAGAAAAAATGCGTTTGGTGTTCTCGCTGCCGTCCTGCGGGACACAGTAAAAGACCCCATTGATAGAGACTGAGGAGAAGCAAGGGCCAAGTTGCGCGCCTGCGATATTCAGGAGCGGCAAACCTGCATCCCTTGTCGCAGGCGTACCGCCTCTCGGATTGTAGAGTGCTCTGGCTATCGCCTTTGCTTCGTCGTCGGATGCCACGCGCGCCTGGCCGAGATCTCCCTTTGCGATCAACCGTCCCAGAAAATTGAACATTCCGTAAATGGATCGCATCCTGAAAATGACGTTGACAACGGTCCTCACTTCACCCGGGAAGTAAACGTCGATGGCTACATCGTCGTTCGATGGCTTTTGTGGTCGCATTCTGGACCAAGAATCATTGCACTTCCACCGCGCACCGGTTCTCAACAACTTCGTCAGCTCAAAATCGGCGTTGGCCTGGTCAAAACAAAAACGACCTTTGGTAATGAATTTCACGGAAGTCTTGTCATTGGAATCGAAAGCGGGATTTTCGTCGAGCCTCGTCTCGATCGAGAACCCCCATGCAATCAGAACGAGGATAGCCGCTCTGAATCTTTCATAGGATTCATCAGACGGTTCATTCTTGTAGGCCCTGCGTACACCGCCCTTGTCGGTGAACTCGATGGAATCCAGCGCCAAGCTGTAGAGAAGGTCCCGCGGGATTCCTTGCTTGAGCAGCACGGAAAGTTCCGCCAAGGTGACATCAACGGAAACGCCCCTTGCAAAATCCTTCGTGGCCAAGGGAGCAACGTCAAAGTTCCCGCTTGCCTGGTTATTCAACGTGTGCGAGCCAAAAATAAACTGATGTTGAGTTATGCTTTGTTGAGGACCAAATGTAATCGTGGGCAGCCCATTAATGAGAGTGACAGACTGAGACCCATTAACTTTGGAAACGCCGACAAAGGATAGTGGTTGATAATAGCTCGCTCGAATGATGTTCGCGAGAATCGTATCATTCGACGATCGATCAAGGCTGGCGTTGAGCTGAAGCACTCTGTCAGAAAGGCCCGCGTCGATAAATGCACACCCGCCAAGAAGCAGCGCGCCAGACGCCAACAAAAAACGAAAACACGATACCACTATGGTGGCAAATACGCGCGCACACATAGGTCGCTCCCCACCCACGCAAACACATAAGTATGCCAACACCGCATGTTAACGGACATTTTACCCATAGGAAAGCTGGGACGACGTACCCAAATACAATTTCCCGCGAGGGTGTGACTGCAGTGCCACAGCGATCTGTCATAACCGCGCGCGATGCTAACTCGCCTTACAATATTACCTGCTTTGATCCCCTTCCAGCCCTGTCTTCCTCGGCGCTGTGGTTGAACAGCGCATGACATGAGAGCGATGATCAGAATTGAAGCAGACGATCACGCACTCATAACGGCCACTCCAACCCGAAAGTGCGAGCACGCTGCGTCACAACTCTCTCTTCCAAGGACGATCAGCGTAGTGACCAAAAGGTGTTTGGCGGAATTTGCACCAGCCCGCGCTCGGTGACTGCCTTCCGACGTATGAATGTGTCGCCAATATCGCTGAGGACTCTGGGGCTATCCATCACATACGAGTGGCCATATGAACGAATGATTGGAGCCGCCTGGCTCATATCAACTGTGTCGTGGCCGGCAAAGGTCAGAACCCCACCACTCGCATCACCCACCCGCCGAAACGCATGCGCAATCTTGGCCGCCTTCAGTGCCACATCATTGCTTGACGCATAGATTGTGCGACGTGTGTTCTGCATCGTGGCAAGAGCCGGGGCTATCTGCTCACGAAAGATTTCTTCGTTAATATCAGGGGCAGCAAGCAACAACTCACTGATCGGGGGCATCGTGCGCTTCACACGCTGTTTGACTACATTGGTCACGAGTCGATTGCCCAAACTATGCGCGATCAGGTACACGTCAGTCGCACCGAGTGCCGCAAGCTCGTCAAGCAGCTGACTGAACGCAGGCTCGGAAAGTTGCGCCATCTCTTCGTCTCGAAAATAGCTGCGGGCACTCCCAGCAGAGGGCCAACTGAAAAATATTGGGAGCCCACGGAACGACAAATCATGAGCAAGCTGCGCAGTCCGCAGAGCGACATCAGTAAAGCTCGTATTGAAACCGTGAACGAATAGCAGAACGCTCTTTGTGTCAGTAGAGCCCAATGCAGAGCTCAGCTGAGCTCGCACGGCATTGCCTTTTAATGGCTCAACATTTCTCAAAATGAAGTGCTTGTTTGGGTCTGGCTTGAGCTCAAGTCGCCACATAGAGGGAAGCGGGAGCTCGCCAGACCGTCGCAACGTAGGAATGGAAACCTCCGCACGCCCGTATTCAAGTCGTTGACTCCTGTTCGAGCTATAGTCGCCCTTACCGGTCCATTCTCGGTTCGTGGCGTAATAGACATTGATTGCGGCCCATGTGCCTGGGCGGCGACCTCCAGTAGCAGGACCGCGGGTCGGTGGAGCTCCCTGAGCGTCTGTGATGAGCACAGGATCATCCTGGAGATCTCGGCGGTAGCATTCGAGCACAAACGTAAGCTCTATCAAGGTCTCTTGGTTCGCGCGGATTTTCGTCTCGAACTCCTGTCTTTGGGCTTTTGCATGCGGCGACAGTTTGCCGCGCGCCTTCTCGAGATCGTCCAAGGTTGCCCGAACAGACATCATCCTTCGCTCGAGATCAGTAACCGAGGCACTTTGTTCATTCTTGCAGGGTTCGGACACAATATGAGGCGTGACTTGCGCCAGCCCCGGGCTTGTGAAGCAAAGTGGCAACAACACAAGTGATCTAACGAGCCAACGGAAGACCATTCAATCTGTCCTCAGAATGTTCTCACGTGTTGCAACAATCATTCTACAAAAAGAAGCGTGGAGCAAGAAATACATTTAGTTCGCATTTTCCGCTAGACCGAGCGTCGGCCCCCTCTTCGAATTGCAAGCCGGCGTCTATCTCCGCGCCTACGTTGCGCGCCATATTAGCGGCCTGGGACGTGCCTGACTCGGTTCTCCGATGAATAGAATCTTTGACTGGTCGCTTGCATGACGGATTCATGAAGTCCTAATACGCCCGTTGCGTCGGCGCAGGCTTATCGAGTGCGGGTCGCATGGCGCGAAACACGCCTGCCAAATAGTGTTAATTCTGCCGCGACCGATTTCTCATTCAAAATCGGCTTCTCCTGCCCCTTTTGCGTTCGGCCGGATTGAGGTAGCCTAGCACTTGAGCTGTCGGACGTGCCAGGAAAGCGTCGACCGCCGGGACGAAAAGCTTGAGTCGATTATGACATTTACAAACGTCTGGTTTGCGCGTCTCTACGTTTTGGCGGTCTTGGCAGGCTTCTTCGCGCTAACGCTGTTGCTTCACCTGCCCCACGGACCGCAACATTGGTCCGCCGATTGGACTACGGCTCATTTTTCACCGCGACCAGAAACTCAGGATAAACGAATTGCATTAGTCCTTGTTTCAGACGCAACATTGTCCGCTGCAAATATTCCTTACCTGTCGCCCATTGATCGCGGACTTCTGGCGCGTGTTGTCCACACCGTTGACAAGGCAGGAGCCAAGGTCATCGGGCTCGACATTATTCTCGACCGATATACTGAGCCGGATAAGGACGAAAAGCTTCGCCAAGCAATTCAAACGGCGAATGCTGCAGTTGTCGTGGCAACGATCGATGAAACATCGAGCGGCCTGCGAGTTCAAAGCGACTTCTTCCTATCTAACAGTGACAGTAGACGCCCAGACGTCGGGCACGCCTATTTCGATGAGCATCACAGCCCGACGCAAGTCAGCGATCATGTGGTAAGGTTCATCGCAGAGCCCTCGAAGACCAACCCCGATCGCAAAAGCTTTGCCGAAACTCTAGCGCAAGCCGCGGGCGAACAATTTCGACCAGCGTCCCACCACATCTCCTGGCTGTTGTCACCCAAAAATGGCACGGAAAATTTTCTCACGCTCTCGGCCGAAGACGTGTTGGGTCTTGGACCCGTGAGCCTGCCGATCGACGATCTCCTGCGCAATAAGATCGTAATTATCGGGGGAAATTTCGACGACCGGGATCAGCACCTGACCCCACTATCGGTAGGCGTGGATCGGCATTTCACCGGAGCATTTATTCACGCCCAAATCTTGGCCCAACTCCTCGATCATCGCTCTATACGGGAACTCGGCCTCTTCACCCAAGGTCTCATGGCGCTTATCGCAGCTTTGACTGGCTATTGGCTGGGCCAGCGCTCGGAGCATTATCATCTTTGGCTAGAACTTGCGACCGTTGCAGGCTTCGTCATCATCGGTATTCTGTCGTTCAAATTTCTTCACGTCCTATTTCCCTATAATGCCATCCTTATTGCCTGCCTTTCTGGAGTGACAGTGGGTCATTACGCAAGGACCAAAAAGGTCGTTCCGCAGAAAACGAGCCCCACCCTAGACGCGATTTGATGAATGGAGCTTAGAGATGTCCAGTTTCCTCACATGCCTGACGGTCTTCGTCCTTGTCTTGACAGTTGGGTTTACAGCGCCATCGCACGCCGACATGCTGGTCATCGAATCAAATGTCCCCGAGTATCCAGCTGGCACCCATCTTCCGGACGACGTCGAAAAATGGCTTAAACTGCCGGCAAACTGCTTTATACGGGTTCTGATATTGCCATCAAATGTTACTCGGATATTCGAGGGACCAAAGTTACAACGTCCAAAAGGCGGAACCCGCGGTATCAACAGGTCCGAATGCTGATCACCGCCTCTTTACATCGCATTTAGCCATGAAAAGCCCGGCATCCGAGCCATTGCGACGACCGCGCCGGATTTGTCGCCCAAGCCCGGCGACCATGCGAGCTCCGCACGCGATCATGAATACAAACGCCATGGCACGCTCAGTCTGTTGGCCGGGATCGATCTGCTCACTGGCAAGGTCATGCCCTGGTCAGAAACCGCCACCGCAGCCGGGAGACTTAAAATAGTCCTGCGCAGAGTCCGGCTCGATACCGTGTTGGAGAATTGTATTTCTACATTTCGCCAATGTGCGAGTTTTCACACAGCCAGGGCCACTTTCAGGACATGGCCCGCACGGAAGGTGCCTTGAGGTCGCTTGGTAACAGAGCTGCCAACGGGGAGTGCTGCTACCTATTTTTTGCGGCAGCGCTCTCGCTGTCGGAAGGCATAAGCAAGTGGGAATTCCGAGGAAATCTGTGCGGGCGTTGTTGAGGCTCGCGTGCCGTCTACCATGTGCGCATACATCTGAA
>Ga0066388_100001917_pt1 | contig 12255 bp, 11 predicted proteins | sample PanSoiMetaGPlot6_FD_64539 | JGI IMG/M metagenome (GOLD analysis project Ga0066388, IMG submission 64539) | Tropical forest soil microbial communities from Panama analyzed to predict greenhouse gas emissions - Panama Soil - Plot 6 (Hybrid Assembly) | ecosystem: Environmental > Terrestrial >... | reverse complement strand
CCGACCGACTGGTTCACCGAAGACGTGCATCCTTAAGCGCGGCCGTGCCGAGGAGCCGCGCTTTCATCATGGCTTGATTGGCCGGCTGGCCTTGGCGTTGCCGGAGCCGTTCAAGGGTGCTCTCGGCGCGCACACGATACTCCTCATGCATCCGTTGAAGCTCGTCTTCGTCCAATCCTCGATCGTCGCGAGCCGGTTCTCGGCGCCCGAATGGCAATGATGAGTTCCGCGAGCTTGAGCTGAAAGGCTAGCGTATCGCGGTTCTGCGTATGCTGGATCAGGAACACTCGCCGCTGCTGCCTTCTTTGCCTTGGGAGTCGCTTTCGCCATGGCCATTCCTCGCTCTGCGCGGACGGCGTCCGTCATCGGGTCAGGCCGGTCGCGTGGTTGAAATCGGCGTCCGTCAACCGCGCGGACGCTGCGACTGTTCCGCGCGAGGGACCGCCCAGCCGAGCCGGCAGAGCGAGGATACTTCTGGGAAAGCTCCGGGCGATTTTACGCCGCCGACCCTCAGCGATGCCCGCCGGCGCTCAGGATCGCACGCGTCGGCTGATCGGGTCCGAAGTCGTCGGCGCTGTCGATCGACAGCAGTTCGGCCAACCGCGTCCGCGCGCGATTGACGCGGCTCTTGATGGTCCCGACCGCACACTCGCAGATTGCGGCCGCTTCCTCGTAGGAGAAGCCCGAAGCGCCGACCAGAAGCAGCGCCTCGCGCTGGTCCTGCGGCAATTTGGCGAGCGCGGTGCGGAATTCCTCGAACTCGACCCGGCTGTGCTGCTCGGGGTGCGATTTCAGGCCTTCGGCGTAGCTGCCGTCGGTATCCTCCACCTCGCGCCGGCGCTTGCGATATTCAGACCGGAACAGGTTGCGCAGAATCGTGAACAGCCACGCCGACATATTCGTGCCGGGCTGGAACGAATCAATATTGGCCATCGCGCGTAGCAGGGTCTCCTGCACCAAGTCATCGGCGCGGTCGACATTGCCGCTGAGCGAAATCGCGAACGCGCGCAAGCTCGGCACGGCATCGAGCATGGCCTCTCTTACCGAGGGTGCCAGCGTCATCAGGTCGATCCTTTGTCGTGGCGCTCATCGAACGGCGGCGCTGTTGGTCCTCCCTCCGAGCGCTCGGCGGCCTGCTGCCCGGGTTGGCCCTGAGCCTTGCGCGCGTCGTATTGATCCAACAGGTCCTTGAACCGGTCCGGGACCCCCTCCTTGCGCACATCGTCGAAGTAGGTCTCGAGCACCTTGCCAAGCTTAACCAGGGCTTCACGGCTGAGCCGGCCGCGCCCTTTGCGTGTCTGAACATCACCGTGCATCATCGAACCTGGCCTCAATGGCTTTTGCCCGGTCGAAGCCGACCGTAGTGGCTTTTGCTCGGCCATAGCGGCCGCCCCATTCCTTTCGGCAGGACCAGGTCGGGCCGAAATTTGCTCTCCCGACCCCTGCCTAAGTGGCTTATGTTCTTTCATATTCCTCCCCGGCCGCGGGTCTACGGGCCCGGCCGGGCCCCTCTGGTGCTCATTAAGGCCAAACGCTACCAGCGGAATTTCGTTCCGGCCATAAACGGAACTTTTTTTGCGGCGACGCGTTCGCCGAGGGTAGGTACGATCGGACAATGCGGGAGGGTTAATGTCGGACTCCAAGACGGTCGCTCAGTATGTGCCACTCCTTCGGCGCTATGCCCGAGCTTTGACCGGCAGCCAGAACGCCGGTGACGCCTATGTCGCAGCCAGCCTCGAGGCCATGATTGCCGACCCGTCCGTGATGGACGACGAGCGCGGCCCGCGGGTGGCGCTCTATCGGCTATTCACCAAGATCTGGAATTCCATTGCGATCAACGGTGCGACCTCAGCGCCGGAGGCCAGGCTGCCCGGCGAACAGAAGCTTGCCAACATCACGCCGCTGCCTCGGCAAGCCTTCCTGCTGGTAGCGCTCGAAGGATTCTCCGAAAGCGACGCGGCGCGGATTCTCGGCACCGACGTGGTGACGCTGCGCGGCCTGATCGAAGAATCCGGCCGTGAGCTGGCGGCCGATATTGCGACCGATGTGCTGATCATTGAGGACGATTCCTTTATCGCGATGGAGCTCGAGGGTTTGGTGGAGAGCCTCGGCCATCGCGTGCTCGGCGTCGCGCGCACGCACGCCGAGGCGATTGCGCTTGCGCGCAACAAGAAGCCGGGCCTGATCCTCGCTGACATTCAGCTTGCCGACAACAGTTCGGGGCTGGATGCGGTCAACGAGCTCCTGGGCTCGGTCGAAGTGCCGGTGATCTTCATTACCGCCTATCCCGAGCGCTTCCTGACCGGCGAGCGGCCCGAGCCGGCGTTTCTCATCGCGAAGCCGTTCCAGCCGTCGACCGTCTCGGCCATCGCGAGCCAGGCATTGTTCTTCGAACGGAGTGCCAGGCGCCGGGAACGCCGCGTGCCCGCCTGATCCGGCTTGGCCTGCGCAACTTCGCTCAGCGCGTCAGCGACGCCGAGCGGCAAGCCCGATCAACAAACCGATGCCGGCGGCTACCGCGAGTAGCACAAGCGGGCGATGCTCGACTTCGGCGGACAGGCGGCGCACGGCTCGCGTTCCCAAACGCGCAGCGTCCTGCCGCAAGCGGGCGGCCTCATCGCCGACTGAGCGGGCGCCGCCGCGAAAGCGCTCCGCGATGTCAGCCAGCGCCGCAACGACCGCATCGCCGATCCACTCGGAAGTCTCCGAGACTCGCGAGGAGGCGCCGGCGGATGCGCGGCCGGCCGCCCTGGTCACGCGCTCAAGTTGGCCTTCCAAGTCTTGCAGTCGCCGTTCGATCGACGAAAGGCCGGGCGCGGACAAGCGCGCGTAGCGAGACTGCTGGAACATGAGTGACCTCGTCGTCTGAAGAATACTGCCTTAACAAGCTGGTGGCGGCCTTTCGGCCGCCACCAGCAGCGATCGTCGCTTAAGCGACGTCCTTCAACCAAGTGTCGATTTCTTTCTCGGCCTGCTCCTTGGCGTAACCGTAGCGCTGCTGCAGACGTCCGGCGAGCTCCTGGCGCTTGCCCTCGACGACATCGAGGTCATCGTTGGTGAGCTTGCCCCACTTCTGCTGGGCCTTGCCCTTGAACTCCTTCCAATTTCCTTGCACGCGGTCCCAATTCATCGTTCGCTCCTTTTATGTGGACCAGAGAATTCGGAGATGCCGGGGCAACCCATCGTGGCAGGATTGGTTCCTCATCGCTCTCAGCGATGGGCGGCTCTTTGGAGACATGGTCGCTCTGAAAGACGGCACGGGCGCAGCCAACAAAAATGTCGACTGCGCCCGAGAGTCACCGGCCGAGCACGGGGAGGGGGTAATGGGCGGCCGGTCGCCATAACAATGCCGGGCGCGCCATTTGGTTCCCCTTCGCCGCGCCGAATTCGACGGAAGTTTGACACGCTGCAGCAAATTTTCTTGCGCGCGGGCACACGCACTTTGAACCGCGCGAGCCTCCGCCTCGACACATGATGCCGGACGACGTGGGCGGAACCGCGTCTGCAAGCATGCGTTTAGTTCAGGAATTCGGGTTGGCGATGGCCTGGGGGAGTTCGGGCATGAAGGCACGGGTTAATGGCTCTTCGATCAGGATATTGGGCCGGCGGCATCGGCACGGCCGTTGCCATGCTGGCGTTTGCGATCTGCCTCGAGATGCAGATGGCAACAGCCAAGCCGAGTCTTGGACCGACTCTCATCGACCGCAGCAGCAAGGGCGATCGTCTTCCATCGCTTCCGCGGCCGAGCGTTACACCGGTCAGGAAGCCGAGCTTGCTGGAAGGTTGCGAGTCGAGCGTAAGTGCGATTCGAAATCCGCAGGCCCGCGAAATTATCGGCCGATGCCTCGCTGGGGCCGCACCGACAGGCCTTTCACTCGCCTAGCATGCCCAAGTGAAACCAGGGACCTGTGGTGGTACCGCGTCTGGCCGGGCCCGGTTGGGTTTTCCTGTGGAACCAATGGCTTAAGTTGATGCTTATCGTTGGCACCGGGGGTAGCGAGGGTATGCCGTCAGAAGTTTAAGCGAGCGGACATGCCATGCGGTGATGAGTTGACGTAATTCGCGCCTGAGGCGCAAATCGGCACGGGTCTGCCCGATGCGAGTCGAGACGCATGTTCGTCCCATGAATGCCAGGGAGCCCGGGGGGCAGGAAAAGGAAGCAGGTGGCGCGGCCGCGCCCGCGCCGGGCCCGCGAAGACTTTTTTTCCAAAAGCCCGAACTGATCGCGGCCGCTCTCGAAGCCGCCGAGATCGGCGTGTGGTCGTGGGACCTTGCGAACAACCACGTGACCTGGTCGACCAATCTCGAGGCCATCCATCAAGTGGCGCCGGGCACATTCGACGGCACATTCTCGTATTTCGAGAAAGACATTCATGCCGAGGATCGTGCCAGCGCGATTGCCACGGTCACCGAGTCGTTACGCACCCACAAGCCCTACCGCACGCTCTATCGTCTGCCGCCGCAACCGGACCGCGCCGAGCGCTGGATCGAGGCGGTCGGCGCGGTCATCGTCGAGAATGGTGAGCCGGTGCAGATGGTCGGCATCTGCCGGGACGTCACTGACCGGCTCACGGTGCACCGCGAACTGCGCGCACGGGCAAGCCAGCAGGAAGCGATCGCCCGGCTCGGCGAGCGTGCGCTGGTCGAAAAGGACCTGCAGAAATTCTTCGACGAAGCATCCGCGACGATTGCCAGCATCCTTGATTTGGAGTTGGTGAAGATCCTCGAACTCGTTCCCGGCGATGCCGAGCTTCTGCTGCGGTCGGGCGTCGGGTGGAATCCGGGCTTGGTCGGCAGCGCCTACGTGTCGACTGCACGAGACACCCAGGCCGGATTTACGCTCGCCTCGGGCGGCCCGGTCATCGTCGAGAATCTCGCGACTGAAACGCGCTTCATCGGGGTGCCGCTGCTGCGCGAGCACAAGGCCGTCAGTGGCCTTTCGACCCCGATCGCCGGCCGCGACGGTCGCGCCTACGGCGTGCTCACCGCCCACTCCCGCACGCAGAGGAAATTCAACGAGCATGAAGTGTCATTTCTCTCCGCCATCGCGGCTGTGATCGCCGGCGCCATCGCGCGCCTGCACCAGGACCGGCGCCAGGAACTGATGATCCGCGAATTACGTCATCGGTCGGGCAATCTGTTCTCGCAGCTGCTCGCGCTGTTCTCTCAGACCGCGAAGAACTCGAAGAGTGTCCCCGAGCTGACCACCAAATATGCGGCGCGGGTGCTCGCGCTGGCCAATGCCCATCGCCTGGTCACTGAAGGCGGCTGGAAATCCGCCTCTCTGATGGAGCTTCTCAACCTGTTGCTGGCGCCCCATCTCGATCGCATGTCGTTTGCCGGGCCCAACGTCTTCCTTGATCCCGACGCGACCTTCGGCCTGAGCATGGCGGTGCACGAACTCGCCTCTAACGCCAGCCAGCATGGCAGCCTCTCGAACCGCACTGGCACCGTGGAGGTGACTTGGCAAGTCGACCGCACCGAGCGCGGCCTAACGTTGACGTTCGACTGGAACGAGCGCGAAGGCCCGGCACCAAAGCGTAGCCGGCGCATCGGATTCGGCACCAGGCTCATCGCCATGGTGATCGAACGCCAGCTTAACGGTGCAGTGGAGCAGAGCTTCGAGCCGCACGGCCTGCATGCGCGCCTGATCGTTCCGCTAACGCATGAGCGCTGGCCGGGCGCCCCGGTGCGCTCATTTGCGGCCGACGAACTCGAGTAACAAGAACCTTAGGCCGCGGCCTCGTGATTGATAGCGAAGTCCGCCGGCGGCACCGGACCCCACACATAGAAGGAATCCTCGGGCGGATGGTCGCCGCTCCTCCAGTCGTGATCAACCGGGATGTAGTCGACGTCGGAGGAATATTCCGAGTAGCTGCCCCAGGGATCGCGCACGTAATGGAAGTAGTTCGAGCCCAGCACGTGGCGACCGAGGCCCCAGCCGGCAATAAAGCCCTTGTCGGCCATCTGCATGGCGCCGAGCCCGATGGCGTTGATCGAGGGAACGTCCCAGCTCAGGTGGTGCAGGCCGGGAGCGTCTGATTTCACGAACGCGATCACATGGTGGTCGCTGCCGTGGATCGCGTGCATGAAGGCGATCATGTCGCCGGAGCGGTCGGACAACCGCAGTCCCAGCACCTCGCCATAGAACCTGATCGCTTTCGGGATGTCGCGCGCGAACACCAGGATGTGAGCGAGCCGCCGCGGCCGCACGAATGGCTTGCCGCTGCAGTTCGGCGCGCCGGCGGCGCCGGCCGGGCACGACAAGCTCTCGTGCGACGACTTCTCGTTCGGCGACGACTTCTCAGCGACGCAGATTTCGATCGGTATGCCGTCCGGGTCGCGGAACCAGAGCCCGTTCGATAGCGCGCCGGGCGGCGGATCGATGCGTTCGATCCGCAAAGCCTCGAGCCGTTCGCGGAAGCGCGGCAGGTCGTCCTCGAACGCGCCGAAGGAGATGAATTGCAGCTTCTTGCGCGGCCCCTCGACGATCGAGCCCCAGCGGTGCGGGTGTCCCTGAGTGTGCAGGTTGAGCCGACCGCCCTCCTCCCGCACCTCGAGCCCGAAGCATGAATAGAACTTGCGTGCCTGTTCGAGATCGGAGACCGAGAAGTTGAAGTGGTCGAGCGAGTGCACGCCGAGTTCGCCCGGCCGGCGCTGGACGGGCTGCACGAGCGATCGGATCTGCGTCATCGGACGCCTCCTGCTGGTATTCGAGCCTCGGCCACGATCATATCCTCAGCCCCATTGCGGGAAAAGCGACAACGCATTTCCCCGGTCAATCGCGTCGCGCTGCGCCTGCGGCATCGTCACCGCCTGGTAGGTCTTGACCGCCTCGGCGATCACGCGCGAGTTCGCGAACGGCCAGTCGCTGCCGAACACGATCCGGTCGGACGCCGCGACGCCGGCGAGGCAGGCGAACGTCTCGGCGGTGGGCGCCAGCGCGTTGTCGTACCAGAACCGCCTGAACCGGGCATAGACCTGCGCCGGCGCAAGCTGTTCAAGTCGCGCATCGATCATCGGCGACACCGAGAGCCGCCAGGCGAAATAGGGCATCAGGCCGCCGGCATGCGCGAGCACGAATCGGATGCGGGGGAAACGTTCGATCGCCCCGCTGAATACGAGGTTCACGGCGGCGCGCGTCGTATCGAACACGTATTCCATCATGAAGCCGGGCCACGGCAGTTCGAGGCCCCGGCTCGATGGGTGCAGCGCCGGGTGGATGAAGACGACAGCGCCGCGGGCATCGAGCGCTTCGAGCACCGGGTCGAATGCCGGATCGCCGAGGAACTTCTCGCCGTAGCTCGCGAACAGGCAGACGCCCTGGTGCGCAAGCTGGTCGAGCGCGTAGTCGATCTCGCGGACGGCGTCGGTTACGGTCCACATCGGCACGACCGCAAGCGCGCCGAGGCGCCTGGGCCAGCGCGCGCCGAGCTCCGAGGCATATTCGTTGCAGCGCCGCGCAAGGGCCGCCGCCTTGGCAGGCTCGCCGAACTGCACTCCGGGCTGGGCAAGCGAGGTGAGCGCGACTTCGATGCCGGTTGCGTCCATCTGCTCGAGCGCACGGTCCGGCGACCACTCGGGATAGCGCCCGATCGCCGGCCCGCCGCCGGCCGCGTAGACGGCCTCCTGATAGAACGGCGGGATGAGATGGAAGTGGATGTCGATGCGGCGGGGCGAAGGCATCAATGGCTCATGAGAGCGAGACTGCTCATGCGATCCCGAACAGCTGCTGCGCGTTGCGATAGCAGATCTTCTCCTTATCGGTGGGTGAAAGCCCGATCGAGTCGAGCACCGCCAAGGTCGAGCGGATGTAGCCCGGCCCCTTCTCCTTGTCGAACGGACAATCCGACGCGAAGAGCGTGTGGTCGGGCGTGAAAAAGTCGATGCCGCAGATGGTGGCAGCGCGCGCGCCTTCGACCGCGGTATCACCGTAGAAACCCTTGAAGTAGTCGTAAGGGCGCTTCTTCAGGCTCTTGAGCAGCGCGCCGTAGTCCTCGTCGGAGGTGCGCGCGCCGAGCTGATCGAAGCTGTGCCCAACCCTGCCCTCGAGATACGGAATGACCCCGCCAAGATGGTGCGAAATGATCTTGAGATCGGGATAACGGTCCATGATGCCGGAGAACACGAAGCGTGCGAGTGTCACGCCGGTCTCGTAGGGCCAGCCGAGCACGCTGCAGATTTCGTATTTGGAATAGGTCTCGGTCGGGTAGTCGGGCATCTGCCGCGTGCGCGAGGGATGCAGCAGGATCGGCTTGCCGGATTTCTCGATCACCTCGTAGATCGGCCAGAACTGCTTCTCGTCGATCGGTGCGCCATTGGCATTGGTGGCGAGCTGGATCGCGTTGGCGCCGTTCTTGAGCACGCGCTCGGCTTCCTTCGCCGCGGCATCCGGGACATTCATCGGCAAGAGCGACGAATAGCCGACAAAGTGCTTGGGGTGCTTGGCCATGATCTCGGCGAGGCCGTCGTTGGCGACGCGCGCCATCTCCGGAGATCGTTCCGGAGGAAACAAGCGTTCCACGGGCGGCAGGCCGTGCGAAAGCACCTGTGCATAGTCGGGGAACTGCTCGACCACGCGTAGGCGCTGCTCGATCTCGAACAGCGCCGGAATCCCGCGCACCCGCTTGCCCATGTCCTTGGCGGCCGCCGGGCTTTCGAGGAGGGCATCAAAATAGCGCTTCGGAAAGAAATGCGTGTAGGCGTCGATGGTGCGCACTGTGTATTCCCCCCGTCTCTAACCACACATTCGGACGGCCAGTCGCTTGATTGGTCGGGCCGCGAGTTCCGTCATCTCTACCCGCTTGCAGGGAGAGGTGACGGTGGCTGGCCTCACTGTCAATGAGTGCCCCGACCAGATCAATGCGCGGTCCGTACCAGGCCGAGCTTCGCCAAGATCGGCTCGTCGGTGACGCGGAATATAACGGCATCCTCGACGGCCTCGATCGCATGGGCGTGCCAGCATGGCATCGCGGCGACGTCGCCGCGATCAAGCACCTCGGCGAAGCCGCCCTCGGCGCTGATCCGCGCCTTGCCGCTGACGACTGCATAGATGTTGTTCGTCGTGCCCTTGGGAATCGCGATATTGCCGCCTCTCGGCTGCCGGATGAGGTGGAGCCCGATCGTCGGCATCACGTCCTTGGCGATCTCGACCGTCTTGGCCTCGCGGCCGGTGCCAAGCACCTCGCCCGCGGGAATGCGCATCGTCGACTTTCCGTGCGCTGTGATCGGCTCGAGACCGCCGCTCGGATGCGGCTCGAAGAACATCGCCTCGGTGAGCTGGATGAATGGGATGTCGAGGAAATCGATCCAATAGCTGGTCTCGTTGCTCTCATTGGCGTGCCCGTGCCAGGACCACGCCGGAGTGAGCACCACGTCGCCCGGCGCCATGTCGATACGGGCGCCGTTGACCACCGTGTAGGTGCCGGCTTTGCCTGCGAGCACGAGGCGCAGCGCCGCCGCCGAATGGCGGTGCGTGCGCGCGGTGTCACCCGCCATCACGCACTGATAGGCGGCGACCAGGTGACGCGTGGTGGCGTAGCTGTTGCCTTCGATCGGATTGACCATGATGAGGTTGCGCCGCTCGGTCTGCTCCTGCGGCACCATGTTGTGCGACGCATCGAGCGCGCGCTTGGCGGCGGCGAACCGCCATACCGCGGGCTTGAATTTCGGCTTGGGCTCCGGCCACATCGACGGCTCGGCGCGCGCCCAGCCGGGCGAGAAGCTCAAGCGGCTGAGCTCCGAGTAGTAGGGGGATTGCAGGTCATGTTTCATTGCTGGCCTCTCAAGGGGCAATTTTCGCGCACTCACGATGCAACCTCAAGCCGACTAGTGCCCCGAACCCGAGTTCGCTCGCCACTGCCGCGAATCCGATTGTGAACTTCGGCTTCAAAGGGGCACTAGAAATCATAGAGTTGCTAGTGGCCCTTGGTTCCGATGTTCGCATGAGAATGTGCCGCCAGTACCGGCGAACTTCGGAATCGGGCCACTAGCCCCGGCAAAGGGCCGCCCGCCGCGCACACAATCGATCAGCGTGCGCGCGTCCTCGGGTTCCGTGTCGGCGCGCCAGGCGACGTGCCCGTCGGGCCGCACCAGCACCAGGCGGCGTTCGTAAGCCTGGCGCACTGCCGGCACATCGAGCGCCACGACCGTGAGCGGGACGCCGGCCGCAGCCGTGGCGCGGACAAGGCTTGCGCCGGACGGCGCGTCGGCACCGAGCCGCAGCAGCGCGAAGCCGCGTCCATAGAGGTCGAGCGTCGAGCGCCCATCCGGCAGCCACACGTGCGGGGCGCGCGCGCCGGGCCGCGCGGTCTGCGTATAGGTCTGCGCTTCGAGCGGCGGCGCCGGCGTGCCGTCCGGCCACACGATCGGCGAGTCATCGTAGCGGTAGCCGAGGTGATAGCCGTTCATGAACCACTCGTGCCGCATGATCTCGGTGTACCAAGCACCGTAGGCCTTGCGCGCCGCGTCGCCCCCGGGGCCCGGCTGGAACACCTCGGGCGGCGGCTTGTGGGTGGTGCGCGGCGCCAGCATGCGCTTGAGGTTCTCGGTCGAGGCGGTGATGTTGCGCACCGCGACCGGCTTCCTTTCGATCTCGTAGGTCTTGAGCAGGTTCGGCCCAGCCCAGCCTTTGAGAACCGCATCGAGCTTCCAGCCGAGGTCGACCGCGTCCTGCATGCCGGTGTTCATGCCGAGCGCGCCGGTCGGCGAGGTCAGATGCACGGCGTCGCCGGCGAGGAACACGCGATCGGTGCCATAGCTATCGGCCACGAGCTCGCGCCGCACCCAGCGCATGACGGAGAGGATCTCGTAGTCGAAGTCCTTGCCCATCGCGCGCACGATGGCGGCGCGGATGTCGGCCTCCGAGTGATTGACCTTGTCGGGCGTGCCGACGATCGACATGCGGAAGCGGTCGGCGCCGTTGATCGCCACGATGGTGAGCCAGGTGCCTTCCGGCCCGATGAAGATGAAGCGGTAGCCCTTGCCCTTGTCGTGCAGCAGGTGGAAGTCGGGACAGCGAAAGATGACATTGGTGGTGTAGGTGAGTGCCGGATGACCGCTCATGTGGATGCCGAGCTGCTCGCGCACGGTGGACGCGCCGCCGTCGGTGCCGACAAGGTAATCGCTCTCAATGATCCGCGTCGCGCCGGTGAGATTGTCGCGCACGGTTGCGACCACGCGGTCGGGTTTCTCCTCGAATGTCAGAAGCTCGGTGTCGTGGTGGAGCGTGACCGACGAAAACGATGTCGCGAACCGCTTGATGATCGGATCGAACATGTCCTGCGGCACGCGCTCGCGCTTCTGCGGGCTCTCGGGCGGGCAGGCCTCGAAGGCGCGGCCGGGGAATTTCTCGCGGCCAAGCTCGTAGCCGGTGAATGCGGTGAGCCAGACGTAGTCCTGCGGATAGTCGCCCGGATAAGGCGCATCGCACACCCAATCGGCGATGCCCCAGCGGCGGCAGAACTCCATCGTCCGCACGCCGATGAGGTCCATCTTGGGGTGTTCGATCCTGCCGTCGGTCTTCTCAATCAGCGTGCAGGCGACGCCGCGCCATCCGAGATCGCCCGCAAGCGCAAGCCCGACCGGGCCGGCGCCGACGATGAGGACTGGAGTGCGGGTGGTCTCCGTCATCAATTCACACCTTGTACTTATGCTCCAACGCGTCGAACGCGTCCTTGCCGACGAGCCGCTGGCGTTCGGAGAAATCGACCGCGAGCGTGTTGGCGTCCCCGACGCGGCCGTTCTTACGCAGTGCGCCGAGCGCGAGCTGCATGCCGCGCAGCGAGGCCTGCAGTGCGAGGTTGGCGTAGAGCACACCGGCGAAGCCGAGCTGCTTGAGCTCGTCGTTCGCCAGCTCAGGCGTCTTGCCGCCAAGCACGATGTTGACGAGCTGCGGCCAGGGCAATTTTCCGATCGCAGCGATCTGCTCAGCAGTTTTCGGCGCCTCGACGAAGCCGACGTCCGCCCCGGCTTCGCAATAGCGGTGCGCGCGCTCGATCGCGGCCTCGAAGCCGTCCACCGCAATGGCGTCGGTGCGCGCCACAATGATGAGATCGGCGTCGCTGCGCGCGTCGGCGGCGGCCTTCACCTTCGCCACCATCTCGGCGGCCGGGATCACCTCCTTGCCCTCGAAATGGCCGCAGCGCTTGGGGAAGGCTTGATCCTCGATCTGGATCGCATCGGCGCCGGCTCGTTCCAGGAGCCTGACGGTGCGGACCATGTTCATGGCATTGCCGAAGCCGGTGTCGGCGTCGA
>Ga0066388_100001916_pt1 | contig 12257 bp, 11 predicted proteins | sample PanSoiMetaGPlot6_FD_64539 | JGI IMG/M metagenome (GOLD analysis project Ga0066388, IMG submission 64539) | Tropical forest soil microbial communities from Panama analyzed to predict greenhouse gas emissions - Panama Soil - Plot 6 (Hybrid Assembly) | ecosystem: Environmental > Terrestrial >... | reverse complement strand
AGAACCAGGTACCGGCGATGCCGAACCAGCTGAACGTGCCCGTGGACACCGAATCGCCGGCCGCCGCCGCATCCGTGACAACCTGGAAGTCCATTCCCCACCCCGTGCCCGGCGCCATCGTCTTCAGCGGATCCGGGTTCACGTGGTTCGTGCGCATCATCTCGACCGTGCGCGGCGCGAGTAGACGGACGCCGTTGAAGTGGCCGCCCTGCAGCAGCATTTCACAGAAGCGCGCGTAGTCGGATGCCGTCGAGAACAGCCCGCCACCTCCCGACGCGCCGACCGGCGCCAACGTCGGATCCGGCCGGTTCGGATCGATGGCCAGCGTGGGCCCCGATCCCGTGTGCACGAGCGCATGACGCGCAAGCTTGTCCTTGGGGACGTAGAAGCCGGTGTCCTTCATGCCGAGCGGCTCGAAGATGCGCGTGCGGAGGAAATCCGCGAACGATTGCCCCGAGAATTTCTCGATGAGGTAGCCCTGCACGTCGACGCCGATGCTGTACGACCACCGCGTCCCTGGCTGCGCCAGGAGCGGCATCTTGGCGAGTCCGTCGATCATCGCCTGCAGCGGCGCGCGCGAGTTGAGCACGTTCGCGTCGATGATCATCTTGTCCACCGGGTTGTTCGGGTTGAGGATGTAGGCCAGTCCCCCGGTGTGCGTCATCAGCTCGCGCATCGTCATCGGCCGGCGCGCATCTTCGAGCTTCGGCGTGCCGTCGTCGTTCTTGCCTGTGTAGACCTTCAGGCGCGCGAGCTCAGGAATGTGGCGGGAGATCGGATCTTCGAGCCGCCACTTCCCTTCCTCGTGCAGCATCATCATCGCAACGCCTGTCACCGGCTTGGTCATCGAGTAGATGCGGAAGATCGAGTCCTTCTGTACCGGCTCCGGCTTCCGTACGTCGAGCTGTCCGACGGCGTTGAAGTGGACGATCTTTCCGTGCCGCTCGAACAGCGTCACCAGACCGGCCACGCGTTTCTCGTCCACCAGCGATTTCATCGCGACGTCGATCCGTCGAAGCCGTTCGGAGGAGACGCCCACCGACTCGGGCGATGCGGGCCCCAGATCGCGGACGCTCTTCTCGACTGCCTTCAGGTGACCGGCCGTCGCCTGCGCGCTGAGTCGCACATTGGGCGCGAGCGCAAGCGCGGAGAGCGACAGCGTAATCAGACCGAACGCGAGGGATCGAAGGTGGCGGACCATGCGGCTCCTTTGTTTTGTCAGGTGGTGGTCGAAACCGTGCAGCAGGATTATGCACGGAAACGCGGCCTGCTCAAGACGCGAGCGAGTATGCTGTCGCGAGGAATTCGGAGGGATCCGTGGTTGTCGCGGCGTCGAATACTGTCGAATCCCGGGCGTCGTGGGCTGGTTGGATCAACGTGGTCGTCGCCTCGGTGATCATGCTGGCGACGCTGCCCGGCCGCACGCAAGGCCTTGGCCTCATCACCGAGCCGATGCTGCGTGACCTGCAGCTCGGTCGCGTCGTTTACGCGAACATCAACCTTTGGGCGACGCTCATCGGGGCTGCCATCTGTCTCCCCATCGGACGCCTGTTCGATCGCGCGGGCCTGCGAAGCGCGACGCTCGCCCTGACGGCGCTTCTGAGCGTCGTCGTCTGGACGATGAGCCGCATCGCCGGCGGGGCCGTCCTGCTCTTTCTGCTGGTGCTGGCCACACGCGCGATCGGACAAAGCGCGCTCTCTGTGGCGAGCATCACGGCAGTTGGAAAGTCCTTCGACCGCCAGGTAGGCGTAGCCATGGGCGTCTACTCCGTGCTTCTGAGCCTGCTGTTCGCTGGAGCCTTCGTCGCCGTCGGCAACGTCGTTCGCGTGAGCGGATGGCGGACAGCGTGGGCGCAAGTCGCAGTCGGACTCCTCGTGGCGGCTCCGCTGGTGCTGCTGCTCCGCGAGACGCCGGTCGGCGCCGGCCCTGCGGCGCACGGCGACGAAAACGACGATGGCGGCGGACTCACGCTCGCCGCCGCGCTGCGAACGCCGGCTTTCTGGGTGTTCGGCGGCGCCACGGCATCGTTCGGGCTCGTGTCATCCGGTCTCGGTCTGTTCAATGAAGCGGTGCTCGCGGAGCGCGGATTCGATCAACCGACGTACGTCGCCTTCCTCGCCTCGACGTCGATCCTCGCGCTCGTCGGCCAGCTCGGGTGCGGCTGGCTCACGTTGCGATGGTCGATGACGCGGCTCTTGTTCGTCGCCATGGGAATCTACGGCATCGCGCTCGCGGGTCTGCCGCTCGTCACGGTCCGTCCTCAACTCTGGACCGTCGCCGTTCTGATCGGATTGTCCGGAGGAATGATCACCGTCATCTTCTTCGCAGTCTGGCGGCAGGCCTTCGGCTCGGCGCACCTCGGACGCATCCAGGGTGCGGCGCAAATGCTCACGGTCGTCGCATCCGCTGTCGGCCCGCTCATGTTCGCCAAGTGCGCCGAGCTGACCGGGTCGTACGCGCCGGTCCTCTGGACGCTGGCCCCGTGTGTGTTTATGCTGGGCCTCGCTGCGCTGCGAACCGCTATGCCGCGTGGAGTGTTATGACAGTACGACGCATCCTCAAGTTCTCAGCCCTTGTCGTGCTCGCAGTGGCCATCTTCGGCGCGGGATGGTTGACGGGCCGTCTTGGCCTCGGCGCGGCCATGAATCCCGCCTCGCTGCCCGACCTGGAACGTCAGTTCACCGAGCGGATGCGCGACGTGACGCTGGTCGGCTCCTTCACCGTGGCCGGCAGGGAAGATCGCACGCCTCGTGCGGATCGGTACGAGATTTCCGGCGTGTCGAAGGTCGGTGAGAATCAATGGCGCTTCGACGCCGGCATGTCGTGCTGCGGCGTCAAAGGCACGATTCCAGTCGTGGTGCCGATGCAATGGGTCGGCGACACGCCGATGATCATGATGACGGATACGAACCTGCCGGGGCTGGGCACGTTCTCAGTGCGGGTGTTTTTCTACGGCGATCGGTACGCCGGGACCTGGCAGCACGGACAGGTCGGCGGCCATATGTCCGGCCGCATCGAAAAGCACGCCGCGTCGGATTGAGGCGGCTCAGGGCGTTTCCAGGCTGGCGATCACCTGCACCAGCTTGGAAATCTCGACCATATCTTTGAACGAACCTTTGACTGTGTGCGCATCGGAACGGGCCAGGCCGGGCACGAACGCGGCTCGCTCCGCGTCGATGGTCAGCTTGAATCCCACTTCGAGCTCGATCGGCGCGGTCACGCGGTACGGCCTCAGCGATCCAACCTTGCCCATCGCACGCGCCACGCCTTCGCGAATCATCGCCTGGCCGCGGGCCGGCGTGACAGTCATCGCAGAGTGATAGCCGTACGGCTCCTTGACGATGGCGCCTTCAGCCGTCGGAACGACCTTCTGCAACTGCGTCACGGCCAGGCGATCGCCCGAGATGAATGCGACGGGCACGCCGAACTGGCCGGCGACGGCGGCGTTGAAGATGCCTTCCGACACTTCCATCCCGTTCAACCGAATGCCAAGGAGGCGCGCGCTGGAGATGGTGTGGCTCCTCACCGCGCCCGCTGCCCATTCGCTGCCGTGGTACCCGATGAACACGGCGGCCGCAAACGTGTCGTCGACGCCCTGCATCATCTCGAGCGGCCGCGGAAACCCCCGCACGATTCGCACGTCGTCCGGCAGCCGGTCGATGAGGACGCTCTGGCCGTTGCCATGCGAGTCGCAGACGACGATGTCGGCGGGACCGGTGTCGCGGATGCCGGCGATCGCGGCATTCGTCTCGCCGGTCATCCACTCGCGCGCCCGCTGATACTCGAACCCGTCCGGTCCGAGCTGCGCCGGCTGCACGACACCGGTGATGCCCTCCATGTCGACCGAGATGAAGACCTTTCGGGGACGGGGCTGCGCGGAAACAACGAGCGGAAGCACAACGAGAACTGCGAGAATGCGCTTCATGGGCGCGCCATTGTACGCCGTATGAGTCCACGGACGCCGATTCCCGACGACGTCGAGGAACACCGCGACCGGCACTGGCGCCGCGAAGCGACGCAGCAGGTCGAGAGCGCGTTCGACGCCGAACGCTTCATCGAGCAGGTCGGCTTCGCCGCTTGCCTGACTGATTGCCGCCGGCCGGGACCGTCGCTCTTCGTGGCCGTTTGCGGGCGCCGCGACGCGGTGATCCCGCGCAACGTGCAGAAAGATCCGGAGGCGTCGCTGACGTGGGTGCTGAAGGACGAGCTGCTGCAGCGAGGCAACGTGTACTACGCGAAGCTCGCGCGCGGGAAGGCGATGTTTCTCGCTCCGCGCATGATCCCGCACTTTCACGCCGTCTGGGGTGTGCGCCGATCGGACGAGAAACGACGACTGAGCCGGAACGCGCAGCGGATCTTGAGGGTGCTGCGCAGGGAATGGGAGATGGGCACGGCGGATCTTCGCGACGAGTCCGGTGTGAAGAACAGGACCGCGTTCACCAGGGCGCTGGACGAGTTGCAGACCGCGATGATCGTGGTGCCGAGCCAGGTTCTCTATCAGCCGACGTTCACGTACCTGTGGACGCTCGGCATCGGACGATTTCCGGAGGGGCTCATGAAGCGGGTGGCACGCGACACCGCCCTGCGCGAAATCGCCCGGTGCTTTCTCTCGAGCGCGGGCATGACGATTCCCGGCGAGCTCGCCCGCGTGGCGGGTCTGTCGCGGCCCGAGGCCGGACGCGGCAACCGCGCACTCGTGGCCGAAGGGTTCGCGACAACGCCCGCGCCGGGCGTCTATCATTTGACGGCTCGATAAGGAGGCGCCGGATGGGGGCGACAACCTGGCGGTACTACACGCGCTATCAACCGTTCGCGGAAGTCGCGTTCCGCGAGCTGCGCGCCGACGTGTTCGCGCGTGGCGACTACGTCCAGCCGCCCCAGTCGATCGACGATCTGCTACTGCCAACCGAACGACGGGTCGGTCGCCATGCCGCGTCGTCCGATCAGAAGCGCCAGATCGAGCGGGAACGTGTGGTATTCAGCGCGATCGAGAGCGGTGACGTGCGTGGCCTGAGTCCCGCTATCCGGAACTTCGCCAAACAAATGCGCGATCTACGTCAGGTAACCGTGTTTCGTGGAACCCGGCAGGGCGGCTCTGGCATGACCAGACCGCAATCGATCGCCGAGCTGCTGGAACGGGCCGGCGAGAGCGGCACACACTCGATCCTCGACATCGAACGTGTGGGCGCTCGGCCCGGCTTCGGCGTTGCGACGGCGCTGTCGGCGCAGGCGCTTCGGCGAGCATTCGGAACGGACGCGCCGACACACGACCAGGTTGAAGACCACTGGCTGGAAGTCGCCGAGCAGCTCCATCGCTGGCACGCGCGGTACCTGGTCGTCCATCGGGACGGCAAACCCGACGAGTATGCGTTCGTCGGCTCCTCCGGCGACTGAGCCGCATGCACTCGTACGATCTGATCCTGACCCTCTCGGGCGGCCTCGCCGCCGCGCTGGTCCTGGGCTATTTCACGCAGCGGATCGGCCTGTCGCCCATCGTCGGGTACTTGCTGGCCGGCACGATCGTCGGGCCGCATACGCCGGGGTTCGTCGCCGACACGGCCCTGGCCGAGCAGCTCGCGGAGATCGGCGTCATCCTGCTGATGTTTGGCGTCGGGCTCCAGTTTCATGTCGAGGAGCTCCTCGCCGTGCGGCGGGTCGCCGTTCCTGGCGCGATTGCGCAGAGCGGAGTCGCCACGCTACTCGGAATGGCGCTCGCACGCGCGTTCGGCTGGGATTGGTCTGCCGGGTTGGTTTTCGGGATGGCGCTTGCCGTCGCCAGCACGGTCGTCCTCGTGCGGGTCCTGTCCGACAACAACGATCTCCACACGCAGGCCGGCCACGTTGCCGTGGGCTGGCTCGTCGTCGAGGACCTGTTCACGGTTATCGCATTGGTGCTGCTGCCCGGGCTGTTCGGTACGACCGCTACCCAGATTCCGTTGTGGAAGGCGCTCGGACTTACGGTATTGAAGGTCACGGCGCTGGTCGGGTTTACTGCGATCGTCGGCGCCAGGGTGATTCCACGAGTGCTGGATTACGTCGCCGACACGCGGTCGCGTGAGCTGTTCACGCTGACCGTATTGGTGATCGCCCTCGGCATTGCGGTCGGTTCCTCGTTCATTTTCAGTGTGTCCATGGCGCTCGGCGCGTTCCTCGCCGGCATGATCGTCGGCCGATCCGATTACAGCCTGCGCGCCGCATCGGAAGCGCTCCCGATGCGGGATGCGTTTGCGGTGCTGTTCTTTGTTTCCGTCGGCATGTTGCTGGATCCCGGCGCGTTGATCCAGTCGCCAGCGCTCGTCATCGGCGCGTTGGCAATTGTGCTGTTGGGGAAACCCTTCGTTGCGCTGGTCCTGGTATGGGCGATGCGCTACCCGTTCAGAGCAGCGTTGACGGTCGCCATCGCTCTCGCCCAAATCGGTGAGTTTTCGTTCATTCTGGCGACGATTGGGCGCGAGCTCGGGATCCTGACGACCGCAGCGACGAATGCGATCGTCGCAACGTCGATCGTGTCCATCATTCTCAACCCGGTCGCCTATCGAACGATTCGGCCGATCGAGCGGCGGCTGGCGGAGTTCCCGGGCCTGTCCGCAGTGCTGAATCGAGAGCCCGCCCGCGCCTCTGGCCTGAAAGATTCGGGCGTTCGGCTCGCCGATCCCGGCCACCGTGCCGTCGTCATCGGCTACGGCCCAACAGGCCGCGCCGTGGCTCGTTTGCTCACGGACAACGGCATTGCGACAACGGTCGTCGACCTGAACATCGACGTCGTTCGTGCGCTGCGCGAGGAGGGCTTCGACGCGATATACGGCGACGCCACGCGGCCTGACACGCTCGAGGCGGCGGGCGTCGCGAAAGCCGGCAGCTTCATCCTCGGCTCCGCGGGCATGGCGAACAGTGAGGACGTCATCCGCATGGCGCGCGCCATGAACCCGGAGATCGAAGTGCTGGCGCGCGCGTCATACCTGCGTGATGTCCCGGTGTTGAAGGCCGCCGGCGCGAACCGCGTGTACTCCGGTGAAGGAGAGGTCGCGCTCGCGTTCATCGAGGACATCCTCGACCGGCTCGGAGCGACGCCCGAGCAGATCGACCGGGAACGTGCGCGAGCGCACGGCGAATTGTCTGGGGGCGCGTGACGACTCAGCTACAATCCTGGTCCGACGCCCATCCTGGAAGGAGTTATACCGTGCGCATTTCTCGTCGATCGTTTCTTCACTCGTCGGCGGCGGCCGGCCTCGGTGCCGGCGTCGCGGCCTGCGCGGGCGCGCCAAGCGCCCAAAGCACAACGGAACGCTCAGGCGCGCCGCGCCGGATGACCGACGGCATCGTCCCCATTTCGGACGATGAACGGAAGGCGCGCATCGAGCGCGCGCGACGGCTGATGGCAGAGAACCGCCTCGACGCGATTTATCTCGAAGGCGGGTCGAGCATGTTCTATTTCACCGGCGTGCGGTGGGGATTGAGCGAACGTCCCTTTGTCGGCGTGATTCCCTCGAAAGGCGACCTCGCCTGGGTATGTCCTGGCTTCGAGGAGGCGCGCGCGCGCGAACTCGTGAAGGGTAACGCGGACGTACGCGTATGGCAGGAGGACGACAGCCCGTACCGGCTCGTTGCTCAGATTCTCAAGGACCGGGGCGCGACCGGGCGCGTCGGCGTCGAGGAGCGTTTGCGCTTCTTCATCTTCGACGGCGTGAGGAAGGAAGCGCCGTCAATCGAGTACGCGAGCGCGGATCCGGTGACGGCGGGCTGCCGCATGATCAAGTCGCCAGCGGAGATTGCGCTGATGCAGCGCGCCAACGATCAGACGATTGCCGCTTACAAGGTGGGCCTCTCCTCGCTGCGCGCCGGCATGACGCAGGGTGACCTGCGCGACATCATCCTCGCTGCGTTTCGCGACGTCGGCGCGACCGGCGGCAACGTGTCGGTCAGCTTCGGCGAGTACAGCGCGTTCCCGCACGGCAGCATTACGCCCCAGAACCTGAAAGAGGGCGACGTCGTGCAGATCGACGGCGGCTGCAACGTCGACGGCTATCAGTCCGACATCACGCGGACGGCTGTGTTCGGCAAGCCGACCACACGTCAGATCGACGTCTGGAACCTCGAGCAGCGCGCCCAGGCGGCTGCCTTCGCCGCGGCGAAGCCAGGCGTCCCGTGTGAAGCGGTGGATACGGCCGCACGCAAGGTGATCACCGACGCCGGATTCGGACCGGGCTACAAAGTGCCCGGGCTTCCCCATCGCACCGGCCACGGCATCGGCCTGGACGGACACGAGTGGACGAACTTCGTGAAGGGCAACACGACGCCGCTTCAGCCGGGGATGTGCTTCAGCGACGAGCCGATGATTGCCATCTACGGCGAATTCGGGATCCGCCTCGAGGATTGTTTGTACATCACGGATAGCGGCGCCAGATTCTTCACGCAGCCCAGCCCTGCGATCGATCAACCGTTTGCATGACGCCGATCTCGCGTCGCGAGTGGATGAAGGATGTCGGGGGCGTGACGCTCGGTTCTGCGCTCGCGGCATCCGGCCAATCGCGACCCGCGGTTCAGCCGAATGGGACGATCGTGCCCCGGACGTCGACGGCCGGCGTTTTCGTGCCACCCCGGGGCCGCTCCTTCCAGAAATTCAGCTTCGACTTTCCTGAACCTTCCGTGGTCTTCGACGGCCACGAGCTCAGTTTTCGTGTCTTCTCGCCCGAGAACACGTACGCGCTTTCCGCGCCGAGCCTGCATGTCGCGCCCGTCGACCGCGGGCTCGAGATCCAGTGCACGGAGTTCGTCTGGGCCGGCGGTCAGGAGCGGACGCCTGCGAGGCTGACAGCACGGCTCACGCGAACGGGCGGCGGCGACATCGAGTGCACGGCGGCCGTTGAGATGGACGGGCCCATCAAAGCTGTCGGTCTGGTGGTGCGCGGCATCCCGCGCGGCCGGATTTCCGCGGGCGGCGCGCCGTTCTTCGATCCACGCGACGACGAAGTGCTGCTCGGCTATCCGTTTTCGGGCGGTGACCTTTTCGGACCGCAGACCAACGGCGGTCTGACGACGCCGCTTGTACTCGTCCAACCGGCCGGCGGCGACGCCATCGTCGCGCTATCAGCGCTCGACGATCGCGTGCGCACCAAACGCTTTTACCTGCAGCCCGGCGAGGACGGTTATCGGGTCGAAGCGCTCGTGGAGGCGGAGGGCTGGCGCCGGTCGCGAACCCTGCAGACGCCTACGTGGCGCATCGCGCGGGCAGCGACGATTGCCGCGGCGTGCCAACCGCATTACGGGCACGTCGAGCGCGCCTTTCACGTGCCGCGGTGGGACACGCGCCCCGACGTGCCCGACTGGCTCCGAAAGACGGCGCTTGTCGTGACGCTGCACGGCATGCACTACACCGGATACATCTTCAACAACTACGCGCGCATGCTGGCGATTCTGAAATGGATGGCCACGCGCATCGCTGCGGAACGCGTTCTCGTCTTTCTCGCGTCGTGGGACGGCCGCTACTACTGGGACTACCCGCTCTACAAGCCGGCCGATCGCATGGGCGGCGATGCCGGCTTCCGCGCGCTCGTCAAGGACGGACAGGCGCTCGGCTTCAGGATGATGCCGATGTTCGGCGCGAACACGGCGAACCGCGGGCAGACGATGTTCGCGCAGATCGAGGACGCGGCGACGTCGAAGATCGACGGGGACCAGTTCGATCTCAACTGGGTGGACTGGGACAACGACCGGCACCACGAGGGCTGGCTCGCCTACATGAACCTGGGCGTCGATTCATGGCGCACCTGGCTCACCGATCGCATCGCCGACGTGATCGATCGATACGGCGTCGACGCCTACTTCCTCGACATCATCGGCGGCTGGGTGAACAACCCGGCGGCGGACATGCACGAGGGCGCGCGGCGTCTGGTCGCCGATCTGCGCCGCCGGTTTCCGCGCGTGCTCGCCGTCGGCGAGATGCACTACGACGCGATGCTCGAATTCATTCCGCTCTACCACTCGTTCGGCCAGACGCTCGTCGCCGATCTCGTGCAACGCCACGCGAAGTTCTTCCAGCACTTGAGCCATCCCGCGCCGGGTCGCGGCAGCACCGGCGTGCACGAGGCGGGGTTCGGCCGCTGGAATCCGCAGACGCTGTCGCTGACCGAGACGGCGATTCCGACGCTGAACATCGTCGACGACACCTTCGACACACACCGCGCCGAGATGGACGCCGTGATTCAGCGTGCGAAGGAGCGGGCGCCGTAAATCGTGCCAGATGGAGCGCGTATGGACCTGGACACGCTTTGGCTTGTTGCCGACCGCGCGCGGGCAAGAGCACGGCTGGCTGCGGAGGACGTCTCGTTTGTCCGCGACGTCGCGCCCGATCAACTCGAGTCCTTTCCACGCGTGAAATTGCCAACGACCATTCGGCACCCGGCAGGCTTCTCGGTCGCAGGGGCGTCCGTCGGCACGTTCGTTCGCGGCGCATTGCTGGTCGCCGGACAGAAAGCGCTGGGCAGAAGGTTTGGAGGATCCGAATTCTACGAGCGCGTGGAGAGGGACTTGGCGTTTCGCATCATGCGCTCACATTTCCACAACGGCTACCCGAAGGGTGCTCACTGCTGCACCCAGTGCACGCTCGCGGTGATTCCAGTGCTTGAAGCCGGCGCGATTCGCTACTTCGACTGTCGTGATTTGTCGCGATCCGTGAAGCGGCTCGTTCGGCAACGGCAGTGGCGGTTTGCCAAGCCAGCCGATCCACGAATGGTGCGCTGGGCTTTGGGTGACCAGCCGGAAGGATGATGCTGGTTCCCGGATGAATGGGTGTCAACAGCAGCCGGTCCATTACCATGGTAATATGATCATTATGGCTCTGGCGCATTCGAGGCTTACGGCGCAAGGCCAGATTTCGGTTCCAGCCAAGGTCCGCCAGAGACTCGGCGTCGGCCCCGGTTCGGTCCTGGAGTGGGACGAAGAAGCCGGTCACGTCGTGGTGCGAAAGGCTGGCCGGTATACGTCTGAGGACATTCATCGGGCGGTCTTTCCACGACAGCCCAAGCGCCGAACCCTCGCAGACATGAAGGAAGGCATCCGGCGGCACATCAAGCGGCGACATGCGAGCCGTTGATACCCACGTCCTGGTTCGCCTGGTCACGCGCGACGACGCGAAACAGGTGGCGGCCGCGGAGGCCTTTGTCGCCACGGGGGCGTGGGTGCCGCATCTGGCCCTGGCCGAAACCACCTGGGTGCTGGCCACCGTCTACGATCGCAGCCCCGAGGCCGTCGCAACGGCAGTCGAGATGTTGTTGAGCCATCAGCATCTGACGGTGCAAGACGCCGATGCCGTTGCCGCAGCCGTCGAGCAGTTTCGGCGCCGCCCGGCAGTTGGCTTTTCGGATTGCCTGATGGTGGAGGTGACTCGGAAAGCCGGCCACGGTCCGCTTGGGACCTTCGATCGGAATCTCGGCAGAGTTGAAGGCGCCTTTCGATTGTGACATCCGCCTGCGGCTGCGACGCACCTTCCCGCCCGAGCCCGGCACAGCCACCCGTTCTGCTTCGCTAGCGGACCGCCTCGACTTTTTCTCCACGGGCTGCTGGGCCCTGATGGCCTCGATTCCGTCCTACGATCTGAATATGGGCACGAGCCTCCAAATCGATCCGTACGACCCAACCTGGGCGAGCGGCTTCGAGCGCGAGCGCGACCGCATCGCCGCCGCGCTCGGGCCTCTGGCGCGCCGGATCGATCACAACGGCTCGACGGCGGTGCCGGGCCTGGACGCCAAGCCCATTATCGACATCCAGGTTTCCGTGGATTCGCTCCAGCCGCTCGCCGCGTACGCCGAACCCCTGATCGCGATCGGCTACAGCCACCTGCCGCATGCCGACGATGCGACCTGCCCGTTCTTTCATCGACCTGCGAACTGGCCGCACACCCATCATGTGCACGTCGTGCAATTCGGCGGCGAGGAAGAACGGCGCACGCTGGCGTTCAGGGATTTCCTGCGGGAGCATGCCGACGTCGCCCGCGACTACGCCGCGCTGAAGCGCGACCTCGCGCATCGCTTCGAGGCCTCGGACGCGTCGGCGCGCGAGAACTATGCGCGCGCCAAGGGCGACTTCATCGAACGCGTAGTTCAGATAGCATTAGCAGCGGGCTACCCGCACTGAAGCGCGCTGACCGCTCACCGGCGTCGAAAGGCCGCCAATAACCGCCTGCACCGATGATGCGCACGACGACCTTGCTATTCGCCTGTCTGAGCCTGCTGCAGCAGACGCCTCAGACCCCGCCGCC
>Ga0066388_100001915_pt1 | contig 12257 bp, 12 predicted proteins | sample PanSoiMetaGPlot6_FD_64539 | JGI IMG/M metagenome (GOLD analysis project Ga0066388, IMG submission 64539) | Tropical forest soil microbial communities from Panama analyzed to predict greenhouse gas emissions - Panama Soil - Plot 6 (Hybrid Assembly) | ecosystem: Environmental > Terrestrial >... | reverse complement strand
CCGTGGGCGGTGGTCGGCGGCGGCGGCAGCACGCGCTCCGAGCGCCGCTCGGCCGCCGCGAAAGTGCCAGCAAGCAGTCCGATCGCCGCCGATTCCACGTAGCCTTCGCAGCCAGTGATCTGGCCGGCGAACCGCAGGCGCGGCTCGGCCTTGAGCCGCAAAGCGCCGTCGAGCAGTTTCGGAGCATCGAGATAGGTGTTGCGGTGAAGTCCGCCGAGCCGCGCGAATTCCGCCCGCTCCAGACCGGGAATGGCGCGAAAGACGCGGGTCTGCTCGCCGTGCTTGAGCTTGGTCTGGAAGCCGACCATGTTGAACAGGGTGCCGAGCCGGTTGTCCTGGCGCAGCTGCACCACGGCATAGGGCTTGTTCTGCGGCGCGTGCGGGTTGGTCAGGCCGAATGGCTTCATCGGGCCGTGGCGCAACGTCTCGCGGCCGCGCTCCGCCATCACCTCGATCGGCAGGCAGCCGTCGAAATAGGGCGTCGCGTCCTCCCAGCCGTGGAAGGCGACCTTCTCTCCGGCAATGAGCGCGTCGACGAAGGCGTGGTACTGCTCGCGGGTAAGGGGGCAGTTGATGTAATCGGCGCCCGAGCCGCCTGGGCCCGCCTTGTCGTAGCGCGATTGCAGCCACGCCGTGCCCATATCAATGGAGTCGCGGTAGACGATCGGCGCGATCGCGTCGAAGAAGGCAAGCGCCTGCTCGCCGGTGAGGTCGCCGATCGCCTGCGCGAGCGCCGGCGAGGTGAGGGGGCCAGTGGCGATAATGACACTGTCCCAGCCCGCCGGGGGCAGGGCGGCGACCTCTTCGCGCTGGATGTCGATCAGCGGATGGGCGGCAAGGGTATCGGTGACCGCGGCGGCAAAGCCTTCGCGATCCACCGCCAGCGCGCCTCCGGCCGGAACCTGATTGGCGTCGGCCGCGCGCATGATCAACGAGCCGACCCGGCGCATTTCCTCGTGCAGGAGACCGACGGCATTGTGCGCCCCGTCGTCGGAACGGAACGAGTTCGAGCAGACGAGCTCGGCCAGCGCCGCCGTCTTGTGCGCGGCAGTGGTGCGCAGGGGACGCATCTCGTGCAGCGCCACCGGAACGCCGCGCCTCGCAGCCTGCCAAGCCGCCTCGCAGCCGGCCAAGCCGCCGCCGATGACGTGCACCGCTTGAAAGCGCTCGTCAGTCATGGGACAACGTTACGATCGTCACGCGCGCGCGACAATGATTTCGTTTATTCGAATTTTATCCCCGGTCCCGCTACTGCCGCTTGCTTTCGGCACGGGCGCAACCGAAAGCCGGACAATCGCCCGCACGATTGCGACGCAGCCCGCGCCGTCGCGCGCGCGGGCCGTGGTTGATCAAGGCCGAGCAGCTTCATGACGGCCTGGGGCAATTGTTCCTCTCCATCGTTGCGGCAAGCCGGACCGGCCCAACGGCGTCCAGACGAGCGGGTCGATAGATGAACGGCGCTATTGCTCTTCTTCTCCTCGTCACCCTGCAGCGCTTCGTCGAGTTCATCTGGGACTGGCAGAACACGCATCGGCTGCGCGCTGCAGGCGGCGTGGAATTCGGCGGGGTGCACTATCCGGCGATGATGCTCGTGCATGCCAGCTGGCTGGCCGGGCTCTGGGTGCTTGGCTACGACCAGCCCGTCGCGACCGGCTACGCCGTGGCGTTTCTGCTGCTGCAGATCGGGCGCTATTGGGTGCTGGCGACCCTCGGCCGGCGCTGGACGACCCGCGTGATCGTGCTTCCCGGCGCCCCGTTGATCGAGCGTGGCCCCTATCGGCTGATGCGGCATCCGAACTATGCGATCGTGGCCGGCGAGCTCACCCTGGTGCCGCTGGCGCTCGATCTGCCGGTCTATGCCCTGGTGTTTCTCGTCCTTTATGCCGGCGCGGCCTATCTGCGCATCCAGGTCGAGAATTCGGCTTTGGCCTCGGTGCCGTCGAAACCTGCCGGCGAACGGCTCCGACGACCGATCTAGCGACGCGCCCGAAACAAACGCGCCCGCACAAGGCGGGCGCGTTTGGTCGGTCGTGCAGAAGAATTCAGCGCTCGGCGCTCTCCCACGCGATGCGAGGAATGTCTCCCCGGGTGATGCCGATGTCGGCCAATTCCCGGTCGCCGAGCTGGTAGAGCTCCTTCAGGCTGGCGTTGTATCGCCGCCAAGCCCGCAGGAAGTTGAAGATTGCGAGCAACATGGTGTTTGCCTTTCCCGCCGGCCTGAGGCCGACGATTGATTCATACCGAAAGATAGGGCTTAGTGTGCGCTGCAAAAGGTTCCCTGTTGCGCCGCAGCTATGCGCGGGGCGCATGGATTAAGACACTGTTTTTTCATAAAGATCGATGGATTCGGGAGGAGCAAAGCCCTGGCCGGTATCGACCCAAAAGCAGGCGCTGAGGCTCCGGTCAGGAGCCACTCACGCTGGCGCCGCCGAAACGCTCCTTCCAGCGCGGAATGACGTCGCGGTTGTAGACATTGTCGGGGATGCCGCCCTTGAGCGCGGTTACCACCGAACGTGTCGCCCAGGCCACCCCTTGCCGCAGCTCGCCGCCCTCGGTGTAGGAGGCCGAATGGGGCGAGAGCAGGACCCGGTCGCCGAGCTGACGCAGCGGTGAATCCATTGGCAGCGGCTCCTCCTCGAAGGCGTCGATGGCGGCGCCGCGGATGCGTCCGTCCGCGATGGCGCGGGCGAGCGCCTGCTCGTCGATCACCTTGCCGCGGGCGGTATTGAGCACGATCGCGTTCGGCGTCATCAGTCTGATCTCGTTCTCACCGAACATGCGGCGCGTTTCCTTGGTCAGCACGACGTGGAACGAGACGACGTCGGATTGCCGCAGCAGCGTCTCGTAATCGACCGCGGTGACGCCGTGGGTGAGGAAATGTGCCGGCGGCACGTAGGGATCGTAGGCGATGATGCGCGCACGCCAGGGCGCCAGCAGCTGCGCGACCCGCGTGCCGATTCGTCCGAGGCCAACCAGGCCGATGGTCTGGCCGGCAAAGCCGTCGGAGGCGCGACTGCCGACGTAGTAGGCGAAATTTTCCGCCGTGCGCCACTTGCCGGCGCGTACGTCGGCGTCGCGCTCGGCGACCTTCTTGAGCAGCGAGAGCATGAAGGTGACCGTGGTCTCGGCGACGCCGAAGCAGTTGGATTCGGTCGGGGCGTGGCACACCATCACGCCCAGTTCGGTCGCGGCCTCGGTATCGACGTCATCGACGCCGACGGTGTATTTGGCGACGATGCGGAGCCGTTGTGATGCCTGCATAATCCGTCGGCTGATCGGAGTGTGTCGGATCGAGGTACCCATCAGCGCGACCGCATCGCGCGCCGCCTCCACCACTGCGTCCTCGCAGGACGTGCGCGGCAACTGCCAGCCGCGGTCCCCGACGACGACCTCGCAGCCAAGGCCTTCCAGAGCTTTGATCGACTCCGGCGGCTCCTCGCGCGGAGCAAAGATCAGGACCTTCGGCTTGGACGATGCGGACATGGAGGCTCCGGAGGTGGTTGCCTGGCGAGTGACGTGGTCTCTGGGGGGAGCGGAGGACGTGGGGCCGGCGTGGAGACTAGGTCATGTGCTCAGGTATGAGCAATGGCCGGATGCGCCACATCATTTCTTTCCCGCTTGCTGGATGCAGCTCGTTGCTTCCTTGGAGCGCTGTGCATTGGCAGGGAGAAATGCGCTCAACAGGCATCCTGTGAGATATCCGCTGACGAGCCCTTCGGCCTGGGTCGTAAGAAATGCCGGGCCTGCGTCCTTCGTGCAGTTATTGACCGCTGGACCAATCTGCGCTTCGCATTTAACCCGGTCGAGCTGCAAGCACGACAGCAAGCGGGCATTCTTGCAAAACGACGACCGGGTCGCTTCTGCGGTCTTCACGAATACTGCTGACGGTTGGACAGCCTTCGCCGCGGGCTGTTGGGCCTGTACGGCGGACGAAAACAGCGACGCGATGGCAATCGTGGATGCTTTGATGCCCCAGTGAGGCCCACGAAAGTACATGGAAAATGGCTCCATTTGTTCTGCTTGGCCGATCGCAGCGTCAGTGACTGTTGCCCCAGCCTTGGTCGCTTAGTTCAGCTGGATCCCGCTACCCTTGAACACCTGGCCCCAGCGGTCCAGTTCTTTGCGTACGAAGGCGTCGAATTCCGCGGGCGTGCTCGAGACCGCGCTGATTCCGGCTTTCTCGAGCTTGTCCGCAATCACCGGGTCGGCGTACATCTTCGCGACCTCGCGCTGCACCTTGTCGACGACGCCGCGGGGCGTGCCGGCGGGCGCTACGAAGCCGATCCAGGTCGAGATGTCGTCGAGCGCAGGCATGCCGGCCTCGACCGCGAGCGGTTTGAGGTCGGGCAATGCCGGCAGCGGCCGGCTGTTGAGCTTGGCAAGCGCGCGCAGCTTGCCGTCCTGGATCAGCGGCAAGCTGGTGGCCGCGCCATCGACGATGTAGTCGACCGCACCGGTCAGCAGGCCCTGCACCGTCGGCGCGCTTCCCTGGAATGGGATGTACTGCACGTCGATTGCGGCCTCGCGGTTGAACAGGTAGCCGGCCAGCCGCGTCGTTATGATCCCGGCGCCATAATTGAGCTTGCCGGGATTTGCTTTCGCGCGCGCGATCAGCTCCTGCACCGTCCTCGGTCCGTCGTTCGCACGCACGCTCAACAGCGAGGTATTTTTCGATGCCAATGTGATCGGCGTGAAGTCCTTGAGCGGATCGTAGGATAAGTTGCGCGTGGTGATGGGGTTGAGCACCATGGTCACGTCCATCACCGCAAACAGCGTGTAGCCATCCGCCGGCATTCTGGCGACGCGCGCGGCTGCGATCGCGGTATTGGCGCCTGGCTGGTTCTCGACGACTATGGATTGGCTCCAGACCTCGCTCAGGCGCTGGGCGACCACGCGGGTGAGGATGTCGGTGGGTCCGCCCGCCGGGAACGGCACCACGAATCTGATCGGCCGACTGGGATAGGTCTCGGCGTAATCCTGCGCGGCAGCCGGCAATATCGCGAACAACGCCGACACGAGCGCGATCGGATAGAGTTTCATGGCGTTCCCCACAACGGCAATTGCCCTCAATCGAATTTGATGCCGCTTTCCTTGATCACTCTCTCCCAGCGATCAGCTTCCTTGCGAATGAAGGCGGCGAACTCGTCGGGCGTACTGGTCACAGGATAGTTGCCGGTGCGTTCCGATCGAGCCTTGACGGCAGGATCGGTCAGCACCCTCACCACTTCGGCGTGGATTTTGCCGAGGATCGGCTTCGGCGTGCCTTTCGGCGCGACCAGCCCAAGCCAGACCGAGATGTCGTCGAGATTGGGCAAGTCTGCGGCGTCGGCGAGTGTCGGGATGTCGGTCATCGAGGGCGGCGCGTCGCGGTCGAGCTTCGCCAGCGCCCGCAGTTGGCCGTTGGCGATCAGCGGCGCCACGATCTGGTTGGCGGCGTAGATCAGGTCGACGCTGCCAGTGAGTAGCCCGTTGACGGTCTCGGGCGTGCCCTTGAACGGCACGTAGACGATGTCGAGCCCGGCGGCCCGGTGGAACAGGTGCCCCATGAGCTGTGCCGTAATGGTCCCGGCCCCGTAATTGAGTTTGCCGGGCTGTGCCTTGGCTCGGGCAACCAGTTCCTGCACGCTTCTGGGGCCGCTCGCGGCCGACACCGTCAGGACCGAAATGGTCTTGGCGGTCAGCGTGATCGGTGCGAAATCAGTGAGCGGATCGTAGGGCAGGTTTCGGGTGAGGTACTGGTTCATCACCAGCGTCGAGTCGATCGCCATGAACAGCGTGTAGCCGTCGGGCGCCGCCTTCGCGGCCGCCTGCGCGCCGATGACCGTGTTGGCGCCGGGCCGATTGTCGATGATCACCGGTTGACCCCAGTCCTCGCTCATCTTCTGACCGATGAGGCGGGCAACGATGTCGCTCGGGCCGCCGGCGGGGAAGGGGACGATCAACCTGATCGGGTGATTGGGATATCCGACGGATTGCTCCTCGGCCGCGGCGGCGGCCGCGCCGGCGCAGAGCGCCAGCATTGCGGGGATGAGAAACGCCCGCCTCATACGTCCTTCCTTACCGTGCCGCCGGCAATTCTCGCCGCTGCGCGTATCCGCGGCAACCGGGTAATCCGCGCGATGCACCATTCAAAACGTCGCGGCCATGGGCTAGTTTTCGCAGCAGACGCGTCGAACAGGACCTCAGGAGGAACCGTGCTCGCCCCCGCGCTATCCCGCCAGGATCGCATGTCGATGCACAACGCCAACAAGCTCAAGATCGGGCTGTTTGGCGCCAATTGCTCGTCGGGGCGGGCGGTCACGCTCGTGCCGGAGCGCTGGTCCGGCAACTGGCCGGACAATCTCAGGCTCGCGAAGATGGCGGACGAGGCTGGCATTGACTTCCTGCTGCCGATCGGGCGCTGGAAGGGCTACGGCGGTGATACCGATTACCAGGGTGCCACGCTGGAGACCATCACCTGGGCGACCGGGCTGCTCGCATCGACCAGACGCGTCACCGTCTTCGGCACGGTGCACGCCCCGTTGTTCAATCCGATCATTGCCGCGAAAGAGATGGTCACCGCGGACCATGTCGGCGAAGGCCGGTTCGGGTTGAACATCGTGGTTGGCTGGAACGAGGGCGAGTTCCAGATGTTCGGTGTGAAGCAGCGCGATCACGAGTCCCGTTACGAATACGCGCAGGAATGGATCGACGTCATCAAAATGATCTGGTCGGACAAGGAGGATTTCGATTTTCAGGGAAAATACCTGAGCATGAAGGGCATCAAGGGCAAGCCGAAGCCGTACGGCGGCACACGTCCGGTGATCATGAATGCCGGGGCCTCGCCGGTCGGCCAGGCCTTCGCCATCCGCAATTGCGACGCGTTCTTCCTGCAGGCCTCGCGAACCTCGCTCGAAGAGACCGCGCAGCGGGTTGCTACCGCGAAGAGCCAGGCGAAAGAGCAGGGCAGGGAGCTCGGGGTCTATACCGTGGGCGTGGTTACTTGCCGGCCGACCAAGCAGCAGGCCGAGGACTATTATCACTATTCCATTGTTGAGCACGCCGACTGGAAGGCGGTCGATGACATCCTGGCGCTCAAGAACATCACCGCGCAGAACACGCCGCCTGAGAAGTTTGCGCAGATCCGCACCGGCTACGCGCAGGGCATGGGCGGTCTGCCGATCGTCGGCGACCCCGACCACGTGGCAAGCCAGCTCATCGACCTGAGCAAGGCCGGATTGACCGGGGTTGCGATCTCGCTGGTCAACTATCTCGACGAGTTGCCGTTCTTCTGCGAGCAGGTGATCCCGCGGCTGGAGCGGGCGGGCCTGCGCGAGCCCCGTCAGTCATGACCACGCGCATCGGACTGATCATTCCTTCGTCGAACCGGATGGTCGAGCAGGAGATGGTGCCGGCCCTTCCGGCGGGCGTCGCGGCGCATGTCACGCGACTGCGCATGACGGGGGCCAATCGCCTGCCGTTCGAGCAGCTGTTGCCGCGCATCGAGGAAGCGGCCCGCGCGCTGACCGACGCCAGTTGCGATGTGGTCGCCTTTCACTGCACGGCGAATTCGATGGATGGCGGCAAGGCCGGCGAAGAGAGCATCCTGGCCGCGCTGGCACGTGCCGGCGCCACGCGGGCCACCACGACGATCACCGCCATCCAGCGCGCCTTCGGCGCGCTCGGCGCCAGGCGGATCGTGCTGATCACCCCTTACAGCGCCGCCGTCACTGAGCACGAGGCCGCGTTCCTGCGCGCCGCCGGCTACGAGATGTCGTCGGCCAAAGGCTTCGCGCTCGCCGGGAGCGACGCCTACTGCGCGACCCCATCGCAGTTCTGGCGCGACCGCACGATCGAGGCGGCAAGGCCGGATGCGGATTGCTACCTGATCAGTTGCGCCAATATTTCGGTTTTCCCGGTAATCGCCGCCCTGGAGACGCGGCTTGAGCGTCCGGTCGTCACCAGCAACCAGGCGGTGATCTGGGACGCGCTGCGCCTGGTCGGGCGAGCCGATCTTGGCGGCCCCGGCCGACTGTTCGCAGCGAACGCAGCCTCGGCGCCGGCGCGTGTGGCGCATCGTGCATAGCTGCCGCTCGTCGGGAGGTCGGCCGACGAAGGTTGGTTGTCTCCTCTCTGCTGTGTTTCTCTTCGCCAGCCTGCCGGCAGTCGCGCAGGACGACAGCGCTGCCTTCTACAGGGGCAAGCAGCTGCGCATGATCGTCGGCTCGGCTGTCGGCGGCGGCTACGACCTGTTCGCTCGCATCGTCGCGCGCCACATCGTGCGCCATATTCCGGGTAATCCCGGCATCATCGTCCAGAACCAGCCGGCCGCCGCCGGCGTAGTGATGGTGAACCAGCTCTACAGCCAAGGGCCCAAGGACGGCACCGTGATCGGCGTCCCGATCAACGGCATTCCGACCGCCCCGCTGCTGCAACCGGGCACGCAGTTCGACGCCAGCAGGCTGATCTGGCTGGGCAGCACGAATCGCGAAGCCTATGTCGCCTTCGTGTGGCACACGGTGCCGGTCGAGCGGATCACTGAATTGACCGAGAAGGAGGTGATCGTGGGCGCCACCACGCCCGGCACCACCATGGTCGATTTTCCGCTGGTGGCAAACGACGTGCTGGGCTTCAAGTTCAAGGTCGTGCGCGGCTATGCCGGGACGCCGCAGATCAATCTCGCGATCGAGCGGGGCGAGGTGCAGGGCATGGGCGGTCTCGGCTGGGCCTCGGTCAAGGCGCAGACGCCGCACTGGATCGCCGAGAAGAAGATCAAGGTGCTGGCCCAATACGGGCTCAAGCGGCATTCCGAACTCGCCGACGTGCCGACCATGCTGGAGCTGGCGAAATCGGACGCCGATCGGCAGGCGATGACGATGCTGTTCGCGCGCACGGAATACGGCCGACCGTATTTCCTGCCGCCCGAAGTGCCAGCGGAGCGTGTGGCCGCGCTGCGGCGCGCCTTCGACGCCACCATGACCGACCCGACCTTCATTGCCGAGGCGGCCAAGCTGCAATTCGACGTCGATCCGCTCACCGGCGAGCAGGTGCAGGCGCTGGTCGCGCAGCTGATGGCGACGCCGCGCGACGTGGTGGCGCGCGTGCGCGGCGTGCTGGAGGCGCAGTGAGCCGGAGGCCGAGCGTCAGTCGAGCTTGAGATTGCCGCTGTCCTTCAGCACCTTCGACCACCGCTCAGTCTCGCTGCGGATGAAGACGTCGAGCTCCGACGGCGAACTGCTGCCGACGGCAAGAATGCCGACCTTTTCCAGCTTGGCGACCACGGCACGATCGGCGTAGATGCGCGCGACCGCGCCATGGACCTTGTCGATGATCGCGGACGGCGTGCCGGCGGGGGCGGCGAGCGCGATCCAGGTCGAGCTCTCCGCCAGCCCGGGCAAATCCGCGGCGGTGCTCAGGCTCGGCAGATCGGGCAGGACCGCCAGCGGGCGGTTCGAGTATTTCGCCAGCGCCCGATAGCGGCCGCCCTCGATCAGCGGCAGGCTGGTGCCGGTGCTGTCGAAGGCAAAATCGACCGTGCCGGCGAGCACGGCCTGTCCGATCTCGGCGCTGCCCTTGAACGGCACGAGTTGCACGTCGATGCCGGCGGACCTGGCAAACAGCAGCGCGCCGAGGCGCGAGGTGATCGTGCCGGCGCCCATGTTCAGCCGGCCGGGATCGGCCTTGGCTCTGGCGACCAGCTCCTTCACCGTCTTCGGCCCGTCGCTGCGCACTACCAGCAGGGACATGTTCCTGCTCAGCAGCGTGATCGGGGCAAAATCCTTGAGCGCCTCATAGGGCAGGTTCGGCGCGACCAACGGGTTCATCACCAGCGTCGTGTCCATCGGCACGAGCAGGGTATAGCCGTCCGGCGCCGCGCGTGCGGCCGCCAGCGCTCCGATCGCGGTATTGCCGCCGGCGCGGTTATCGATCACGACCGGCTGGCCCCAGTCCTCGCTCATCTTCTGCCCGATGAAGCGGGCGATGATGTCGGCGGGTCCGCCCGGTGGGAACGGCACGATCAGCCGGACCGTCCGGTTTGGATAGGCCGTGGCATCCGCCGTGCCTTGCGCCCCCGCCAAGCCCGCCGTCATTGCAAGGGCGAGCGCGGTGGCAAGCAGGCGAGTGCAAATCGGCATGCAGCTAATCCAGCTTCATCCCCACCGCCCGGATTACTTTGGCGCGGGTATCCGCCTGCGAGCGGATGAAGGCAGCGAATTCGTCGGGCGTCGTGCTCACCGCGGGCTCGATGCCGGCGGCGGTGAGCTTGTCGCGCACATCCGCCATCGACAACACCTTTTTGATCGAGCCGTGCAGCTTGTCGACGATTTCGCGCGGCGTATTTGCTGGCGCGACCATGCTCTGCCAGATGCCGAGGTCGTAGCCGGGGAAGGTCTCCGCGATAGTGGGAAGCTCCGGCGCCAGCGACAGGCGCTGCGCGCTGACCAAGCCGAGAATCTTGACCTTCTTCTCGCGCCACAACGGCAGCGATACGTTGACGCTCTCCATTCCGAGCGGAATGTCGCCGGCCAGGATGCCGGTGATCTGGGTGGTGCCGCCGCGATAGGGCACCATGCTGAAATTGGTCCCGGCCATCATGTTCAGGAGCCCGACATTGACCTGCGACGTCGGTGTGCTGATACCGATCTGAAACGTGCCGGGCTTGGCTTTTTCCTGCTCGACCAGCTCCCCGATTGAGTTGACCGGCACGGCGATGTTGCCGACCACGGCCGATGGCACGAGCGCGATCAGCGAGATCGGAGCGAAATCCTTGAACGGATCGTAGGCGAGCTTGCTGTAGAGAAACGGGTTCATCACCAGCGTGCCGTCGATCGCCATCAGCAGGGTGTAGCCGTCGGGGTTGGCCTTCGCGACCGCCTGCGCGCCGATGATGGTGTTGGCGCCCGGCCGGTTGTCGACGACGATCTGCTGGCCGAGATCTTCGCTCATTTTCTGGCCGATCAGCCGGCCGAGGAAATCGGCCGGCCCGCCCGGCGCAAAGGGAACCACCAGCGTGATCTGCCGCGAAGGATACGGTTGGGCGAAGGCGCCGAAAGCGGAAAAAGCCAGCAGCGCAGCCGCCCCGAACAGATGTCGAAGAGATACTTGGAGCATGTGCCTGTCCGCTGCTTACTGATGATCACGCATCGATGTGCCGCATCAGGCCGCCAAGCTGCGCCATGGGCGGCAGCGGAGCGAGCCTGGACCTGAGACGCTTGAGACAGCCCCAGAGCACCGCCTGGTTGCTGTTGACCACCGGCTTGCCTAGCGCGCGCTCGATATCGACGATGGCTTCGATCTGGGTCGTGTTGGTGCAGCTGAGAAAAATTCCATCGGCTTCGGGCTTGTCGTGCTCGCGCGCGAGTTCGGTCCATTCCTGCGCCGTGACCCGTGCAAACTCGTGCGCGTCGAGGCCGAGCGCAACGTCGTGGATCACCGCGAAGCCGGTCGCCTTGAGATAGTCGATTACGGCCTGGTTGCTGCGATACGGGCTGAGCAGGACCAACTTTTTCTGCCCCAGCGCCTTGAGCGCTTCGAGCACGAGCCGGCTGGTCGCCAGGGCCTCGATGCCGGTGGCCTCGCGTACGATGTCAAGGATGCGGCCTTCGCCCTGCGGGCCTTGCGTCATCGAGGTGTCGGTGCAGTGGAAGACGATAAGATCCGGTGTGACATCCGACAGGAGCCTGGCTGAGGTAGCGATTTCCCCAGCCATTTCGGGGAGCGGTCGCTTCCATTCTCCGGCAACGCGCGCGCGTGCGATGTGCACGCCGAGTCCGGCTGGAGCAAAGTGATTGAACTGCGGCTCGGTCATGCTGTTGACCGACGGAATGATCATCCCGATCCGTGCCCGCGCTGCGGGCAGGGGGGTGTCGGCCTGTCGCGATCGTTGCGCGATGACGGTGGCATTCATGATCGTCCCTCCCGGCTCGACGCGATCGGAATTGCCGAATGAGATGCCCTTTCGGACCCGACCAGCGATCGCAGATTGCCTCGTGCGGCGACGAGGATAATCGAGGGCGGCGTCGGGTGGAAGCTAGCGCAGCCGAACCGAAGTTTGGCATAAGGTCGGTGCCGGCGGCGAGAGGGCCGGCGAACGGCGAGGCAGAAATGGACGACATCGACATGCGCGTGTTCGCGCAGCGGGCGGGTGCCAGCGTGACCTATCCGGCGGCAAGCGTCGTGTTCAACAAGGGGGATCCCGGCTCCTGCATGTATGTCATGCAGTCCGGTGTGATCGAGATGGTCATCGGCGACAAAGTTGTCGAGGTCTGCGGTCCGAA
>Ga0066388_100001914_pt1 | contig 12258 bp, 15 predicted proteins | sample PanSoiMetaGPlot6_FD_64539 | JGI IMG/M metagenome (GOLD analysis project Ga0066388, IMG submission 64539) | Tropical forest soil microbial communities from Panama analyzed to predict greenhouse gas emissions - Panama Soil - Plot 6 (Hybrid Assembly) | ecosystem: Environmental > Terrestrial >... | reverse complement strand
CGTGTGATGCCGAGGCGCTGAGTGGCGCGTGTGGATACCGCTCCTCACCGCGGCGAAGCTCAGCCATCACCGCATTCACGATCTACGGCATACCTGCAGCACGCTCCTCTATGCGGCCGGCGCCGACCCCAAGAGCGTGCAGGCACAGCTCGGGCACCAGTCACTCACCATGACGCTCGATGTCTACACCCACCACCGCCGCCGAGTGGTGGACGTGCTCGATGGGCTCGGCGCCGCACCCAAATGCGCCCAAAATGCACCCGCGGCAGAAAATTCGCCTGAAGCGGCCGCGGGGGTGGGTGGACTTCGGTAATTGGATCGGGTACTTGCACCACCTACGCGCCCATAGCTCAGTTGGATAGAGCGTCTGACTACGAATCAGAAGGTCGGCTGTTCGAATCAGCCTGGGCGCGCTGATAAGCCACGGAAATCACAGGGCTTTTTTACTGCCAGCGATTGACGCGCCGCAGCACGTCCGCGGGGTAGTCAACAGCGCATTGCTCACGCGTTGACTACGCGGAGGCTCGCGTCGCCGACGCCAGCCTCGCGATCCGAACTTTCAGGCGGGCCGGCTAGTTGCGCAGTTTCCTGCCCCGCCGTGTGTTGCCTAGCGCAGGACAATCGTGGTCGCGCCGCACCGCGTGTTCGGGCCGGAGACCAATGACCTGGTGCTTCAGCTCCGCAAGCGCAAGGTCGGCAAGGTCATCTTGGGCGGGATGGCTGCGCCGAGGCATCCCGGGTGGGGCTATGGCTACGAGGCGGCGCTCATCAACTACGCGTTCCTCGCGCGTGCGGTGTTGCGCACCGATGACGTTGTCGCCGCAATGGGACAGCGCTGACGGTCCACGCACGCCCGATGCCCTATCCATCAGGAGCGGCGCAACGAACGTGGTTGTTTACCGGGTGAACCAGCGGCTTAGGTCGCCTGATGACCTGGTCGCGACCGGAGTGCGAAAACGGATTGCGCGTTGAGGGTGGCGCGGACGGTCGCCGTCGACGGAGGAATTCAGCGCCGGTTCCAGCCCCGCCCACCGCCGCCGCGGTCGTCACGATCGCGCGCTTCGTTGACCTTGAGAGCGCGGCCTTTCAATTCGTGGCCGTTGAACTGTTGGATGGCTCGCTGTGCCTCTGCATTGGAGCTCATTTCTACGAAGCCGAAGCCACGGGATTGACCGCTGAACTTGTCAGTGATGATGGCGACCGATTCGCAGACGCCCGCCTCCGCGAACAATGCTTCGAGCTCCTTGTCGGTGACATCGAATCCGAGATTGCCGACATAGAGTTTTTTCCCCATCGCGGGACCCTCATTTGGTCGCGGCAGCGACCGGGTTAAGGTGATCTCCTGCGGCTGCCGGGACGCCGGAGGGACTGGTGTACGAAACGTAACTGATGCCGCCCATCACAGCGGCCATCAACGCAGCGACCAATCCGAGAACCACGTGGGAAGGGCTTTCGACCGGTTCCCCCCTTCTGGTTCCGGACGATGCCGACTGGGTCACGGTTCGTCCCTACGCTTTCGGGTCCCCTTCGAATAGGGAATCGGACGCGAATAGTCCGCCATGAGAAAGGTGGCGCGTAGCACTGCGACCGGGACCTTGCACCGTGGGCATGACGGGTTCATCGTGCTGCCGGTGACGCCTTCCAAGTAGGAAAGCGCGGAATTGCAGTGCGGGCACGGACCGAACCACGCGGATGGCATCGGAGGGGTCCTTTCTCTGCTGTCGCCAGATACGTTGACAGCGGGTTACCTCCTCCTCCGCCTTCCTCACTGCTCCGCTTGGGACCATCACCTCTATGCACGCAAAGCGCAAGAGGCGACGCAATTTAGGTGTACGGTACCCGTCGGGGAGACAGTGTCCCAAACTTCGTGTTCGGTGCCGACCGTGCTATCGGCCGCGGCGTCGATCTCTTCCGCGCGGTCTGCGAGGGTGATTGCGAGCGCGCAGTGACGGCAGCGTGCGTTCCAGTTGGTGAACGCTGGGAGCCGGCTGACGTGGATCGGTGGTCCTTCCATCGCAACCTCCCAGCACTCCGGTCGTGCGGTCTCTTCTACGCATCGGTTGCTGGTCCGGTCATATCCTCTGTTTAGAGGAATTGACTTACCGCCCCGCATCCAGCTACGCATCTTCGACTGTCCCGGTGCTGACATCAGGGGCGGCTGGGGGGGCGCTGGCGAACGCGGGGGTCAATGAGGAGCGCGTTCGCCGGCTCCGCTAGCCTTTGCGCCACTGTGGCCCGAAGTTTCATCGCCACCCAGGCCAACACCACGCAGACCGCTGCGGCACCGAATCCATATCCTCTGTTAGAGGAATTGACGCCAAAGCGGGTTTCTTGATCTGGCTCACGTCGGAGAGACGTCACCTTTCGACAGGGCCGCGTTCTTCGACAGCCTGCCAGGCATGTCGGCCTGACAAGGAGGGACAGGAGGCGAAGCCAGGGCACCGGACCGCTCTGACACTGTTGGCGATGGCAACAATGACTATGGCCGCGCTCGGAGTCAGCACGGCGCGCGCAACCGACCAGGGAATCACGGGTTAGAAGCTGCTACTCAAGAGCTCGAAGTTTGTGCTGCTGTCGAAAGACCCGAGCATCAGCATCGCGGGCTCCGACGCGGTCGGCGGGTCGGAGTCGACCATCACCTTCGACGATGGCAGCGGTCCGATCAGCCTCGCGCTACCGGCGATGCTCTGGAGCGCCAATGGTGCTGCGACCGTCTTCAAGTACAAGAAACCCACCGTGGCTGATGCACCCGAGGGGGTCCCAGGGAGTCACGCTTGATCGGTTGTCGTCGAAGAATCCCGACTGGTATCGGCCGACTCGGTTGTCACCGTTCTTCGACGACGTCCCAGCGCGTTCTCGGGCCCCAAGCCAAGGGCAGCACCTTGCCTCCCTCGGTGACGAGGATCCCGTGATCGCAGTCGGCGGCGCGCGCGAAGCCGTTGATGTACAGCCGCCGGCTGACGCGACTGCGGTTCGGCTCGGAGCCGTGGATCGTGAACGGATTCCAGATCACGACGTCGCCCGGATCGAGCAGGGCGGGCACAGCTGGTGCGAAGCGTTCGAGCACGGCGCGGTTGACGACGTTGGCTTCCCAACCCTCGTACCCGCCGGCCAGGAGCGCTTTGGCTTCTCGGTGTGATCGGGGCACGAACTCGATGCAGCCGTTCGCCTCGGAGCACGGGTCCACCGCGATGGCGGTCTGTAGGAAGCTGCGCGACAGATTGCGGTAGGCGCTATCGGGTTTCCGGAACGTGCAGTCCTGGTGCATCTGGAAGCTCACTTCGTCGCACGGGTTCTTCCAGTGCATCTGGTTCGTGATCTGTCGGAGGTCCGGGCCGAGCAGCTCGATGGCGAGGGAGAGCAAGCCGGGCGCTGTTCGGAAGCGGTCGAGACCGCGATGGAAGGAGGCGGCCCATTTCGCGAACTTCAAGGTGGGTACACCGGCGATCGGTACTACGCGGAACTCCGCGAGGCCGCACTTAGTGACCTCGCGGAGGCCCGTCGCACGGTCCAAGACCTCGTCGAAGTAGCGGCGTAGTTCGGCAATCTCCGCTCGCGAGAACACGCCCCGGATGCAGGCGAATCCTTCTTCCAGGTAGGCGTCGATCCAGGTCGCGTCGCGCGCGCGCATCGCGGTGTTTGAAGCGGTCGTCAGCACCCGGAGAACCTGACTCGTGAATTTCGCTGAAGACCGCTGCGCCGGCGAGGGCGGCGGACGGTGAGGCATGAACGATCCAACCGAACGGACTCCCTTTGAATACTCCTTGCTTTCTGGAGACCTTGTCAATTCAATTCGTCCCGCTGATTTCGGCGGCGCTCGCCGGCCAGCTCCTCATCGACAGCACCAATCCGTTCAAGGAAAGCGAAGATTGCGTACATACAGTCCCGGTTCGGCCACGCGGCTCTGGAGACGCCTATCGCAGACGATCGTGCCGAAACGTCGACGCCTCTGACGACGCATTGACAAGGTCCGCGACAGTTCCGATTGCCGATCCAAGACCTTCCTGCCCGCCAGGGAGAGAGAAAAGTCGCCAGGTTTCACGTACGAGTGACTCCAGAGCGTGACCTGCAGCAGGCAGGAGTCGCGAAGCGTTCGCGGAACCGCAATCGGCGCATCATCGGATGTTCATGAAGCGGTGGTAGACTCAATCAGGAGGCAGCGAGAGGAGCGGCTTTGGGTGGAGGGTTCGAGGGGCCGAGCAGCGAGACCTGTGTACGCGTAGTCGGACCCCGGAACCGGGGCCCTTTCTCAGCAGGCGATGACTAGGGTCCTGCCCGTCGCCGACGTCGATGCCGCCCCGTTGGCGGTTGCCGCGCTTGCCGTGGCGGCGGTGCTCCTCAGCCTGGAGCGGCTCTTCTATCTGTGGGCGTGGAATCAGCCCCAGCAGTTCACGAGATGGTGGAACCGCACCCGGATGGGCGCTCCCCTCGACGTGATGGAACGAGCGTGTACGTTCTTCAAGCTGCTGCAGGCGGCGGTATTCATCCTGTGGTGTACCTTGCCGGGCCATGAACTGATGTACTCGGAACTCGGCCGGATGGTCGCGCGGTTAGCCGGGATAACGATGATGCTGGTGGGGCAGTTTCTGAATTACAGCGTTTTCCGCCGCCTCGGACGGGTGGGCGTATTCTACGGGAACCGCTTCGGGCATCGGGTGCAGTGGTGCACCGAATTTCCGTTTTCCGTCCTCACGCATCCCCAGTATGTGGGCGCGCTGCTGTCGATCTGGGGCTTCTTTCTGCTGGTGCGGTTTCCGCACGCAGACTGGTTCTTTCTCCCCGCCCTCGAGACCCTCTACTACGGCGCCGGCGCCTACCTGGAACGTTGAGACGCTTCGGGCGTGCTTTCACCACCACCCGGCCCGCCGATTGGCGACCGGCATGGCCGGGGTTGGCTCGCTCATCGGCCGCCGTGTCACGAAATTGTTACGCAATGTTACATAATATCATTCGTTTATTAATCTGCCGTTTACGATCCGGCGCTAAACTCAATTCATGGAAATTGGGCCAACGTGCTCAGTGCCTCGTATATTCTAGCGGCACTGGCGTTCGCCGTTGCGGTCCCGCGGCTCCACCGTCGGCTGCAGCTGTCGCGCGCGAAGCATCTTTCCTTGCGCGGGCATGCCAGGTGGTCGCGGCGCATCGCTGGACTCATCAGGTTCTTCGAATACGGCGAGGACGAGTTCCTCGTCAGCGATGCTGCGCCCGAGTCGGTCGCACGTGAGCGCAGGGAGGGTCTCGAGCGCCTACGCCGGCAGGTGCGGGAGAGCTCGCCGAGCGTGCTGCGCATGCACGACGCGTTGCACGGTCACATCTCGGACGTGCAGTTCACGTCGGCGTACCGCGTTCCATTTCCGTACCGCAACCAGGTTCCGAAAGAGCTCCGGTGCGGGTCGATCGTCGACGAAACCTGCGGCGTGAAGGTGAAGGACATCGACGGCAACTGGCGTTACGACCTCTCGGGCTCGTACGGCGTCAACGTCTTTGGCCACGAGTTCTACAAAGAGTGCATCGCCAAGGGCAGCGCCAAAGTCGCCGGCTTGGGTGCCGTACTTGGGCCCTACCATCCGCTCATTCGCAGCAATGTTGAGCGGCTCAAGGCGTTGTCTGGTCTGGACGAGGTATCGTTTCACATGTCGGGCACCGAAGCGGTGATGCAGGCGGTGCGTCTGGCGCGGTACCACACGCGCCGAACGCACTTGGTGCGCTTCTGCGGCGCCTATCACGGCTGGTGGGACGGTGTGCAGCCGGGCGTCGGTCATACGCGCAAGGTCGACGACGTCTACACGCTGGCGGACCTGAGCGAGCGCAGTCTCGCCGTGCTCGACAGCCGCCGCGACATCGCGTGCGTCTTGATCAATCCGCTGCAGGCCTTTCACCCCAACGGCGACCCGCCGGGTGATGGGACACTGATCGCGAGCGACCGCAGCGTCGCGTTCGACCGCGAGCGCTACGGCGAATGGCTCACCCGCGTCCGCGAGGTATGCACGCGGCGTTCCATCGTGTTGATCTTCGACGAGGTGTTCACCGGCTTTCGCCTCGCCCGCCGCGGCGCGCAAGAGTATTTCGGCGTCCAGGCGGACATGGTGACGTACGGCAAGACGCTCGGCGGTGGCTTGCCAGTCGGCGTCCTCTGCGGCCGCCGCGAGCTGATGAAGCGCTTCCGCGACGACGCGCCAGCCGACATCTCGTTCGCGCGCGGAACCTTCAACTCCCATCCCTACGTCTTGGGCGCGATGAACGAGTTCCTCGAACGCCTCGACTCGCCCGAGATCCAGCAGCGCTACCGCGATCTGGACCGAGTCTGGAACGCCCGCATCGCGGAACTCAACCGCGAGCTGGCGGAGCGCGCCCTGCCCGTACGCGTGGCCAACATGCAAACCATTCTCACCGTGCTGTACGAGATTCCGAGCCGATACAACTGGATGTTTCAATTCTACCTGCGGTCGGAGGCGCTCGAGCTGGGGTGGATCGGGAGCGGTCGTTTGATCATGAGCTTCGACTACACGGACGACGACTTCCGCGAAGTGACGAAGCGGTTCGTGCGCGCCGCGCAGCGCATGCACGAGGATGCGTGGTGGTGGCATTCCCCCGGCCTCACGAACAAGGCCATCAAGCGAATGATGCTGAAGGACATGCTCAAGGCCCGTTTCCCGCGGCTGCACAAGTTGCTTCCGACCCCGGTCGCGCCGGATCGCGCCCGACATGTCCGGGAGGTGGAACCATGCTGAGCCGTGCGAACGAGCCGGGAATCGGACCATTCCGCCGCGCGCTGAAGCAGGGGTTTCGGCAGTTCCTGGACGCGGAAGCGGCGAAATATCCGCTCGATGAATGCCTGCGCGCCGATCTGCACTGTCACGACCACAACAGCGATCTTCCCGATGAGCTCTGGGGCAGGATCCTGCGCTTACCGGAGACATGGCTGCCGACCGATCGCCTGGTCTCGGTGCTGCAACGCAATGGGTCCGATGTCATCACCATCACCAACCACAACAACGCCCGATCGTGTTGGGAGCTCCAGGACGCCGGGCTCGACGTCCTCACCGCGTGCGAATTCACCTGTCACTTCGCCGAATATGATCTCTTCCTGCACGTGCTCACGTTCGGTTTCGACCGCCGTCAGGAAGAGGTTCTCAATGCCAAGCGGCGCGACATCTTCTCGTTTCTGCGCTACGCGCACGAGAACGATCTGCCGGTCGTCCTTCCGCATCCGCTCTATTTCTATACGGCGCTCGACCGCATCGACCTGGCGCTGTTTGAGAAGCTCGCCGTCCTGTTCCAGCGCTTCGAGGTGCTCAACGGCCAGCGCGATCTCTGGCAGAGTGTCCTGACACTCGAGTGGTTGCGCAGTCTCACACCCGACAAGATCGAGCACTACGCGCGGAAACACCACCTCGACCCCGCCGAGTTCGGCGTCGATCCGTACGCGCCGAAAGTGCTCACCGGCGGTTCCGACGATCACTTCGGCGTGTTCGCCGGGACCTGCGGCTCGCGCCTGTGGGTCCCCAATCTCCGCGACCGCTTGCGGACGGCGACGGCGTCCACCCTGGCGTTGGAGGCCATCCGTGCCGGCCACATCAGCCCGTTTGGCGAGGTGGGGGAAAGTCAAAAGCTCACCATCTCGCTGCTCGATTATTTCGCGCAGGTCGCGATCAGAATCGAAGATCCCGGGTTGCTGCGGATCCTCCTGCATCGCGGCGAGACCTACGACAAGCTGGCGTGCTTCGCGATCGGCAACCTCCTGCTCGAGGTCCGGAAGCACAAGCACACCCGTAAGTTCTTCACCCTGATCCACGACGCCTTGCAGGGACAACGGCCCAGCCGGCTGCTGCGCTGGCAGGTGTCGAAGGATTATCGATTCTGTCTCGAGCACCTCGATCGCATTGCCGCCAGCACGCGCGCGACGTCGGAGGACTATGTCGACACGGTCAGCCGTTCGCTGGCGGAACTGTTCAGCGAGTTGAGCGGGCTGATTATCCGGCGTCTGCAGCAGAGCGCCGCGCAGAGCGATGCCGCGCCGCTGCAGAAGCTCTCGACCGAAGAGATCATTCGCCGGTTCGAAGTGCCGAGCCAGCTCACCTCGTTGTTCCTCGGCGACCCGGGTGCGCGCGCGGACATGAGTGACTTCGACCTGAAGCAGGTGCTCGAGAATCTCTCGTTCCCGGTCTTCATGAATCTCTTTCTCGCCGGTGCGACGGTCGCCAGCACGCGGGTCCTGTATGCCAACCGCGCCTTCCTGAACGAGTTCGCCGATCACCTGGGCACGGCACGACACGAGAAGCGCGCGCTCTACCTGACGGACACGTTGCGCGACCGCAATGGGGTCTCGAGTTCGCTGTCCGGCAAGCTGGCGGAGATCCAGCGGCGCGATCTCCCGGTCGACTTCCTGATCTGCGATGCCACGGTAGCCGAGGAGCCGCATCTGCGCGTCGTGCGGCCGCTGATGACGTTCACCGTCAGCGAGTACACCGACCAGGAATTCCGCATTCCCGACCCGCTCGAGATCGCGCGCATCTTCTATCGCGGCGGTTACGATCGCGTCGTGTGCTCCACCGAAGGGCCGATGGCGCTCGTCGCGCTCTTCCTGAAGTTCATGTTCAACGTGCCCGGCTACTTCTTCATGCACACCGACTGGATGGATTTCGCCAAGCACACGATGGATCTGGACCAGCACGAGCGCGACCGCATTCGCCGCATCCTGCGCGCGCTCTATCGGCAATTCGAGGGCGTCTTCGTGCTCAATAGCGATCACCGCGACTGGCTCACCGGTAGCGACATGCAGTTGAACGCGGATCGGGTCTATCTCACGGCGCATCACGCCCAGCCGCGTCATCCCAGCGCACGCCCCGTCGACAAGGCGTCGCTGTTTCCGGATGCGACTCCCGACACCCCGATACTGTTCACCGCTTGTCGTCTCAGCCGCGAGAAGGGCATCTTCGAGCTGCCGCAGATCGTCGCCGAGGCGCGCCAGTTGCTACCCGATCTGCGGGTGGTGATCGCCGGCACCGGGCCGGCCGAAGCGGAGCTCAAGGCAACGCTGCCGGACGCGCGCTTCCTTGGTTGGGTCGATCGCCAGCGCCTCGCCGAGCTCTATCTCGGTCTCGATCTGTTCGTCTTTCCGTCGCGATTCGACACCTTCGGCAACGTCATCCTCGAGGCGCTGGCGCACGGGATGCCGGTGCTGGCGTACAACTGTAAGGGCCCGAAGGACATCCTCGAGAACGGGTGCAGCGGCTATCTCGTCGACCGCATCGAGGACATGGCCGAACGAATCGTCGCGCATTTCCAGCGGCCACACGGGCACGAGGCGATGCGACGCAGCGCCATCGCCCGCGCAGCGCTCTATGACGCCGAGCCGATCATGAATCGCTTCCTGCACGACCTCGGTCTGGGCGATGTGCGGCATGAGTGTGTTACGCGCTCCAGCGGGAGCCTCGATGCGAACCGCGGGGACGACGTCCCGGCGCCGGAGCGCTCCGTTGCTTGAGTTCAGTCCGAGCACGCTGACCCGCTCGTGGGCATGGCGCGGGCAGCTGATCTTTTTGCTCACCAATCGCATCCCGCGACGCCTGCTGACGCGCTTCATGGGCTGGTACAGCGCCATCGAGAGCCCGCTGCTGACGCGGTTCTCGATTGCCGTCTGGAAGTTCTTCGATCGCGAGCTCGACTTCGGCGAATCGCAACAGCGCCGGTTCGACAGTCTGCAGGCGTGCTTCATCCGCGAATTGAAGCCCGGCGCACGCACCATCGATGCGCGACCCGAGGTAGCGGTCAGTCCATGCGACGCGATCGTCGGTGCCTGCGGCAGGGTCGAGGGAACGCGCGTCTTCCAGGCGAAGGGATTTCCGTACGAGATCGGTGATCTCGTTCCCGATGCCGCGCTGCAATCGAGATACTGCAACGGGACCTATGTGACCCTGCGGCTCAAGCCGAGCATGTACCATCGCTTCCATGCCCCGGTGGACTGCGGGGTCGACGCGATCACGTACATCTCTGGCGATACCTGGAACGTGCATCCGATCGCCCTGCAGCGGATCGAGAAGCTCTTCTGCAAGAACGAGCGCGCCGTCGTCGAGCTCACGCTCGATGCGCGCGGCGGTGGTCGTGATCCGCACCCACCCGGGCGCCGCAGCATCGCGCTGATCCCGGTCGCGGCGATCGGCGTGGCGAGCATGAAATTCCACTGTCTGGCGCGGCCGCTCGATCTGGCCTATCGCGGCCCGCACCGCATTGTGTGCGGCGCACGGTATCGCCGCGGTGAAGAGCTGGGCTATTTCCAGCAGGGCTCCACGATCCTCGTGTTCGCCACTGCCCACTACCGGCTGGCGGCGGGGATCACCACCGGGACCAGGATCAGCATGGGACAGGCTTTGCTGGTGGAACGCTGAGGCACACGGCAGCGCGAGGCGAGTTCACATCGAGACACGAGAAGGAGAGGGCGATGACGTTCATGCAGGAGCTTCGGCAGCAACGGTGGGACGACCATCGATTCTATCATCACAACCGGATCAATCAGTCGCTCCATTTGGTCAGCGCGACCTGCTTTCTGTGCAGCTATGCGCTGATCTTCGTGCACCCGGCGGCGGCGGTGTTCGTCGGCTGGGTGCTGGCGATGATCACGCGGCAAGCCGGGCATTTCTTCTTCGAGCCGCAGACCTATGACGAGGTCAATCGGGTGACGCACGAGTACAAGGAACGCGTCAAGGTCGGTTACAACCTGCAGCGCAAGGTGGTGCTGCTGTCGGTGTGGATCGCGGCACCGGTCGCGCTCTACGCCGATCCGACCCTCCTCGGCTTGTTGGGCGCGTCGGACAGCTTCTGGAATCAGCTCGCGTTCGTCTGGTTGGTGATCGGGCTCGCGGCGGTGTGCGCTCGCACCGTGCAGCTCTTCTTCCTGAAGGGCGTGCAGTCGGGGTTGGTGTGGTGCACCAAGATTCTGACCGATCCGTTGCACGATGTGATGATCTACTGGAAGGCGCCGTACTACTTGCTGAAGGGCGAGATGTATGACGACATGTCGGAGTGGTACGACGACGCCGTTCGGATGAGCGCGGCGTAATGTGAGCGGCCGGCTGCGCAGTCATGGCGCGTCGAATCAGCGCCATGCTCGCCGGGCTCGCGCGTCGCTACTGCGCAACGCTGGCGCTGCTCGCCTGTGTCGCGACGCCCGCGCCGGCACCGGGCAGCGTCGTCGGCGGCGTCGATCTGCCGAAGGTGATCCGGCTCGATGGTTCCGACGTCAGGCTCTACCTGAACGGCGCCGGCATTCGCGAGTTCCTGTCGGTGGATCTGTACGTGGCGGCGCTCTATCTGGCGGAGCCGCGTCGTTCGCTCGAAGGTGTGCTGAAGCTCGACCAGCCGGTCAGCATGCGATTGCATTTCCTGCGCTCGATCAGCCGCGAGCGTCTGATCGACGAGTGGGTGGAGATCCTGCAGCGCAATCAACCGCCTGATGTGCTGCCGACGTTGCAACCCGAGCTCGAGCGGTCGCGCAGCTTCTTTCGCGATGTTCGCGCCGGCGACACGATCACGCTCGACTACATGCCCGACCGAGGTGGCCGTATGACGTTCGATGGCGAATGCCTGGGCGAGAGCGTCGGAACCAGCTTCTTCCGGGCGGCGCTCGGCGTCTGGTTAGGGCCGCGGCCGACGCAGCCCAGCCTGAAGGATCTGTTGATCTTCGGCGACAGCCGCCAGTGATGCTGCCGGCGCCTCACGCGGCGCACACGCCGCCGAGGACTCCAAACGCAACCGGTCCAAGCGGCCGACGCCATTCAATTGCTCGGTGACGTTGGCAGGGAGCGTCGAGCGCGGCTCGTCATTCATTCCTCCCCTCTCGTCCACTTCCGCCGATCGTTCGCCAGATCCTCGCGCTCGATCACTGCACGGATCTGATCGATCTCTTCGAACGAGCAACCGCGGCCGAGCAGGCTCGCGATCGAGTTCTTGCCGCCTCGCTCCTTGGCGGGTTCACGCGCCACTCAACGCCTCCATGCTGCTCGGTTCGTCCTCGACGGTTCGCAGGCTGCGCTCTGCGCTGATCCGAAATGGGCCGGTCATCGGCCACTTGGTCGCAAACAACGGGTCGGCGAGCAACCGGGGAATTGCCCTGTAATACTTGCTTCACATTCCCACATCGGGCGCACTGCGGTCGCACGATTTCCCCGCGACTGGGAAATCGGTTGTCCGGCGCGCGCTTTGCTGCGTGTGTAATGGGCCGTAGGCATCGAGTCATTCATACAAAACCCGCTGCCCTTA
>Ga0066388_100001913_pt1 | contig 12260 bp, 13 predicted proteins | sample PanSoiMetaGPlot6_FD_64539 | JGI IMG/M metagenome (GOLD analysis project Ga0066388, IMG submission 64539) | Tropical forest soil microbial communities from Panama analyzed to predict greenhouse gas emissions - Panama Soil - Plot 6 (Hybrid Assembly) | ecosystem: Environmental > Terrestrial >... | reverse complement strand
ACGAGCATCGACGCCCACCGGTCGTCGGGCAGGTTCGCGATGTCCGCGACCTGCGAGTCCAGGCCGGCACGAAGGTCGTCGGGCAGCGGCATCGCCCAGAGCGTCTCGCCGGCGGCATCGCCCGCAGCCACCACGCGGTCCCGGAAGTCCGACTCGCCCATGGCGCCGATGACGCGGTTACCGAGGGCGACGACCTGCCCGCCGGTCAGCGTGGAGATCTCGAGGAGGTAGTCGGGGTCGTCCTCACCGGCACGAACCATGGCATCCGCCAGGATGACCCGGCCTTCGGCATCGGTATCGGTGATCTCCAGCGTCTTCCCGCCGCGCAGGGTGAGCACGTCCGAGGGGCGGTATGCCGAACCGGAGATCATGTTCTCGGCCATGGGCAGCGTGGCCACCACCTCGACGGGCAGCCTGAGCCGGGCGGCGGCCACGATGGCGGCGAGCACGGCGGCGGCGCCGCCCATGTCGGACTTCATATGCGGGAGGCCGCTGCCGGGCTTGAGGTTCAGACCCCCGGAGTCGAACGTGATGCCCTTGCCGATCAAGGCGATTCGCGCTCGCGGGCGGGGCGGGAGGTAGCGCAGCCGGACCAGGCGCGGTGGCCGCGCCGATCCCGCGCCGACGCCCAGGATGCCGCCGTAGCCCTGCCGGCGCAGTGTCTTCTCGTTGAGGACCTCGACCTCGAGACCCGCCGCCTGCCCGGCTTCGGCGGCGCGCTCCGCCAGCACTTCGGGGTATAGATCGTTGGGCGGTCCGTTCACCAGATCGCGGGTCAGCGTCACGGCGTCGGCCACGATCTGCGCACGACGTGTCGCGGCCCGGGCGTCGCGATCGCGCGGATCGGTGACGCCCAGGGTGAGGCGACGCAGCGCCGAGGGCTTCGGCTGTGACTTGTACCGCGTGTAGGTGTACGCGCCGAGCAGCGCACCCTCGACCGCCGCACCGGCAGTCGAGGCGTCGCCCATCGCGATGTGCGCGTGGGTGGCATCAGGCAGCGAGCGCAGCGCGGCCCCGATACCCCGCCGCACCTGCTCCGAACCGAGGGCGCCTCCGTTCGGACCGAGCCCGGTCGCCACGACAACGGGGAAGGGAGCCTGTCCGAGCGTCGCGATCTTGAGCACCTCGTCCGGTTTTCCGGTCGCGCCGAGCGCACCGAGTGCCGCGAGCAGTCGCCCGCCCAACGCGTCGTCGACGGGTGCGGAGCCGGCGGCGGGTTCTGGGCCCGGGTGGACACCAATCACCACGGCGGCGTCCTTGTCCAGAGAGGCGGCACTGACGAGCGAGACCGTGGGCATCCGCGCAGCCTATGCTCGCCGGTCGCCGCCGCTACGGCGCTGCGGCGCCAGTGGCACCCGCGGGCTGCGCGCGGACCGGCGCCGACGTGGTGAGCTAGCGTGCACGCGTGAGCGAGCTGCTGCGATCTCCCATGTACGACCGGCACGTCGCGCTCGGCGCCAAGCTCGTCGAGTTCAGCGGCTGGGAGATGCCGATCGAGTACGGCGCCGGCGGCGTGCTCAGGGAGCATGCCGCCGTGCGCGAAGCCGTCGGCCTGTTCGACGTCTCGCATCTCGGCAAGGCCGCGGTGCGCGGACCGGATGCTCGGGCGTTCGTCAACGCCTGTTTGTCCAACGACCTCGGCCGCATCCAGCCGGGCAAGGCGCAGTACACCCTGTGTTGCGACGATTCGGGCGGCGTCGTCGACGACCTGATCGCCTACCTGGTCGGTGACGACGAGGTGTTCCTTGTGCCGAACGCGGCGAACACGGCCGAGGTCGTCCGCAGGCTCGCGGCGGCAGCGCCGGAAGGCATCACAGCGGCCGACCAGCATCGCGACTTCGGCGTCCTCGCGGTTCAGGGGCCGCGTTCGGCCGACGTACTCGCCCGGCTCGGACTGCCGGCCGACCAGCCCTACATGGCCTACGTCGACGCATCGTTCGGGGAACGCCCGGTGCGCATCTGCCGCACCGGCTATACCGGCGAGCACGGTTACGAGCTGATTCCGTCCTGGGCAGACGCACCCGGCTTGTGGGACGCGCTGCTCGAGGTCGTGGGCTCGCTCGGTGGCCTGCCCGTCGGGCTCGGCGCCCGCGACACGCTCCGCACCGAGATGGGTTACCCGCTGCACGGGCAGGATCTGTCTTTGTCGATCTCGCCGGTGCAAGCACGCGTCGGCTGGGCCGTGGGGTGGGGTAAGGACGAGTTCTGGGGACGCCAGGCGCTGCTCGCCGAGAAGGCGGCCGGCCCGGCTCGCACACTGTGGGGACTCGAGGCGCTCGACCGTGGGATTCCGCGCCCGCACATGGTCGTGCTCTCGCCCGACGGCGCGCAGGCCGGCGAGGTAACGAGCGGAACGTTCTCGCCGACGCTGCGCAAGGGCATCGGGCTGGCCCTGCTGCGCGCCGGCGTGGGGGAGGGCGAGGAGGTGGTCGTGGACGTGCGCGGGCGCCGCACTCCGGCCCGGGTGGTCAAGCCGCCGTTCGTCGAGTCACACGTGAAGTGAGGTTTCCAGCCCAGCGCGCCCCAGCCACCCCGATGATCTTGGACTTGTGGCTGGGTAGCGACCAGAACTCCAAGATCACGTCCATGGCCGCCGGCCGCGGGCGCTCACTGCGCTGTGCGGGCGGCGGCGCGCAGCACCGGGACGGCGAGCAGGCCGCCGGTCCCGTCGCCGGCCTCGACGCCGAGGTCGAGGATCGGCTCTAGGCCGAGGCGACGCAGCGCGAGGGCCTGCGCCGGCTCGCTGGTTCTCTGTGCCGCGCGCGACCAGCGTACGCAGCGTGGCTGTATATCTTGCGCGACGAGCGCGGCCGCTGCCGCCATCACGCCGTCGAGCAGCACGGGCGTCCGCCGGGACGCCGCGCGCACCAGGAAACCCGCCATCGCAGCGATGTCCGCGCCGCCGGCAACCGTTAGCAGCTCCGCCGGCGCGGCTCGATGCGGCCATGCGCGCAGCCGGGCGTCGCGCACAGCAGTGGCTTTGCGCATCCACGTGTCGTCGTCGATACCGCCGCCGCGGCCGATCACCTTTACCGGCTCGGTGCTGGTGATCACGGCTGTGAGCACTGCGGCCACTGTCGTCGCGCCCACGCCGACGTCCCCGACGACGACCAGATCGGTGCCGGCGTCCACCTCGTCGTCCGCGACGTCGATGCCGGCTTGTAGCGCCCGTGTCGCGTCCTCGGGGCTTAACGCGTCCTCGCAGTCGATCCGCCCTGTCGGCCGGCCGACCCCCACATCGACGACCCGCACTGACGCGCCTGCCAACTCGGCGAGGACGTTGACCCGCGCGCTGCCGTCGGTGATGTCCGCGACCCAGTGCGCGGTCGCGTCCGGCTCGTAGGCCGAGACACCCGCGGCCGCGATGCCGTGGTCGGCGGCGAAGACGAGAGCGCGCACCCGCCGCGGCTCGTGCGGTGGGCACTCGCCCTGGGTGCCCGCGAGCCATTCAGCGAGTGCGTCAAGCCGTCCCAGACAGGTGGCATGTTCACGCGCGGCCTGCTCGGCTTCGTGGTCGGGCCAGGGCACCTCGGCCGCGATGGTCGCGATGTCGTCCACGGCGCACATCTTGCCGGGCGCTCAGCTCAGCGCGAGACCGGTCAGGGTCAGTGCGGTGCCGATCTCGATGAGCGCCCCGAAGACGTCGCCCGTCACGCCGCCGAGTCGCCGCGTGGCATGCCAGCGCACGCCGGCGACGATGAGCAGCGCTGCGGCGGGCGCAGCGAGCCATCCGGCCAGGCTGGCGTGCACCGCCACGGCCAGGCCGGCAGCGGCTCCGAGAACAAGCCCGGTCTCGAGCACCGCCACGGACGTCGACACCGAACCGGCGATGTAAGCCCCGAATCCGGTCGTGCGAGCCGAAGGCACGCTTGGATGGGCGGCGTGCAATACGGCGAGCCGCCCGGTCGCGGCGCCGAGCGCGAGCGCCGCGACCGGGCGCCACACGGAGCCGGTGAACGCCGCGAGAGCCGCGACGTCGACGAGGACGGCGAGCACGATTGCAAGCGCGCCGAAAGGGCCGATGTCCGACCGGTGCATGATCGACAGTGCCCGCTCGGCCGGCGCCCGGGAGGCGAGGCCGTCGGCGGTATCGGCCAGGCCATCCAGGTGCAGGCCGCGGCTGCCGAGGGCGAGCAAGCCGACGGCGAGCACCGCCCCGAGCAGCGTCGCGTGCGATGCCCAGGCCCGGACGGCGGCGAGCGGCAGGGCGGCGAGTCCGCCGAGTCCCGCGCCGAGCAGCGGGAACCAGCGCAGCGCAACCGCCGCCCGCTCACGCGTGAGCGTTGCCGCGTCGCGCACCGGCGCGATCGTGAAGAGCGCGAGCGCGGTCCTCATTTCAGCCGCAGCGGGAGCCCGGCAACGACGAGATGCACGTCGTCCGCGGCCGCGGCCAACCGCTGGTTGAGCTCGCCGAGTGCGTCGCGGAAACGCCGTCCGGCGTCCGTCGCCGGGACTACGCCGCTGCCCACCTCGTCGCTCACCGCCACGACACGTCGCGCGCTGGCCCCCCAGGCGCTGCATAGGTCGTCGATTCGCCCGGCGTCGTCCAGACCGGCGGACAGCCACAGGGTGATCGAGTCGATGAGAACGGGGACGCCGTCGCGGCGCAGCACCTCGGCGACGTTGCTCGTCTCCAGCGTCGACCAGTGCGCCGGGCGGCGGGCCCGGTGCGCCGCGATGCGTGCGGTCCACTCAGCGTCGCCGGGGTCCGCCGCCGCGGTCGCCACGTACTCGACGGCCGGTGCGCCGGCCAGAAGCGACTCGGCGAATGCGGACTTGCCGGACCGGCTGCCGCCCAGCACCAGGGTGCGGCTCACTTCTCGGTGACGCCGGCCGCGTCGAACGTGGCGACGTCACGGAGCACGCGGGCCGCGCCTTGGACGATCGGCAGGGCCAGCATGGCCCCGGACCCCTCGCCGAGCCGCATCCGCAGGTCCACCAGCGGGGTGAGGCCGAGCGCTGCGAGCGCCACGGACGCGCCGGGCTCCACCGAGCGGTGGCCGGCGATCATGGCCGCCGTGGTGTCCGGCGCGAGCGCTCGGGCAGCCAACGCCGCCGCGCAGGCGATCACGCCGTCCAGCACGATCGGCACACGGGCAGCGGCGGCGCCGAGTACGTACCCGGCCAGCGCCGCGTGCTCGAAGCCGCCGACCGCGGCGAGCACGCCGAGCGGGTCGGCCGGATCGGGGTGGTGCCGGGCCAGCGCGCGGGCGACGACGCCGACTTTGCGAGTCAGCGTCGCGTCATCGATGCCGGTGCCTCGCCCGGTCACGTCTGCCGGAGCCGCGCCGGTGAACACGGCGATCAGCGCGGCGGCGGGCGTGGTGTTGGCAATTCCCATGTCGCCGGTGAGCAGGCAGCGCATGCCGCCGGCCACGAGGTCGCGGGCGACGCCGATTCCGACGTCGATCGCGGCGCGGGCTTCGGCGCGGGTCATCGCCGGTTCGCGGGTCATGTCGTGGGTGCCGCGTCCGACCTTGCGGACCACCAGGGCCGGGACGGACTCGATGTCGGAGGCCACCCCGACGTCCACGACGACCACGTCGGCACCCGACTGCGCGGCCAGCGCATTGATCACCGCCCCGCCGGCCGCGAAGTTCGCGACCATCTGCGCGGTGACCTCCTGCGGCCAGGGCGTGACGCCCTGCGCGTGCACTCCGTGGTCGCCGGCGAATACCGCGACCGTCGCCGGTTCCGGCAGCGGCGGCGGGCATCGCCCGGCGAGCCCGGCCAGTTGCACGGAGACGTCCTCCAATGCACCTAGAGATGCGCGCGGTTTCGTGAGGCTGTCCTGCCGGGCCCGTGCCGCCGCGACGGCAGCGGGGTCGAGCGGGCCGATGGCAGCGATCGTCTCGTCAAGCAAGCTCATGCAGTGCCTCCACGAAGGCGGTGGACGTCGGCTCGTCGCGCACTGCGATCCGGAACCAGTGCGTGTCGAGGCCAGGGAACGTGTCGCCGCGACGCACCGCGAATCCCTTGGCACGCAAGGGAGTCCACAATCCAGGGCGGTCGGCGCGAACGAGTAGGAACGACGCGGAGCCGGGCCCCACAGAAACGCCCGGCACCGTCCGCAGCAGCTGGGTGAGATGCGCCCGGCGTCCGGCCAGCGCGCTGGCCCAGGCCTGCGCGTCGGCCTGGGCCTCGGCCGTGGAGCAGGCGACGCATGCTGCCAGCGCCGGGGAGCTCACCGGCCAGTGCGGCTGGGCGGCGCGTAGCCGCTCGACGAGCGGCGCCGGTGCGAGCACGTACCCGACACGCAGGCCCGCGAGTCCCCAGGTCTTGGTCAGGCTGCGGACGACGACCACGCCGGCTTCGCCGGCCAGTGACTCCCGCTCGCCCGGGACGCAGTCGGCGAACGCCTCGTCCACCACGACTATCCGGCCCGGGCGGCACAAGGAACGGATCGCCGACGCCGAGTGCAGCACCGAGGTCGGGTTGGTCGGGTTGCCGATGATCACCAGGTCGGCGTCGTCGGGCACCCGCGCAGGGTCGAACGCGAACGGCGGCGCCAGCACCAGCCGCCGCACCGGGTGGCCGGCGGCCGTCAGCGCCAGTTCCGGCTCGGTGAACTGCGGATGCACGACGACCGCGCGACGAGGCGTCAGCGTCCGGGTGAGCAGCACGAACGCCTCGGCCGCTCCGGCGGTAAGCAGTACCTCGCGTGAGTCGCGCTCGTGCCGGGCCGCGACCGCGGCGAGCGCGTCTCGCTGGTCGGGGTAGCGGGCCAGGTCGACGTCGGCGAGCCGCTCCCGCAGCCAGGTCGGCGGGGTGCCGGGCCGGACGTTGACGGCGAGATCGATCAGCCCGGGCACCGCGTCCAGGTCGCCGTGGTGCCGCATACCCAGCGTCATATCCCGGCCCGTACGGCGTCGTGAACGGCGCGGGCCAGTCGGGCGCCCCAGGTCGAACGCGGGCCGCCGAACGGCTGCGTCGGCCCGCTCGCGGGGCAGGCCACGGTGATCGCGTCCGAGGCCGTCCCGGTGCCGGGGACGCCAGCGGTGAGCAGCGCCTGCGACTTCGCCTCAGTGGCGGTGGTCAGCGCATTGAGCAGCGCCGCGTCAGTCAGCCGCACCGGAAGCCGGGCGACGATGTTGATCGTGCCCGGCGCCGGCTCCACCGCGGCCTCGGGGGCGGCAGCCCAAACGGGCAGCGTGAGCCCGATCGTCGCGTCGACGTGGACACCGCCATCGCTGCATCGCTGGACGCGGCGGACGTCCAGTGCGGTGAACATCACCACGCCGCCGCCGTCGAGGCCGGCCGCTGCGGCGAGCTCGGCGCCGTGCCGGGACTGGTCGCGGCGCCGATAGTCATGGGGCACCTGGGCGTTGATAAGCCAGCGCCGTTCGCCCAGCCCGCCGCCGCATGAGGCGGTGGACGCCACCGTCGTTACCGCGGCGAACCGCCACACCAGCATGGGCAGCTCCCGGCCGTCCTCGGCTCGGCTCGCGATCAGCATTCGATCCTCCGCCGCGTCCGCTGCGGCACCACCAGCAGCTGCCCCTCGTCGTCGGTCAGTACCCGGACTCGGGCGCCGAAGCAGGCGGAGAGCAGCTGCTCGTCCAGGACGTCGGCAGGGACGCCTGCCGCCACGACCTGACCCCCCGACATAAGCACGAGCCGGTCGGTGAACTGCGCGGCCAGTGTCAGGTCGTGCATCGCGCTCAGGACGGTGAGGCCGCGCTCGCGGCGCAGTTCGTCGACGAGCTCCAATGCGTCGACCCGCCGGCCCAGGTCGAGGGCGCTGGTCGGCTCGTCGAGGAGCAGCACGGGTGCATCCTGCGCCAGCGCCCGAGCCAGCACGACGCGCTGCAACTCACCCCCGGAAAGAGTGGAGAGATGCCGCTCGGCGAGGCCCGCGAGCCCGATGCGGTCGAGCACCTCTACGCAGACCCGTTGATCCTCGGCCGATTCGACGCCGAAGTACCCGATGTGCGGGGTACGCCCGAGCAGCGTGTAGTCGATCGCCGACATGCCGGCCGGCAGCTCCGGCTGCTGCGGGACGTACGCGACGAGCCGCGCGCGCCGGCGTGGGGAGATCCGGCCCATCGTCTCTCCGGCGACCTTTACCGCACCGTCGTAGGGGACCAGCTGCGCCGCGGCCCGCAGCAGACTGGACTTGCCGGCTCCGTTTGCGCCGATCAGCCCTACCCACTCGCCCTTGGCCGCTGACTCGGTCACCGCGGACACGGCGACCGATGCGCCGTAGCGCACCGTCACTCGCTCGATGCCGAGCATCACAGCACGCCCTGCCGGGTACGCCGCGAGCGCAGCACGATCAGGAAGAACGGTGCGCCGGTCACGGCGGTCACCACGCCGACCGGCAGCTCGCTCGGCGCCTGCACGGTCCGCGCGACGAGGTCGGCGAGTACCAGGAAGGCGGCCCCGCACACCATGGACACCGGGAGCACCACGCGATAGCTGGCGCTGGCGGCCAGCCGCACCGCGTGCGGAACGATGATGCCGACGAAGCCGATCAGCCCACTGACCGACACGGCCGCCGCGGTGCCGAGGGTGGCGGCGGCGACGATGATCAGGCGGCTGCGTTCCGGGTGGATGCCCAGCGCGCCGGCCTCCTCGCCGCCGACACGCAACACGTCGAGGATGCGGCGGTGAGCCAGCAGCACGGCTGCGCTCACCACGGCGTACGGCAGCAGCAGCCGCACGTCCGACCACGACGCGACAGAGAAGCTGCCGAGAATCCAGTTGTAGATCTGCCTGATCTCCTCGGTGTGTTGCTGCTGAAGGTAGGTCTGGATCGCGGTGAGCATGGCCGCGATGGCCACGCCGGCGAGCAGGATGGCGTACCCGCGCGCCGGTGCGCCGCCGGCCGTCGCGATCAGATACGTGAGCGTCACCGCGAGCACTGCGCCGGCGAACGCGGCGGCCGGAAGCACGACCGGACCACTGTGGCCGGTGACGATGGCCACGGTTGCGCCGAGCCCGGCCCCGGCGGCGACCCCGAGCAGGAACGGGTCGGCCAGCGAGTTGCGCAGGACGCCCTGGTAGGCAGTGCCGCCCGCGGCCAGCATCGCCCCGACCAACGCGGCGAGGATGACGCGGGGTAGTCGCAGTTGCCACACGATCGCCTGATCGACGGGGGATGTCGAGGTGTGGAAGTCCAAAAACGACAGGTGGCCGAGAATCGTGCCCACCACGTCGCCCGCACCGATGGCAACGGGGCCCACGGCCGTGGCGAGCAACATCGCGCCGAGAAGCACGAGCGTCGACACGGCAAGCGGGAGCCGTACCGGGTGCGAGCGAGCGCTCATGGCGCGGGGTGCTGCTTGATCGCGTCGGCAACGGTGCGCAGCAGGTCGACGAGGCGCGGCCCCCAGCGGGAGGCGATGTCGTCGTCGAGGGCGACGACCCGCCCGTTGCGAACCGCCGACAACGTCGACCAGCCCGGACGCCGCGCCAACGTTGCCAACGACTGCTTGCAGCAGCGCGTGTCGGCGAGGAACACGTATCCGGGATCGGCATTGAGAATGAACTCGGCGGACAGCTGTGGGTAGCCGCCACTCGCCGCCGCACCCTTCGCGGAGTCGGCGATGCTGGCCAGCCCGAGCAGCCGTAACGCGCGTCCGATGAAGGTCGCCGACGTCACCGAGTAGTACGTCTGATCCAGCTCGTAGTAGTACGTCGCCGACCGCTTGGGCATGGAGCGCGCGATCGCCGCGATCTGCTGCTTCATGCGTGCGACCACCGCGGCCGCGCCGTCGGGGTGTCCCGTCGCGGCGCCGAGTTGGGTCAGCTGCTGGTAGCTCTGCGAGACGTCCGTGGCGGCCGGCTCGTCGAGCACGTGGACGGAGAGCCTCGCCAATTGCTGTGACTGTGCCTTGGACAGGCCGGCCGCCACCACAAGGTCCGGCTGGTAGGCCGCGACCGCCTCGACGTTCAGCTCAAGCGAGTTCAGGGTGCTCCGCGGCACGTTCGGGGGGTAGTCGGAGTCTCTGTCGACCGCCTTCACTTGCGGGCCCGCGCCGATCGCGAAGAGCATCTCGGTCGCCGTGGCCGAGAGGGAGACGATCGCGGTGGGTCTGCGGGCAATCGTGACGTTGCCGTTCGCGGCATGCACCGTCACCGGGAACTGCGCGGCGGCGGCGCTGGATGTGGGGGTGGCGGGCGCGGAACTCGGCGCCGCGGTGCCCGAACTGGCACACGCGGCCAGAGATAGCACCGCGACCGAGGCGGCGGCGCCCGCGAGAGCCCGTCGCGTGTTGCTGAGCATGCTCATCCTCCAAGGCATCGCGGAGGACGAAGTGCGCCCGCTGCGACACCAGGAGGCATCGAACGAACCGCCCTTCCTCCGAGGACTGGTTTCGCGGCACAGGGCAGGCGTCCGGGCTCGCCCCCGAGGGAGCAGTACCGTTGCGGGACAGCGCCGGGCTCTCACCGGTCTTCGCTGCACCTGTGTCGTCCCGGGACGCTCCCAGGACGCAGTCACCCTAGCAACGGCGGGCGATTGCCGCCGCCGTGAGCGCAGCGGCGACCGTCACGGCGGCGCACAGCCGGGTGGCACGGGGGATGTCGTCGTAGCCCGGCGGCGTACCGTCCCCTAGCTCTGGGCGGTGTTCGACCCGTCCCGCATAGACGTTGCGCCCGCCCAGGCGCAACCCTAAGCCACCGGCGTACGCCGCCTCGGCGTATCCGGCGTTCGGGCTCGGGTGCCGGTGGCCGTCGCGTACCGCGATGCGCAGCGTCTGCCCGGGGTGCCCGCTGGCCACCGCGACGAGCGCGGCGGCCAGCCGCGCCGGGACGAGATTGACGACATCGTCCAGCCGTGCGGCGGCCCAGCCGAAGTTCCCATACCGCGGGGTGCGGTGGCCGACCATCGCGTCGAGCGTGTTGATCGCCCGGTATCCGAGCAGTCCAGGCACTCCGGCGATCGCGCCCCAGAACAGCGGTGCGACGATCGCGTCACTGGTGTTCTCCGCGACGGACTCCACGGTGGCGCGGGCGATGCCGTCCGCGTCGAGGCTTTCCGGATCGCGGCCCACCAGGTGCGTCACCTGCTGCCGAGCCGCATCAAGATCACCTTGATCCAGGAGCTGATGGACTCGGCCGGCCTCGCGTCGTAGCGACCGGCCGCCGAGCACGGCCCAGGTCGCCGCGACAGTGGTCAGTGTGGTGTCGGGCAGCGCCGCGCCGAGCGCGACAGCCGCGCCGGCGCAGGCCGCGGTGAAGACCACGCCGCGCATCCGGCTGTCGGCATACCAGCGACGCTCTAGGGCGCCTGCGGCCGACCCGAAGACCGCGACCGGGTGACCGCGGCGCGGATCGGGCACCAGCGCATCGAGGGCCGTCCCGATGAGGAGTCCGGCGGCGGCAGAGCGCACCGCCGCACCCTATCGACGCGCGACTAATGTCTGCACTCATGAGCTGGACATGGCGGCTGGAGGCGGCCGACGGCAGCCCTCTCAACGCTCCGAGTTCGCCGCTGCACGCCAGCCAGTCCGACGCGGAGAGCTGGCTCGGCGAAAGTTGGCGGGACCTGGCCGCGCGCGGCGTCGCGCAGGTGAGCCTCTACGACGACAGCGAACTCGTCTACGGGCCTATGCCTCTCTCGGAGAGCTGATCGGCTGATCCGGCAGAGCTACCATGGGCCGCACCGCCGTGGATGCGGAGATCGCGATGGCCATCCTTGTCGTCGTCCTGGTGCTGCTGGCGTGCGTCGGCATCTACTTCCTGCTCGGCGCACGCACGATCAAGCAGTACGAGCAGGGGCTTGTCTTCCGGCTGGGCCGGGTGCTCGAGCAATCGCGCGGTCCGGGGCTGACGTTCGTCAAGCCGGGGATCGAGCGGCTCCGCAAGGTCAACATGCAGATTGTCACGATGGCGGTCCCCGCGCAGGAGGGCATCACCCGCGACAACGTGACCGTGCGCGTCGACGCGGTCGTGTACTTCAAGGTCGTCGACCCGAAGCTCGCCACCGTCAACGTGCAGGACTACCGAACGGCCGTGCTGCTGGTCGCGCAGACGTCGCTGCGCTCCATAATCGGCAAGAGTGATCTCGACGACCTGCTCTCGAATCGGGAACGGCTCAACCAGGGCCTGGAGCTGATGATCGACAACCCGGCGATGGACTGGGGCATACACATCGACCGGGTCGAGATCAAGGACGTCGCGTTGCCCGAGTCGATGAAGCGGTCGATGTCGCGGCAGGCCGAGGCGGAACGCGAGCGGCGGGCCCGGGTTATTTCGGCCGAAGGTGAGCTGCAGGCGTCGGAGAAGCTGGCGGAGGCGGCGGCCACAATGGCGAA
>Ga0066388_100001912_pt1 | contig 12261 bp, 9 predicted proteins | sample PanSoiMetaGPlot6_FD_64539 | JGI IMG/M metagenome (GOLD analysis project Ga0066388, IMG submission 64539) | Tropical forest soil microbial communities from Panama analyzed to predict greenhouse gas emissions - Panama Soil - Plot 6 (Hybrid Assembly) | ecosystem: Environmental > Terrestrial > Soil... | reverse complement strand
CACGCGAGCGACAGTCGTGCTCGAGTCCACCCCGGTCGACCTCCGCACCGCGCAGCCGGGCCTCGACGTGTGCCGGACCGCGCTGCACCGCAGAATGGCCGTCGTGCTGGCCAACAAGGGCCCCCTCGCACTGGCATACGACGAGCTGGTCGGACTGAGCGACCTCGCCCACTCGCGCGCACCGGCGCTTCGGTTCAGCGCGTGTGTCGGCGGCGCACTCCCCACGGTCGATCTTGGCCGTCGGGTTCTGGCGGGCGCCCGGGTGCTCAAGGTCGAAGCCGTGCTCAACGGAACCACACAGTTCATCCTGCGGGAAATGGAAGCCGGACGGACGTTCGGAGCGGTCTTGGCTGAAGCGCAGCGACGGGGCCTGACTGAGACCGATTCATCGCTCGATGTAGACGGGTGGGACGCAGCAGCCAAGCTCGTCATCGTTGCCAACGCCGTCCTGAAGCAGTCGGCGACCATCCGGGATGTCGAAGTGGAAGGGATCGGAAGCGTGACGCCGGAGCTCCTCGCCGCCGCATCGGCCAGGGGCGAGCGGGTGGTCCTTCTTTGCCTCGCGGAGCCGGCGGGAACCGACGACGGTCGATTTCGGTTGCGGGTCGGCCCAATGGCGCTTCCTCGCGCGCATCCCTTGGCTCGCATGGATGGCGAGGAGATGGGTGTGGTCTATTACACCGACATCGCAGGCCGTGCCACGGCTCTGACGCTCGAGCACGATCCGATTCCCACGGCCAGCGCCATGCTTCGCGACCTGCTCGACGTCGTCGGCGCAATTCCAAACTGAGGGCAGCGCCTCTCGCTCCCGGTCTTGCGCCGGGAAGAACGGAAAGTCTAACGTTTCGTGGAGTGACTGTTGTCACCGCCCGGAATCGAGTCGACGGTGTACGCTTGGGCGAACAGTTGATTGATGAGTCGGGGTTCAATGCGGCTCGGCGTGGTTGGCTCCGGATGCTGTGCGCTCTGGCTATTCACCGCTTTGGTGAGCGGATGCGGCCCCCGCCATGCGGCCGACAGTGAAGTTGCTCCCGACCCCAACGAGCCCACACCGCTGACTGTCAGAAACGACAATTTGCTGGACGCCATCGTTTTCGTTTACCACGATGGCCAGGTGACGCGAGTTGGAACGGTGACTGCGGCTTCGAGCGCCAACTTCATGCTCGCACCGTGGCTCCTGGGGCCAACTCGCAACATCAATCTGGCCGCACATCCTATAGGATCGCCCACCTCGATCAATACTGAGTTGATCCACGTCCAGGTGGGTCAGTTTATCGAGTGGCGGTTGGAGAACGACCTCGCGACGTCTTCCGTCTCAGTCTACTGATCCTGGCCCCTGAGCCTCTCATTGATTCTGGGACAGCTAGCCGCCTAGCACGCAGGCTCGCTACGTTTCCAGCATGCCGGTTACCCTTCGCCTGCTTCCTCATTTGGGGCGTGTTGCTCGCGGCCTGGTCTTGCTGTCGGCGTTCTGCCTCGGCCTCGCCGTCCAGTTCCTGGGTGACAGCCGCTCGCATTGCCGGCGCCATGCGGAGCATGGACGCTCCCACGCTGCATCGGCCGTCGTGGTCGCGGCATCGGGCCCGTCGTGCGACCATTGTCCCAATCCGCAATGCGGCGTGACAGTCTCGTGTGCGGGGGGATCGAGCACCGGCATAGTGGTCTCGGGCCCCAGGGTGGTCTGGGCCGAGCCTCGCCATCTGATCGATGATCTGCAGCCGGTCGTGGTCGGCTCGCGGACACACCCACCTTTAACCCCACCACCTCAAGCGATCGCGTAGTCCTCCGCCGGGCAACCTGCACGGCGGCCAGCATCGACTGCGAGGATCGCACCATGAAGAGCCTGACCCCGGTCGCCATTGCGGCCGGCATTCTTTCGTTCGCGGCGCGGCCCGCGTCCGGACAAATCGACTATCGAAATCTTGATGACGGGCGCCCGGTCGCCACCGAGGATGCCTATTCGATCGAGCGCTTCGGCTTCGAATTATTGGCCCCCTACCGGTTCGAGGCCGTTCATGCCGGGGCGAAGAGTCACGTAGCCGCGCCCGAGCTCGAATACGGCCTCTTGCCCAACACGCAAGTCGGGATCAGGACCTTGCTCGCTGCAGTCAGCGATGCCGGCACTACCGATTGGGGGCTCGCCGGACTCCGCGTGTTCGGTCTCTACAACTTCAATACCGAAAGCGCCGGGTTGCCTGGTCTGGCGGTGCGAGCCGAGACGGCTATCCCTGTGGGGCAGCTGGCCGGGGACGCCTTTAGCCTCGCGCTGGAGGGAATCGCCACCCGCTCCTGGGGCGCAACGCGAGCGCACATAAACGCCGGAGTCCGGGTGGGCACAGATACCGACATCAGCTCTGTGGATACGCCTCCCCGCTGGCAGGTGAGCGGAGCCATCGACCACACGTTTCTGCGCCAGAGCCTGCTGGTTATCGGGGAACTGCTCACCGAACGCGAGACAAATGGCGCGCCCGTCGAGGTCAACCTTTCTGCCGGGCTCCGGTGGCAGTGGGAACCGACCCTCGTGCTCGACTTCGGTCTGAGTCGCAGGCTCGCGTCCAACGGCCCTGACTTCGGACTCACAGTGGGACTCTCGCACGCATTTGCCGTTCGGAGTCTGATCCCAGGAGCCGACCGATGATCAGGACACGTTGGTCCGGCGGGCGTGTCTTGGCTGCGTCCCTGACTCTTGTGGCTGCAAGTGGCCTGTGTCGGAAGGCGGATGCGCAGGAGGGCAGGGACGAGCAGTTCTATTACCCCGGCTCGTTCAACTGGCAGTTTCTGCGTCGCTACCCTGACGCGGCCCGGCTATTCAACGCCTTCGACTACGGGCACGCGGTGCTGTACGAGGTTCTCTTCACCCGGAAGGGTGATTCGGCGCGAGACCGTCTCGCCGAGGAATTTCGATATCTGACGACCGACCTGCTGGTGCAACCGCCCCGCTTTGCCATTGCCGAGGAAGCAGTCATGCCCCGCTACGCGAAATCCGCGTGGCGTGCCAAGGAGGCGTTCGACTGGGCGCATCTGCTGCATCGCCAGATCTACGATGTGTACGCCGATCCGCGCATCGAGTCCGCGGCCAAGGACTCGCTGATCGAAAGGCTCACCGACTACTACCTGAGCCGGGCAGGCTACGCGTTTTCAGCCCGACCCAAGTCGATGGCCCTGATGGATGAACAGTATTTCAGCCAGACCTTTCGGCGGTTCGACCCGCGCTTCAACGGATTGATCTGGGCCTACCACTGGCTCCAGGTTGGGCTCTACGAACCTTTCGTCAGGTACCGGACCGAGCCGGAGCAGAAGGCAGCGGTTCAGAGGGTTCTTGCCCGGTTCTGGGCCATGCTGCGAGATCCTCCTTCGCGCATGCCACGGGTCATGCCGATGGCGGCCACCATCGCGCCAGAGTTCTCGCGCCGTCACCCGAGGGCGGCGGCCATCTTCGACAACCTCCACATGATGCACGACATCATTTCGGATATCCTGGCCTCGGACTCGGTTCCGCTGGAGAGCAAGAAGGATGTGATCTATGCTCAACTGCGGGAGCTGGGCGACTCTACCAGGCAGGTGATGACGTGGGAGCAGTGGCACCACATGGGGCACATGATGGGTGGGGCAGATGTCATGGGGGGTCCGGTATTCGACGACGAAACAGCCGCTCCGCGGTAGAGCCGGGCAGTAGAAAGGGCCGCCTGCCAGCGGCCCCAGCTTGCTGCTTGGATCAATGAGCGCCCGACCGGCACCGCCACTAGTGGTTCCGAGGCCGGCCTCCGTGTGAAAGACGATCTACTTCCGATTCGTTCATCCGGTCAGCGTCGAGCTTGTGGTGTCCAGTGACCCGGTTCCACGTATCCCGTACGGCGTCCTTCACGTCTTCCCACAACGACCCGCCCGGTCCCTTGCCCTCGAAGCGGTCCCAGCCGGACCGTAGATCATCTTCGGCGTCTTCCCAGCTGCGTCCCATGTAGTGGGTACCCGATTCGTAGCCGTAGCGGTACGCCGGTCGAAACTCGTCGTATGTGCGATCCGCGGCATAGGGTCGAGAAGGGAACTCCTGTTCCCACCAAACATCTTCTTCCATCCATGTTCGATTGGCGATGACATCTCCCTGACGACTGTACAAAGGTTCCTGCTCGCGGTCACACGTTAGTCGGGGCGAGTCGGGATGGGAGTGATGGTGCCCACGATACTAGACCCACCGTGGCCACGGTAAATCGTGGGTCGACACCCGTTGCAATCGAGTTCCTGTTTGTTTTCTTGACGGTTATCGTCGTGTTTCGAACGGCCTAATGCGTTTCTATGCTATTGTACCGCAATAATTTCATCATACGACCCGACCCCATGGCCCATTAATTGTTATACGCCGGGCCGAAGTCCATCAAATCGGGCGCCGCCAGAGGCGCCACCAGTCAACGCTGCTCAGAGTAAATCCGTCGAAAGGCGGGGGCACAGAGCTTCGGGGCTACCGCGATCCATTGATCGTCATGTCAGCCGGGCCGCCAGCGCCGGTTCCTCGATTCGGGGACCGACGACTGGCGCTTTTCATGCCTAACTCTGGGAGTCGGCTTCATGAGGTACGCGTACAAACTCGCTCGACGGATCGCTCGCCTTCGCACTGCACCTCTTGCACTGATCGCCGGAGTCGCGGCCTGTACCGGCGCCGAGCCAACCGGTCTTGGCAGCGACGATGGAAACGCTTTGCAGGTCCCGGGCAACGCCCCGGTCCCCGCGTCGGCCCCGTCGCCGGCGGACACGATCAAACCCACTACGGCGTCACCGTCCAATACCAGCACCCCCGGAGTCAGCAGCACATCAGCGACGCTGACCTCGCTTGTCATAAGCCCCGCAAGCGTGTCGGTCAATCCCGGAAAGACGCAGCAGTTCAAGGCGACGGGGAAGATGTCCGACGGCACTACCAAGACGCTGTCGCCGAGCTACACCGCAACCGGTGGAACGATTTCAAGCACCGGCCTGTATACGGGCGGTAAGACGGTCGGGGGCTTTCGCGTGATCGCGAAGGATGCTAGCGGGAAGGCTGATACCAGCAATGTGACGATCAGCTCGTCTACCTCGTCGACGTCGGCGACCTTCGTCGGCGAGTTTGAAACCGGCAGCCTGAGCCAGTATGCGACGGCCCAGCAATGCGCACCCAGCCGGATCAAGGTGTACTCTGCCGCCTCGCAGCCGACCTGGCCGGCGCCGCGCCAGGGCAGCTATGCGGCCCGGTTCAACGTTTACGACACAGACGTGTATCCCTGCACCTCGACGCAGAATCCGCGGGCCCAAATTGGGAGTTCCAATTTTATCAAAGAAGGCGACGAATACTGGGTGGCGTTCAGCGTCTATTTCCCGACGAACCTACCGGATGTAACGCCATACGACTGGGTAATCCTCCAAAGCTTCTACGGTAGTCCGGGCGGTGGGTCGGGGCCCGCGCACTTTAGCCTTGGCTGGGACGGCCGTCTCGGGAAAACGGTCCTGTCGTACGCGGAGACCAACCTGGCTATTCCGCTGGTCCGCGGGCAATGGCTCGACCTGATGGCGCATGTCAAGTTCTCCAAGGATCCGAGTCTCGGCTGGGTCGAGGTCTATTACAATGGGGTCCAGCAGAAGCTGCCGGCGTGCAACTGTATGCGCATGACCAAGGCGACCATCAACTCCGAGACCACGAGCGCGCTGCTCTCGAAGCTCGCCTTCTATCGCAAGGCCGGCATGTGGCCGGGCGCGGTCGCGATTTACTACGACGGCCACCGGGTGGCACGGACCCGCGACTCGGTGCAGCTGGGCGCCAGCAGCTTAGTAGCCAGCCGCTAACGCGCGCGCGCCTGAACCACCTCACCGCGCGGTCCGCTCTCCCGAGCGGGTCGCGCGGCTTGCTTTAATCGGATCAGGCGCAGCTTGCCGTGATGCGCCCCGCCATTCACGCGAAGAAGCTGCATTTGCCTCTGGGATGCTGGCTTGGCGTCTAGCGAACCGAAGCTCCCAAACGTCTTACTGCATCCACAAAACGCGGGAGATAGGCCCCCCCGCTACGAATCGCGGAAAGCGGCGGACTAGGGTTGCTCGCCGGATAGATCAGCGGCCTCGCGGCGAGATATTCACCCAGCCTGGGCCGGACGTCTTCCGTGACCGCGTACCGGAGGTCTACCCGGCCGCGTACGCGGCGCGCCGCCGGGCCGTGGTATACGGAAACAACAAGCGCCCGGGTCAACTCCCGAACGAACCCGGTGTGCGCGCCTTGCCACATCGCCCCGCGGGTCCATTGGGCGCGAACGTAGCGCCGCTGACGAAGAGTCGAGCGGTCGAAAAACCGATCCAGGGGAATCTCACCATGGCCACCCAGTAAGCCGGCCGCCCTCTGCTGCAGCTGCCGCAACCGATCCGGCCCGTTGGAGTAGATCCGCCACTTCGGCTGGAGCAAGGAGTCGCCGAGCTGGCCCTTCCAGAAGACCACCTTACCGCCAACGCTGTCAGCAAGTCGAACCAGGTCAGGGCCCCAGCGACAATGCGCCAGATTGTTGCGGCAGGCGTTGATCAAGATCTCGGTCTCGAGCAAGCTAGCATCGAGATCGTCGATTTGGACGAGATCGAAACGAAGTCCGTTTCGATCCATGAACTCCCGGACCAATGTGTAGTTCGGAGGGGCGCTGGCGACGATCACAGGATTGTTCCAGGGCAGGAAAAGGAGATTCAGGCTGTCCCGCCCCCCACAAAGCAAGACGTTGGTGCAGGCGGGATTGCGGGCCTCGATCGCCGCGACGTCCTCCCGCATTGCGTCACCCAGTTGTCGCACAAACTCACGAGGCTCTCGTATCTCGAAGCCGGGCGTAAGTGGTCCTCCCACTCGCATGATCTCGCGATCGATGGTTTCCCGGCCCTTTTGGCCGAGTGACTGATATACGAATCCGGGCGCGGATGCTTGCTGGGCGGCTCGGGGGTTCAGGTGAAGGGTTCCCTTGTGGAGGATCAGCGAAAGCAGTGAGTAGGAGTACAGTTCTCCCCACCGGTACACCGGATAAAAGTGCGGCTGCCCCTCGAAGCGCTGGGGCTTCCAGATCGTGCCTTCATGGCTTGACCAGAGAAGAGCCTCCGACAAGACTGCGCACTCGTTGACCGGCCCGCCCCGACGGTCGATGGCGGCGCTAACGAGATGGCTCATGAACATGACTCCGAGAGGACTTGGGCTTCCTAAAGAAAACCGGTATCTGGGCGCGCCGCGTCATTTCCCCGAGCGGCCACCGGAAGGTGAGCTAGCGCAACATGCTCGCGATTCGCTTGGCGACGGCCTGACGGAGTCGCTCTCCCCGTGTGATGACGAGGACAGTGTCATCACCTGCCAGCGTTCCCATCACTTCACTCCAGCCTGCCTGGTCCAGGGCAGCCGTCACGGCTCCCGCGGAACCGGTCGCGGTCTTGAGGACAAGAAAGGGACCCACCCCGTCGACGCTCACAACCAGCGCAGGTAGAACGTGGGCGAGATCGGGCTTGAGATTCCCGTCGGTTGGATGAGCATAATAGGCGCCGCGCTGGGGATCGCTCAGTTTTGCGAGACCCAGCTCACGAATGTCACGAGAGAGAGTCGCCTGGGTCACCCCGTAGCCCTCCGAGACGAGCGCCTGCCGCAGGTCTTCCTGGTTGTGGATCCGCCGCTCGCGCACAATACGCAGAATTGCCGCCTGTCGCTGCACTTTCATCCGATTGGTTCCTCGAATACCCGCCGGCCTCCTAGATAGGTCGCCATGATCTGGTCGCTCGAGCTGTTGACGATCTGTTCCATCAGCGGACGTTGGTCTTCCTCCGGCCGCACTACTGCGACGTCACCCCATTTGCCTGGTGCGAGACTCCCTATCTCCCGTTCCAGGCCGAGCGCACGAGCCGCATCGAGAGTCGCGAGGCGCAAGGCTTCGTCCCAGGAGAGCGACGCCAGCTCGCGAGCCGCTCTGGCTTCGGCCAGGAGATCCAGTGGCCCCAGGCTCACGACCGAGTCGGTTCCCACGCCAACCCGAACCCCTGCCTCGAGCAGTTGAGCCAGGGGAGCAGCGCCGTGGCCGTGACGGCGATTCGAGCGGGGGCAATGCGCCACAGCTACGCCGGCCGCCGCCAGTCGAGCAACGTCGCCCGCATCCAGCTGCACCACGTGAATGCACAGCGTTCGCTCGGTCAGCGCGCCATGCTCGTCAAGCCATGCGACCGGCGAGCGACCCGGCATCACGGGAAGCGGAATGCCCCGTCGTTGCCACGCGTCCGCAAATGGTCCGGCTGCCGCACGGAGAAGCTGCGTCTCCGCCAACGATTCGGCCAGATGCACGGCCGTTGGCAACCCCTCCATCGCCGCGAACTCTGCCGCCATTCGGTACAAGGGACCACTCACGGTGTATGGCGCATGGGGTGAGATGCCGAGGCGGACTCGGTCCGACTCGAATGAACGCAGCCTTGCAACCGTCTCCCGGAGCTGGGCCATGCTGGTCGGCGCCTGGTCCGGATGCGGGCCAAAGACTTCCTGGTAGGCGATACCGGAACCGCCGCATTCCCTGAGCGCCTGCAAGACGACAGCACGGTCTCCGGTATCGGCGACGGTGGTGACCCCGGAGGCCCAACAGGCTTCAACCCCGCGCTTGGCCGCCGTCAGGTACTGCTCGGTGCCGCTCTGCTCCTTGAGCTCCCTCAGCCGGCGAATCCATGCCGGGAAGTCGTCCTCTTCAACCTGTCCGGCCAGATCGGTCAGCTCGAGGTGGGTGTGAGTATTGATGAGCCCGGGGATGATCGCGGCACCAGGGTAGTGATGCACGGGCACGTTGTCGAGCTGCGGCACCTGAGCGTCCGCACCGAGCGCGGCGATCCGGCCGTCTGCTGCGACGAGAACAGCCCCGTCGGAGATCGGCGGCCCTTCGATCGGCACGACCCACCCGGCGGAGAGCCGGACGGCGGGCATCTCAGTTAGGAGGCTTCCTGGGTGACGGCGGAGGTCCACCACTCGAGGGAGGCGGTCCACTTCCGCCCATGACACCGCCCGGTGCAGGGGTGGCACGGGGATCTGGCGAGCCGGGCTGCCCCGGACGAGGAGTGGTTCCGCCTAACGTGCCCGAAGTCGGAGGCTGAGGTGGGTTGGGCGTAGCTGGGGGTGGAGGCGACCCGCCCATCGGACTCGCCCCGTTACCCCCCAGGTTGAAGGGCGAGTGGACCGGACAGAACTGGGTGGGCTCGGTACCCGGAATGAACGATTCGATGTAGTGGAATTCTTTGGGACAAAACGGCGTAGCCTTGAAACCCGTGCTCCGGTCGATATCGAGAGCGGCAAGGCCGTCGGGCCGAGGCCAGGCGGCGGGGATGGGGCGTCGATCGTAGATCTCCTTCATCATCGCGGTCCACGCAGGGGCAGCGAGGATGCCTCCTTGCGCGTTGCTCTTGATCTTCCTGGGCTGATCGAAGCCGATCCATACGCCGGTCACGAGGTCCGGGGTAAACCCGATGAACCAGACATCGAAGCCATCGTTGGTCGTTCCGGTCTTGCCGCCGGCCGGTGCCGGGAAGTTGCGCGCGGTGACAGCGCCGAACGCAGTCCCGTGCCGGACCACGTCGCGGAGGGCGTCGTTCATGAGCCAGGCGTGCAGCGTATCCATCACGACTTCGCTCTTCACCTGCGGCTGCCAGAGCATCTTCCCGCTGCGATCTTCGACCCGCAAAATCGCAGTCGGCACGGTGCGGACACCAAGATTGGCGAAGGTGGTGTAAGCCCCGATCATCTCTAGCGGAATGACATCGGCGGATCCGATGTGAATTGAGGGAACCGGGAGGACCTTGGTCGTCAGGCCGAACTTCGCTGCTTCCGCGATAACGGCCTGCTCACCCACCTCCATACCCAGTTTGACTGCAACGATGTTGCGCGACAACATGAGCGCACGCCGCAGGGTCATCGGCCCCTCGAACTCCAGGTCATAGTTCTGAGGCATCCACATGCCCTGCGGCGGCGGGAGCTCGACCGTGAGCGGATCGTCGGCGATTACGTAGGAGAGCGGGTAACCGGCCTCGATCGCGGCTGAATACACGATCGGCTTGAAGGTGGAGCCCGGCTGGCGGCGGGATTGGGTCGCCCGGTTGAACTTGCTGTCCTCGAAGTCGCGTCCTCCCACCATTGCGCGAATCGCGCCGGTCTTCGCCTCGAGCGTGACCACGAGCCCCTGAAGGTACGGCGTGGGCGTATTGCCGTGATCCTCCGGCGTGTCCGCGTGGGCGTCGAGGTACTGGCGATAGGTCTGCCAGGTGAACTTGCCGTCGGCCCCGTCTTCAATTGCCTCGAGCCGGGCTTCAAGGGCGCGCTCGGCGGCCTGCTGCATGTCGAGATCGAGCGTAGTGTATATCCGCAGGCCCTCGCGGTAGAGGTCCGGACCGAAGCGGGCGTCCAGTTGCTGGCGGACGTACTCCACGAAGTACTCGGCCACCCCGCTGAAGTCCGAGTGGGACGAGAGCAGCAGCGGAAAAGCCTTCCATCGCTCGGCATCTCGCTCGGAGAGTGCCTGGTCGTCGCGGAGCAGATTGATGATCGTGTTGCGTCGCTGGAGATTCAGGTTCGGATTGCGGCGCGGGTTGTAGCGCGAGGGCGCCTTCGGAATGGCCGCGAGCGTGGCTGCTTCCGCGAGATTGAGATCCCGCACGGACTTCCCAAAATACCGCTGCGACGCAGTCTCGACGCCATACGCGCGATTCCCCAGGTCGATCTGATTGAGATACAGCTCGAGAATCTTGTCCTTGGGGTATTTCCTCTCGATCTCGAGGGCGACCTTTACTTCCCTGAGCTTTCGCCGCAGGGACTTGTCCCGTCCGCTGATGTCCTCGGGCCACAGATTGCGGGCCAGCTGCATAGTGATGGTGGAAAAACCCTCGGCGAAACGCAGCTTGAAGACATTCGCTTTCACCGCGCCGAAGACGCGGACCCAGTCGATGCCCTTGTGCTCGTAGAACCGCTTGTCCTCGGTCGCGATGAACGCCGCCTTGACGTACGGCGACATTTCTCCCAGTGGCACGACCGTGCGACGCTCGAGCCCGAGATCGGTGATGAGGCGCCCGTCAGCAGCATAGACCTTGGCCGCCTGATTTGGATCGTAGCGATCGAGCCCTTCGATCGAGGGACAGGTGTTGCCGGCGCAGGCGCCGGTCCACGCCGCCAGCACCACCGCGAATCCGAGCGTTATCAGTGCGAGGACGCCGACAAGCACCCCTCGTCGGACCCGCGGCGTGTGCCAGGCCCGGACCAGGGGTGCGGTTATGCGGGGGAACATGACCCGAAATTAGCCGGGCGACCGGGGCTAGAACAGCTACAAGGGCGTGAACGGTGAACGCTGAACGGTGAACGGGCCCTCCCAGCCACCCCTGTTTACCGTTCACCGTTCACCGTTTACGCTTTTCCCATGCCCCACCTTCTCCAGCTCTACGCCGACCGCGGATTCCTTCAGGACGCAACTCCCGGCCTCGCTGCGCGCCTGGCCCAGGGGCCGATCACCGCATACATCGGGTTCGATCCCACCGCCGACTCGCTGCACGTGGGGAGTCTGGTGCCGGTCATGGGCCTGGCCTGGCTTCAGCGGGCGGGGGGAACTCCCATTGCGCTGATAGGAGCCGGCACCGGCATGGTCGGCGACCCCAGCGGGAAGCGACAGGAGCGGCCGGTGCTCTCGCTGGAGCAGATCGATGCGAACGCGGCGGCAATCCAGGCCCAGCTCAGCCGATTCCTCCGGTTCGAGGGCGATAATGATCCCGATGGCGCCACGAATTACGCCCTCATGCGGAACAACGCGGAGTGGCTACGGCCCTTGAGTCTCATGGAGTTCCTCCGGGATACGGGCAAGCATTTCACGCTGAACTACATGATGCAGAAGGAGTCAGTGAGAAGTCGGATGGAGACGGGAATCTCCTATACCGAGTTCAGCTACATGCTGGTCCAGGCCTACGATTTCTGGCACCTGTTCCACGCCGAGCAATGCGAGCTGCAGATGGGCGGCAGCGACCAGTGGGGCAATATCACGGCGGGGATCGAGCTGATCGCGCGGCGGGACCAGAAGGCGGCGCATGGACTGGTGTTTCCGCTCCTGGTCACCAGCTCGGGCGGCAAGTTCGGCAAGAGCGAGGCGGGCAACGTCTGGCTCGATCCGGAGCGGACCTCGCCCTACCAGTTCTACCAGTTCTGGCTGAATTCGGACGACCGCGACGTGATCCGCAACCTGAAATTCTTCACGCTGCTCGACGAAGCGACAATCAGCGAGCAAGAGGTAT
>Ga0066388_100001911_pt1 | contig 12262 bp, 10 predicted proteins | sample PanSoiMetaGPlot6_FD_64539 | JGI IMG/M metagenome (GOLD analysis project Ga0066388, IMG submission 64539) | Tropical forest soil microbial communities from Panama analyzed to predict greenhouse gas emissions - Panama Soil - Plot 6 (Hybrid Assembly) | ecosystem: Environmental > Terrestrial >... | reverse complement strand
CGCGTCCGCGTCTACGCCAACGGCTGGTACTCGGGAGCGAAGACCCCGGAGGCGTGGGCCGCGAAGGCGAAGGCGACGGTCGCGCGGGGCTTCACCGCGCTCAAGTTCGATCCGTTTCCCGGCCCGTGGCGGACGCACATCGCGCGCGACGCCGAGCGGCAGGTCGTCGAGACGGTGCGCGCCGTGCGCGAGGCGGTGGGCCCGGGCGTGGACCTGCTCGTCGAAGTTCATCGCCGGCTGGCGCCCATGCACGCGGTGCGGGTCGCGCGATCGCTGGAGCCGTTCGATCCGTTCTGGTACGAGGAACCGGTTTCCGCGCGCGATCTCGATGCGCTCGTCGAGTGCCGGCGCGAGATCCGGATCCCGATCGTCACGGGCGAAGAGCTCTACACGCGCTTCGAGTTCCGGGAGGTGTTCGAGCGACGCGCCGCCGACATCATCAACCCCGATGTCTGCAACGTGGGCGGGATCGCCGAGCTGCAGCAGATCGCCGCGATGGCCGAGGCGTATCACGTGGTCGTCTCGCCCCACAACTACAACAGCACCACCGTCGGTCTCGCCGCCACGCTCCAGATCGCCGCCGCCATCCCGAACTTCCTCATCACGGAGTATTTCGTCAACTTCGAGCCGCGGGCCGCCGAGATCGCGGTGCATCCGTTCCAGGTTGACGGCGGCTACCTCGCGGTGCCGCGAACGCCGGGGCTCGGCATCGAGCTGAAGCCCGACGCGCTCGCCCGTCACGTCTATCGCGAGTTCCCACCCCGGACGATCCCGACGCCGGGCGACGAGGGACCCTGACCGGATGCCGCCGACGTTGCCGTCGCACGCGCGGGTGGTGGTGATCGGCGGCGGCATCGCCGGATGCAGCGTCGCCTATCACCTGACGAAGCTCGGCTGGCGCGACGTGCTCTTGCTGGAGCGTCGCGACATCTCGTGTGGCACGACGTGGCACGCGGCCGGTCTCGTCGGTCAGCTCCGCGCCACCCACAACCTCACGCGTCTGGCGAAGTACGGCGCCGAGCTCTACGAGCGGCTGGAAGGCGAGACGGGGCAGGCCACCGGTTTTCGCCGTCCCGGCAGCGTCAGCGTGGCCCGCACGGCGGAGCGCATGCACGAGCTGAAGCGGCTGGCCTCCATGGCGCGCTGCTTCGGCGTCGACGTCGAGGTGATCACGCCGGGCGAGGCGGGCCGCCGCTGGCCGCTGATGCGCACGGACGATCTCGTCGGCGCGCTGTGGCTGCCGCGCGACGGACGGACCAATCCCATCGACACGACGCTCGCGCTGGCCAGAGGCGCGCGACAGGGTGGGGCGACGATCCTGGAGAACACGGCGGTGACGGGCATCCGCGTCGTCGACGGGCGCGTTGCCGGCGTGACGACCGCGGCCGGCGACGTCGCGTGTGAGGTCGTCGTCAACTGCGCGGGCATGTGGGCGCGCGAGCTCGGGCTCATGGCCGGAGTCACCGTTCCGCTGCACCCGTCCGAGCACTTCTACATCGTCACGGAGCCGATGGCCGGCGTGACCTCCGACCTGCCGGTGCTGCGCGACACCGACGGGTACATCTACGTCCGCGAAGAAGTGGGCGGTCTGCTCATGGGGGGCTTCGAGCCCGTGGCCAAGCCGTGGGGCATGGCGGGGATCCCGACGGACTTCGCGTTCTCGCTCCTGCCCGAGGATTGGGAGCACTTCGGCGTCCTCATGGAGCAGGCGGTGGTCCGCATCCCCACACTCGAGACGGCGCCCGTGCGGCGTCACGTGAATGGCCCGGAGAGCTTCACGCCCGACGGCCGGTATCTGCTCGGCGAGGCGCCGGAATGCCGCGGCTTCTTCGTCGCCGCCGGCTTCAACTCGATCGGGATCGCGTCCGGCGCAGGCGCCGGCAAGGCCGTGGCCGAATGGATCGTCGGCGGCGAGCCGTCGATGGACCTCTGGGACGTCGACATCCGCCGCGTCGCGCCCTTCCAGGGCAACCCGCGCTATCTGCGCGAGCGCACGACCGAGATGGTCGGCGCGGCCTACGCCGTGCACTGGCCGTTCCTGCAGCCCGTCACCGCCCGCGGCGTCCGTCGCAGCGTGCTGTACGAGCGGCTCGCGGCGCGCGGCGCGTGCTTCGGCGTGACGCTGGGTTGGGAGCGCGCGAACTGGTTCGCCACACCCGGGATGCCGCCCGCGTACCGGTACAGCTACGGCCGACAGAACTGGTTCGACTGCGCGGCGGCGGAGCATCGCGCAGTGCGAGAGGCGGTCGGTCTCTTCGATCAATCGTCGTTCTGCAAGCTCCGGCTCGAGGGCCCCGAGGCGCTCGACGTGCTGCAGCGCCTCTGCGCCGGCGACGTCGACGTGCCGCCCGGACGGATCGTCTACACGCAGCTCTTGAACGAGCGTGGCGGCATCGAGGCCGATCTGACGGTCACCAGGCTCGCGGCCGACGTCTTCGTGCTTGTCACGGCGACGGCGGCGGCGACGCACGATGCGGACTGGATCCGCCGGCATCTCGGCGGTGCGCGCGCCGTCCTCACCGACGTCACGTCGAGCGAGGCCGTGCTCGGGGTGATGGGTCCGCGCTCACGGGCCGTGCTGGCACGGCTGACCGATGCCGATCTCTCGAGCGATGCGTTTCCGTTCCTCGCGTCGCGCCAGATCTGGCTCGCGTCGGCGCCCGTCCGCGCGGCGCGCATCACGTACGTGGGCGAGCTGGGCTGGGAGCTCTACGTGCCGACGGAGTTCGCGGCCGTGGTGTACGACGCGCTGGTCGCGGTCGGGGAGGATCTCGGCCTCCGTCACGCCGGGTATCACGCGATGGACTCGCTGCGGATCGAGAAGGCGTACCGCTCGTGGGGCCACGATCTTGGCAGCGAGGATACGCCGCTCGAGGCCGGCCTCGGCTTCGCCGTCCGGCTGGACAAGAAGACGCCGTTCCTCGGCCGCGACGCGCTGCTGGCCCAGCGCGAGGCGCCGCTACGACGCCGGCTCGTCGTGTTCGTGGTCGACGACCCCGAGCCGCTCCTCTACCACGACGAGCCGGTCTGGCGGGACGGGACGCTGGTCGGACGTCTGACATCGGGCGCGTACGGTCACACGATCGGTCGCGCCGTCGGGCTCGGCTACGTCACGCATCCCGACGGCGTCAGCGACGAGTTCGTGGCGACGGGTCGCTGGCAGATCGAGATCGCGTGCGAGCGCGTTCCCGCGCGCGCCCAGCTCGCCGCTCCCTACGACCCCAAGTCGCTCCGCGTCCGCGCGTAGCCGCGAAATTCGCTGGCATGCCGTTGGCAACTCCCTGCGATTGCGGGGAGGCATGCGCATGGAGCTGCTATCGCTCATCGATCGGCTGGCGAAGTTCTCACCCGGCCCGGGGCCCGTCATCAGCGTCTACATCGATGCGCGGCCGGACCAGATTGGACGCGACAACTTCCATGCCTTTGTCCGGACGGAGCTGAAGGCCCGGGCGGCGACGTACCCGGACCGCTCGCCCGAGCGCCAGAGCGTCGACGCCGATACGGAGCGCATCCTCGCCTGGCTCGGAGCCGAGGCGCGGCCGCAGGCCAACGGCATCGCGATCTTCGCGTGCTCGGCAGCCCGCCTCTTCGAGGCGGTCCAGCTCGAGGTTCCTATCGAGCAGAGCGAAGTGGTCGTGGGGTCGGTGCCCCATCTGTATCCGCTCGCCGCCGTGCTCGATCGTTATCGCCGGCACGCCGCCGTCGTGCTCGACACGCACTCGGCGCGAATTTTCGTCTTCGGGCTGGGCGAGATCGTCGCGCAGCAGAACGTCGAGAGCGCGCAGATGCCGAAGTCCGAGGCCGGCGGCTGGTCGCAGGCGCGCTACCAGCGCCACGTGGAGGAGTTCCAGCGGCATCACGTCAAGGAAGTGGTGGACACGCTCCAGCGCATCGTCCGCGGAGAGGGCGTGGACCGGGTCGTCGTCGCGGCCAACGACGTCGCGCTCCCGCTGTTCCGCGCCGAGCTGCCGAAAACGCTGGCCGAGCGCGTCGTGGAAGTCAGTGACCTGGACATGAGCTCGCCGCGCGACCGGATCTTCCGGCGCAGCCTGGAGGCGATGCGTGAGCGGGACGCTCGGGACGACGCCGAGCGCGTACGTCGCATGCTCGACGCCTATCGCGCCGGCGGTCTCGGGGTGATTGGCGTGGACGCGACGCTGCGGGCGCTCGCCAACGGCCAGGTCCACGAGCTGATCAACGGCGCCGATTCCGGGGCGCTGCGTGTCCGCAAGGGCATCGTGCCGACCGACTGGCGGACGAGCTCGTCGCCGGAGCGAGACAGACGGACGCCCGCGTCACGGTCATCGATGATGCGGCCCTGCTCGCCGAGGCCGGCGGCGTGGGCGGTCTTCTCCGATTTCGAGTGAGGAAGGCAGCATGAGCAGCAAGAACAACGTCAACAAGGACTTCTACACGGTGGCCGGCCGGGATCGACCGGGCGAGGATCTGGTGATGCCCCGGTCGCCGCGCGATCCGGAGCACGGCTGGCGTGGCGGCGCGCGCCCGAACTTCATTCCGGGCGCCGCACCCGTCGGTGGGTCTCCGGTGCCTCCTGAGGCGCAGGAGACGTCGGCGGGCAAGACTGGCGTTCGCTCCGGGTCACGGAAGCGGACCACCGCGCGTCGCGGCGGCACGACGCCCGGAACGGCGCGTCCCAAGGCGGGCGCGTCGGGTGACGAGCGACGCCGGACGTCGAAGACGAAATCGGCGAAGCGCCGGACGACGCGGCCCGCCGCCAGGGCGAAGCGGCGGGCTGCGTCGACCCGCCGCTCACGTGGGCGCCGAGCGGCCTGAGCGCCCGACGCGTCAGCGCATCAGAGCGGTGCCGCCCACGTGTGCCCCGAAGCTGGGACCGCGGAACAAGGCGCCCGGCTTCCACGGCGTGCCCATGGACGGCAGCAGGTAACGATCGGCGCCGATCCAGCCCGCATTCTTCCAGGCGAGCACGAGCCATGTGGCCAGCGCGAACAGAAGCGGGTTGGTCGCCGCGGTGCCCGCCATCAGGAAGTTCCAGTTCATGAACCCGCCGCAGAAGGCGGCGATCCCGGTGAAGGCCCCGACGATCAACGCGACACCGATCGCGAGCTCACCGGCGATGACGAGCTTTGAGAACCAGGTGTAGTGACCGCCGGCGAGTAATGTGCCGATGAACTCGCGATACCAGTCGTACGCGATCGGGGGCTTGGCCGGCGGTGCGGGAACCTGCACGGCGCGTTCCCAGAAGCCCCGGAGCGCGTCGCCGGTCACCGCCCACTTCGGATTGTGGAGCTTCTCGATTCCGTGCGACAGCCATTCCCAGCCCAGGAACAGGCGGATGGGCAGCCACAGCCAGCCAAACCGAGCGTCGCCGAACAGTGCCTTGGCCATCGGTGGGTCGTCGAACGTGGTCGCTCTCATGGTCTCGTCCTCCCTCCGCAGGCGACGGAGGAGTGCACGGCGCGTGCCGCAGCCAACGTGCCGGGAACGTGCAACCAACCGCGCGGCTCGGCCGTCGACGCGCCCCGTCCACGCCGCAGGTGGGGCAGCTCGGCCCCGGTCGCGATCTACCGGACGATCGACTCGAACAACGTCGGATCGAGACGCGCGCGGTGCCGCGAAAGTACGGGCTCGACCGCGGCGACGAACGCTGCGTGCTCCGCCGCGGTCAGATGGACGACGTCGTTGTCCCGCGGATCGAGCTTGGCGAGGACATCCTCGTCCTCCGAGGCGGCGAGTCGATGCTGGAGCGCGGTCGCCTCGCGCGCGGCGTCGTCGACCGCGGCGCGGATCTCCTCCGGCCACCCAGCGTACTGCCGTGCATTCGCGATGAAGAAGCTCGCGCCGAAGAAGTGGCCCGTCAGCGTGATGTGGCGGTGGTGCCGGTAGACACCGAAGGTGTGGATGTTCGTCAGCGGATTGTCGTGCGCGTCGAACGAATCGCCCGCGATCTCCGCCACGAAGCGCTTGATGTCGGCGGCAATCGGGACGAAGCCGAGCGCTGCGAACACCTCACCGTGAAGATCGCTCATCTGCGTGCGGATCCTGAGGCCCCGACAGTCCTCCGGGCCGCGGATCGGGCGGACGCGATTGGTGAGATGGCGGAAGCCGTTGTCCCAGAGCCCGAGCACGCGGAAGGGCGTCGTCGCGTGCATGCGCTCGACGAATCGCCGCCCGAGCGCGCCATCCAGCGCTCGCCAGGCCGTCGCGCGATCACGGATCAGGAACGGTAGCTCGAGCAGTGCGAGCTCGGGCACCCAGCCGGTGAAGCGGACCGTCGACATGTAGCAGAACGCGAGCTCGCCCTGCTCGACCATGATCGGCAGATCGCCCGAGGGACGGCCGAGGTCCAGCACGCTGCCGATCAGCTCGAAGCCGACACGGTCGCCGAGCCTCCGCGTGAGCGCCGCGCCGAAGCGACGGCCCGCCTCGTTGTGAATGGACGCGGGCGGCTGATAGCCGCCGAGCGTGAGGACGAGGCGGCTCAATTGAAGGTGAGCACGGTGCGCGCGACCTCGCCGGCCTTCATCGCCCGGAAGGCCTCGTTGATGTCGTCGAGCTTGCCCCGGCGGCTCACCATCTCGTCGAGGAGCAGCCGGCCCTGGCGATAGAAATCGAGGTAGGCCGGGATGTCGATGCGGAAGCGATTGGAGCCCATCCGCGACGTCTGCACCTTGCACTCCGGCCGGATGGCCATCCACGGGAACTCGATCATCGCATCGGGCGGCATGACGCCAACGATCGTGGCGGTGCCGCGAATGGCGAGGCTCTCGATCGCCTGGCGCACGAGCTTGGCGTTGCCGACCGCCTCGAACGCGTGATCGACGCCGGCGCCCTTGGTGAGCGCACGCACGGCCTTCACCGGGTCGTCCTGCCCGCTGTTGACGACGTGCGTCGCGCCGACACGCCTGGCCATCTCGAGCTTGCCGTCGAAGATGTCGACGCCGATGATCTGCCGGGCGCCGCCGATGCGCGCACCCTGGATGATCGACAGCCCGACGCCGCCGCAACCGAACACCGCGACGGTCTGTCCACCCTGGAGCCCGGAGCTGCGCAGCGCCGCCCCGACGCCGGTCAGGACACCGCAGCCGACCAGCGCGGCGCGGTCGAGCGGCAGGTCGGCGTCGATCTTCACGATCGAGTTCTCGTGCAGGAGCATGCGCTCGGCGTAGCTCGAGATGCCGATGAACTGCCGGAACGGCTCGCCGTGCTGGGACAGCCGCGCCGGGGCCGAGTCAGGGCGCGTCACGATGCCGCCGGTGCAGAGGTTCGGGTGCCCGTCCAGGCACTGCGGGCATGCGCCGCAGAAGCCGGAGAGGCAGGCGACCACATGATCGCCCGGGCGCACCGTTGTGACGTCGGCGCCGACGGCCTCGACGACCCCCGCGCCCTCGTGGCCCAGCACGATCGGCCTGTCGAGCGTGAACCGGCCGAGCCCGTTGACCACGTGCAGATCGCTATGGCAGACGCCCGTGGCCGCGGTCCGCACCAGCACCTCGCGGCCCCACGGCTTGTCGACGTCGACAGCCTCGATCGTCAACGGCTCATGCACCTTCCGAAACACCGCCGCCTGCATCTGCATGTCTTCCTCCTCGCGGGGCCTCGCGGGGTCAGACCTTTCAACTCCCCTTTTTTCCCAACGCGCGTCGCCCGCGGTCGCGGCGCGTCAGCCCAAAAGAGGTGGAAGTAAAGGTCTGACCCCGTCGGCGCGCAGTATACTGCCGGGCGGGAGAGACAACTATGAGCAAGGCCCTCAATGGTATTCGTGTGCTGGATCTCACGCAGTTCGAGGCGGGTCCGTCGTGCACGCAGCTGCTCGCGTGGCTGGGCGCGGAGGTCATCAAGGTCGAGGAGCCCGGCAAAGGCGATCCCGGCCGCTACGGGCGCGCAGAGAAGCCCGGAGTCGACAGCAGCTACTTCCTGACGCTCAACGCGAACAAGAAGAGCGTCACGCTGAACCTGAAGCATCCGCAGGGCAAGGCGATGTTCCTCGACATGGTCGCGCAGGCGGACGTCGTGACGGAGAACCACGCGCCCGGCGCGCTGGACAAGCTGGGCTTCGGGTACGACGCGCTGAGCAAGCTCAACCCACGCATCATCTATCTTTCGGTCAAGGGCTTCGGCACCTACGGGCCGTACAGCCAGTACAAGAGCTTCGACATGATCGCCCAGGCGACCGGCGGCGCCATGTCGCTCACCGGGTTTCCCGGCTCGCCGCCGCTCAAGCCCGGGCCGACGATCGGCGACTCCGGCACGGGCGTGCACGCGGCGTTCGGCGTGATGGCCGCGCTCTGGCAGCGGCAGGCGACGGGCAAGGGGCAGCGCGTGGAGCTCTCCATGCAGGACGCGATCGTGAACTTCGTGCGCGTCGCCATGCGCCTGGCCTACGCCGGCGGCGACTTCGACCCGCGCCGCGGCAACGAGATCGCCGGCACAGTTCCGTCGGGCATCTATCGCTGCAAGCCCGGCGGGTCCGACGACTACGCGTACATCTACCCGCAGCCCGTGCGGACCCACATGTGGGACGCGCTCCTGCGAACGATCGGCCGGCCCGACCTCGTCGGCCATCCCGACTGGTCCGATCGGAAGTGGCGCGCTGAGCACAAGGACGAGGTCAACGCGCTCATCGAGCGCTGGACGATGGAGCACACCAAGCACGAGGTGATGAAGAAGCTCGGTGAAGCCGGCGTGCCCACCGGCGCCGTCCTCACGCCGAACGAGATCCTGAGCGATCCCCACCTCAGGGCCCGCGAGATGATCGTCACGATGGACCACCCGGGCTGGGGTCCGTTCACGATGCCGGGCAATCCGGTGCAGCTCTCTGACTCACGGACGGACGTGCGACCGGCGCCGCTGCTCGGCCAGCACAACGCCGAGGTCTACAAGGAATGGCTGAAGCTCGGTGCCGACGACCTCACGAAGCTCAAGGCCGACGGCGTGATCTGATCCGGTTCAGAAATCACGGCGCGGAGTTGCGGTCGGTGGATAGCAGTGGATCTGTGGATACTTATTCTCTTGTGCCGGGAGCCGCCAGCCAGTAATAATCCGCGGCGCTGTGGAACATCGGTGTGCGTTGTGCGGCCAGGGAACACACACTCCAATTCTGCTGAACGGTGTGCCTTACCATCCGGTGTGCTTCGTCCTTCGTAGAATCGTACCCGACAATCTCCGACGGAAGTGATCCGCCGTCTTACGCTCTGACGGCCGTGCGCCTCAGGCGAGCTGTTCGAGCGGTGTGCCGTACTTCTGAACGTCGCGGAAGCGCTTGACGAGGTAGTCGCCGGAGCGGATGGGCGCGTGCTTCGGCGGGTTGTCCGCCGACTGGCACGTCGGCAGGCAGGCGACGGGCGCGTCGTAGTCGAGATTGAAGAAGGTCGGGATCGAGAAGCGCTCCTGTCCGGTGCGGTTCACCACGCGGTGCGGGTTCGACACGTAGATGTCGTTCGTCCACACCTTGACCATGTCGCCGAGGTTGATGACAAACGTGTTATCGATCCACGGCGCGCGTACCCACTCGCCGTCGCGCTTCCGGAGCTCGAGCCCGCCGATCGGATCCTGCGTCAGCAGCGTGATCATCCCGTAGTCCGTGTGCGGCGCCACGCCGAGCTGCTTGTCGTCGGGGACCGGCTGCGGCGGATAGTGGAACAATCGGCTCTGCACCATCGGCTTCGTGGTGAATTGCAGGAAGAACTCCTCGGGCATGTCGAGGCTCACCGCGAACATGCGGAGCAGCCGCTTGCCGAGCGCGAGCGTCTCGTTGAAGTACCCCTCGGCCGCGCCGCGCAGCCACGGCATGTCGGCCGGCCAGCGGTTCGGACCGTGGAGCGGGAGCCCGGCCTGCACGGCCGGATCATCGAGCGGCAGGTCCAGCGCGAACTCGTAGCTCTCCTTGAGATCCGGCTTGAAGCCGGGATGCTGGTTGATGCCGTAGGGCATGAACCCACGACGGAATCGATCGTCGAGCTTCAGCTCGAGCCGCTTTTCCTCGGGCAACGCGAAGTAGCGCCGGGTCGCGTCGAACACGCCGTCGACGACCGCGCGTGGCACGCCGTGATTGGCGGCGTAGAAGAACCCGATCGTCTCGCACGCGCGCCGGAACTCCCGCGCCAGGCCGTCGAGCGGTCGGCCCTCGTTGAGCGGCGTGAGATCGAGGACGGGAACTTCGTCGCGGGTGGCGGCGCGCGGCGCGGTCAGCATCGTGGCCCTCCGTTCCTGCCCGGAGTCTATCACGCGCCGATGACGCGGTCGGACGCGCTCTCCATCCAGAACACCACCCGCCGCTGGATGGCGTTCACCAGCATGTGCAGCCCGATCCCCATCGCCGAGAGGATGACGAGGATGGCGAACACGCCCGCCATGTCCATGTTGAAGTTCCGCTGCAGGATGAGGTAGCCGAGCCCGGCCTGGGCGCCGACGAACTCGCCCACGATCGCCCCGATCACCGACAGCACGATCGCCACGTCGAGCCCCACGAAGATGTAGGGCAGCGCCTGCGGCAGCCGCGCCTTCCAGAAGATCTGCCAGCGAGACGCCGTGAACGCGACCATCAGCTCGACCTGCTCCGTGGGCACGGCGCGCAGGCCGACGATGGTGTTGGCGAGCAGCGGAAAGAACGCGATCGTCGCCGTGATGACGATCTTCGAGGACACGCCGTAGCCGAACCAGATGACGATGATCGGCGCGATGGCGACCTTGGGCAGCGTCTGGAACGCGACGACGTACGGGTAGAGCGTGCGCTCGAGGAGCGGGAACTGCCCGATGAGCGCGCCGAGCACGAGCCCGAAGGCCGAGCCGAGGAGGAACCCGACCAGCGTCTCGTAGAACGTGACGCCGAAGTGCTTGAGCATGTCGCCCTCGCCCAGGCCATGCCAGATCGCGACGGCGACCGACGACGGCGTGGGCAGGACGATCTTCGGCACGGCGAAGAGCCGCACGAGCAGCTCCCAGCCGCCCACCACCACGAGGAACAGCACCACGGCGAGCGGCAGCTCCAGCCGGCCCCGGAGTCGCGCGGCCAGGCCCTTCACGCGTCGAGGGCGGCCAGCGACTGGAAGTGCCGGCGGATGGCCGCCACGTACCGGCCGAACCGCTCGGAGTTGATGATCTCGAGGCGTCGCGGCCGCGGCAGGTCGACGGCGATGATCTCGCTGATCCGGCCGGGCCGCGGCGTCATGACGATGACACGATCGGCGAGGAAGACCGCCTCCGGGATCGAATGCGTGACGAGCAGCACGGTCTTCCCGCTCTCCGCCCAGATGCGCAGCAGCTCGACGTTCATCGCCTCGCGCGTCATCGCGTCGAGCGCGCCGAAGGGCTCGTCCATCAGCAGGAGTGCAGGGTCATGCACGAGCGCCCGGCTGATGCCGACGCGCTGCTGCATGCCGCCCGAGAGCTCGTTCGGGTACGTGCTCTCGAAGCCCTCCAGCCCGACCAGCCGCAGATAGTGCCGCGCGCGCGTCTCGTAGTGCGCCCGATCGCGGCCCTGGAGCTCGACGGGCAGCATCACGTTCTGGAGCACCGTGCGCCACGGCAGCAGTACGGGCGCCTGGAAGACCACGCCCACGTCGCGGCTCGGCCCGTCGACGGGCCGTCCGCGCAGCCGGACCTCGCCCGTCGTGCGGCGCAGGATGCCGGCCAGGATCTTGAGCAAGGTGGATTTCCCGCAGCCGCTCGGACCGACGACGGTGACGAGCTCGCCCTCGTCGATCTCGAAGACGGCGTCGGTCAGCGCCTCGATGTCGCGGCCGTCGCGGGTGCGATAGGTCTTGCCGAGACCCGCGACGGAGATCAGCACGGCCGCGGCCGGGCCGGGGCCACGGTCATTTGACGGCGCAGTTCGCCGCCTGGGCGCGTATCGCTGCCACGTCGAACTTGTTGATCTTCTCGTAGAAGCCGGGGATCCCGTTCATGTAGGTCGCGGGCGGGATCGTCTTGTCGATCAGCTTGGCCTCGAGCATGAAGTTCTGGATCCGCCCGTAGGCCTCCGGCGTGGCCTGGCCCCACAGCTTGCCGCCGTTCATCTCGAACGCGTCCTTCATCGAGTCGAGCTGGGCCTTCTGGTTGTTCATGTCCCACCGCGCGGCGGTGGCGTCGTCGACGCCCGTCGGCTTGGTGTTAGGAAACCGCGCCCAGTGCAGGCGCCGCGCGCAGTCGGGGTTGGCGAAAACGAACACCGAGGCCTTGGCCGCTCCGCGCGCGATCGCCTCGACCATCGCGGGATCGCTCTCAATGGTCTTGTGGAGCGTGGTGAGTGTGAAGTCCGGATAGCGGCGCCAGTCGTTGCCCA
>Ga0066388_100001910_pt1 | contig 12266 bp, 9 predicted proteins | sample PanSoiMetaGPlot6_FD_64539 | JGI IMG/M metagenome (GOLD analysis project Ga0066388, IMG submission 64539) | Tropical forest soil microbial communities from Panama analyzed to predict greenhouse gas emissions - Panama Soil - Plot 6 (Hybrid Assembly) | ecosystem: Environmental > Terrestrial > Soil... | reverse complement strand
CCGTTCGACGCCGGGTACCAGTTCTGTCCGCGGTGCGGACGCCAGCTGGGCGCGATCCGCCTCTACCAGGAGCTGATCGACCGCGGGATCGAGGAGCGCGAGGTGCGGGCGCTGCTCGTCCGCGCCGGCTACGAACCCTTCTGATCCTCGCCGCCCGCCCGGTATCCTTCGCGCGCGATGTCGTTCCGGCTCCTGCTCTTCCTGCACATCCTCTCGGTCCTCGCGCTCCTCGGGACCCACGGGACGTCGATGACGGTGCTGTACCGGATCCGGCGAGAGAAGGACCGCGGGCGGATCCTCGACCTCGTGACCCTCTCCGGCGAGACGATCACGCCGATGTATATCTCGCTCGCGGCGATCGTGATCACCGGTGTGCTCCTGGGTCTCAAGGTCGACGTGTTCTCCGAGTGGTGGATCTGGGTCGCGATCGTGGTCCTCGTCGTGGTGGCGGCGCTGATGGGGTCCATCGCGCGTCCTTACTTCGCTCGGGTGAAGGAGGCGTGCCAGGTCCGTCCCTCCGGTGTCCCGCGCGTGTCCGACGAGGAGCTCGCCGAGATCCTGAAAGCGCCGACCGCGCACGTGATCAGCGCGATCGGCGTGGTCGGGCTCGTCGTCATCCTCTACCTGATGGTGTACCAACCCGGCTGACGCAGCGACGCGACCTCAGGCGGGCGGGAGCGGGCGCGCCGCCGGACCGTTGACGACCTCGCCGTGGGGTGCGTACCGCGACCCGTGGCAGGGGCAGTCGAAGGTCCGCTCGCCGGCGTTCCAGCCGACGGTGCAGCCCAGGTGCGTGCATCGGGCGGACATCAGGTGCTGGGTGCCGTCCTCGTCGACGAAGACCGCGATCTTCTCCCCACGCCGCTCGATCACCCCGCCTTCGCCGGGGCCGAGCTCGGACGCGATCTGCATCACCGTGCGGCACAGCAGCACGTCGCGGTGCGTGCCCTCGATCACCTGCTCGGGTACCGACCCCAACAGGAATCCCTTCGCGCCCTGGAGGCCCCGGTTGCCAACGATCACCAGCTCTGCGTCGACGTCATCGGCCGCGGCGAGGATCTGACGGCCCGGGTCGCCTTCGAGGAGCCGCACCTCGGTCTCGATCCCTCGTCCGTAGACCTCGATCGTGTCCTGCATCACGAGCTCGCCGGTCTTCGGATGCCCGACGAAGACGAGCGTGACGCTCGCGAGGATCTCGCGCGCCAGGTCGAAGCCCTTGCGGGCGGCCCGGTCGGCCGTCTGGGAACCGTCACTCGCGATCACGATCCGTCCGTACGGCGCGTGCGGGTCACGATCGCCCGACGCCACGATCAACAGGTCGCAGGGCGCGTGCCGCGAGAGCCAGCGCGACAGGTCTGAGAGCGGCTGCGCCTCGCCGCGCGCGACGACGATCAGGCCGGCGTCCTGCTCCTCGGCGACCGCGACGAGCACGTCGCCGGCGCGTCCCGGCACGGCTTCCGCCCCCAGCTTGGCCCGGCGCACGCCCGCGGCCTCGGCCGCGTCCAACGCCTCGTCGAGCCGCTCCTCCGCGCCGGTGGACGATGCGCGGTAGCCGCTGGTCGCGATCAGCCGGGCGGACGCGGCGCGCGCGATCGTGGCGGCGACCTCGCCCGCCCGCGTCGCGGCCGGCGATCCGTCGGTCCCGAAGACGATACGGCCCCACATCGCGCGGCAGCCTACCGGGCAGATCCGATCGCGGTCTCGAGCACGCAGTCCTCGGGGAGCTTGTCGTCGCGGAGCCCCTTGAACACCGGCGCGCGCATCTTCTTGGTGCCCTTCGTGATCTCGGTGTACTCGATCTCGCAGACCACCTGCGGCTCGACGAACACCGCGCCCTTCACGCGCGCGAGCTCGGGATCCTCGATCGCCGGCGTCGGGCGGACGAACGGCTCGAGCCGCTCGAGCACCGAGCCCAACATCTGGTCGGTGAAGCCGCTGCCGGCCTGACCGATCCATCGGAGGTCTCCGTCGGCGAACGCCCCGACGAGGATCGCACCGAACGTGGCGCCACGGCTTCGCTGTCCCGGGGTGAACCCAAGGATCACGCAGTCCTGGGTGTCGCGGATCTTGATCTTCCGCCAGGCGTCGGTGCGCCGACCCGGGACGTAGGGCGAACCCTTCCGCTTCGCCACGACGCCTTCGAGCGCCTGCTGCTTCGCGGCTTCGACCAGCGTCGTGCCTTCACCTTCGACGTACGCGGTGAGCTGGAGCCGGTCGTCCTGTTCGACGACGTAGGTGAGCAGCTCGCGACGCTCCTCCAGCCCAAGGCCGGTCGTGTCCCGACCGTCGAGCCAGAGCAGGTCGAACGCGACGAACGTGACGGGGATCTGGTGCCGCATCCGCTCGATCTGCCGCGGGTTCGCCAGGTTCATCCGCTGCTGGAGCGTCTCGAAGGAGATCCTCCCATCCGGGTCGAACGCGACGATCTCGCCGTCGATCACCGCGTTCACCTCGTCGACGAGCTCGTGGATCATGTGGATGTCGGGGTACTGCGAGGTCACGTCGCGGCCGGTCCGCGACCGCAGCACCGTCTCGCCGGTCGACATCTCGGCGAGGCACCGGATCCCGTCCATCTTCGGCTCGAACCACCACCCCGGATCGTCGAACGCCTCCCATCCGCCCTCGGCGAGCATCGGGGTGAACCGGGGCGGCGGGGGGATCAAGGGCGCGGTCTGGTTCGACGCGAGGAACGCGAGCCAGTCGGTCCGCGTCTTGACGAAGTGGAACTCCAGGTCCGGATAGCGGCGCCCATGGAGCCGGAACGAGACCTTCGTGTCGGTCCATTCGACCGGCTCGTACCAGCCGTCGTCGAAGATCCGGACCTCGCCGGCCCCGTAGTGACCCTCGGGGATCGTCCCCTCGAACTTCCCGTACTCGAGCGGGTGGACCTCGGTCTGCACGGCGAGCCGTTTGTCGCCCTTCGCCGTCGGCAGCCCCTTCGGGACGGCCCACGACGGGAGGCCGCCGTCGCGCTCGAGCCGCACGTCGTAGTGGAGGCGGGTGGCGCGGTGCTTGTGGATCACGAAAGAGTTGCCCACGCCGGCTTCGTCGCCCGGCGCCGGCTCGCTCGTGCCGCCCGGCCCGAACTCACGCCGTCGCACGTACTCGAACAACGCCGGGTCCTTCGAGGCGAGGGCGATCTCGTCGGAGGTCTTGCCCTCGACGGATCGCGCGGCGGTCCTGGGAAGCGGTCCCGCCGGAGACTCATCCTCGTCGACCTCGACCCCCAGCGCGTCGAGGGCGGCGCGGAGGTCGGCGCCCGGACCGGCGTTCACACCGGCCCAGAGGTCGCCGACCTCCGCGAACCGGTCCCACACGTTGTCGATCCGGAAGTCCTGTGGGACGAAGCCGCCTCCGGCGACTTCGTCCCAGGTGAGCGGCGTCGACACGGGCGCGCGGAGCTCGGGTCGCAGCGAATACGCGGACGCGATGTTCGCGCCCTGCCGGTTCATGTTGTGGTCGATGAAGATCTTCCCGGAGCGGTCGGCGACACGCCACGCCATCGTCACCTTGTCCGGGTCGGCCTGCTTGATCAGCTGGCCGCACGCGCCGACGAACGCCCGCGCCTCGGCGTACGTGTACGTACCGTGCTCGAGCGGGACGTAGATCTGCATCCCCGTGGCGCCGCTCGTCTTCGGGTAGCCCGTCAGGCTCAACGAACCCAACAGCACCTGGACGTGGCGCGCCACGTTCAGCACGTCTTCGTACGTGTAGGGCTCGAACGGATCCAGGTCGAAGAAGAGGTAGTCGGGGTGGCCGACCGCGTCACAGGTCGAATGGAGCGGGTGCATCTCGATCGCGCCGAGGTTGGCGACGAACAGCAGGGTCGGCAGGTCGTCGACCGTGAGGTAGTCGATCTGTCCGGTCTTCGCGTCCTCGGAGTAGACCGTGCACCGGTGGATCCAGTCGGGCGTGTGCGTCGGCGCCGTCTTCTCGTAGAAGGCGTCCCCGGTGATGCCGTCGGGCATCCGCTTCATCGTGAGCGGCCGGCGTTCCAGGTGGGGGAGCAGCAGTTCGGCGACGTTGAAGTAGTACGCGATCAGATCGCCCTTCGTGTAGCCCTCCTCCGGCCAGAAGACCTTGTCGAGGTTGGAGATCCGCAGCTCGCGTTCGGGGAGCTCGATCCACCACGCGTCTCGGTCGCCCTTCCGCACCTCGAGCGCATGTGGCAGCTCGACCGTGAATGCCGGTCCGCCGGAGCCCTTCTTGCGTTGCGGCATGCGATCGATGGTAAACGGGCGCCGCGCGGACGGGTCTGTCGGTCATCCCGGCTAGACTGGCCGTTCTCGCAGCGTGCGAGCCATCCCAGGGAGGCGAGCCATGCCACGATCCATGTGGAAAGGGGCCATCTCGTTCGGCCTCGTGACGATCCCGGTCGCCGTCTACCCGGTGACCGAAGAGAAGAGCCTCAAGTTCAACCAGCTGCACGACGAGGACGGCGGGCGCATCCGGTACAAGCGCGTCTGCGAGAAGGATGGCGAGGAGGTCACCTTCGAGCACATCGTTAAGGGGTACGAGGTCGAGAAGGACCGCTACGTCGTTCTCACGGACGAGGACTTCGACGCGATCCCGGTCGAGTCCAGCCGGGCGATCGACATCGAACGGTTCGTCGACCTGGACGACATCGATCCCGTGATGTTCAAGAAGAGCTACTACCTGATCCCCGAGGAGACGGGCGCCAAGGCGTACGCGCTGCTCCGCGAGGCGATGAGCGAGGACGGGCGCGTCGGGATCGCCAAGGTGAGCTTCCGCGACAAGGAGCATCTGGCGGCGCTGCGGTTCAAGGACGATGCGTTCGTCCTGGAGACGATGTATTGGCCCGACGAGATCCGCGACGCCGACTTCGGCGGGGTGGACGTCGGCGGCAAGGTGACGAGCCAGGAGCTCGAGATGGCGCGGCAGCTGATCGATTCGCTCGCCGGCGAATGGACGCCCGACGCGTTCTCGGACGAGTACCGCGAGGGGCTGCTCCAGATCGTCGAGGCCAAGCTGCACGGGCAGGAGATCGAGGTCGTCGCTCCCGAGCCGACCGCCAAGGTCGTCGATCTGATGGAGGCGCTCAAGGCGTCGGTGGCGGCAGCCAAGAAGCAGGAGCCGGCAGCCAAGAAGACCGCCGCCAAGAAGACCGCGGCCAAGAAGTCGACCGCCAAGAAACCGGCAGCCAAGAAGACCACCACGCGCAAGAAGGCCGTCGGGGAGTAGGGCAGGCGGGACGCCGGACCTCCAGGGGTAAGCTCCGGCGCGTGAAGCTCGTCACCGCGATCGTCAAGCCGCACCGGATCGACGACGTCAAGGACGCGCTCCGCGAGATCGGGGTCGGCGGCCTCACCACGACGGACGTCGAGGGCTTCGGGCGTCAGCGCGGCCACACGGAGGTCTACCGCGGCGCCGAGTACCAGGTCGACTTCGTCCCCAAGGTCAAGGTGGAGGTCGTCGTCCCAGACGAGGACGTCGACGGGATCGTGGACGCTATCGTCAAGGCCGCCCGGACCGGGAAGATCGGCGACGGCAAGCTCTGGGTGAGCGACGTCGACCGCGTGCTGCGGATCCGCACCGGCGAGATGGGTCCCGACGCGCTGTCGGGCTGATCGTGGCGACCCCGGCGGATGCGCTCCGAGCCGAGCTCGGCGCGCTCGAACGGGCATACGCGCTCGGACATCACGGACGGACGGTCGCGCGCCGGCGTTCCGAGCTGGTGGATGCGTGTCTGCGCGAACTACATGGCCTCGCCGGTGCCCCGCCGGGGATCGCGGTCGCGGCGACCGGTGGGTACGGCAGGACGACCCAGTTGCCCGCGTCCGATCTGGATCTGCTCGTCGTCCACGACGACGGTGCCGCCGTCGGACCGTTCGTCGACGCGTTCCTCTACCCCTTGTGGGACGCGGGGTTCACCGTCGGACACGCCGTGCGCACGCCGGAGGAATGCACCGGTGCTGCCCAAGCGCACTTCGATGCGTGGACGGCGATGCTGGATGCGCGCCGGGTGGCGGGCGATCGCGCGCTCTTCGAGCGCGCGATCGCCCCGGTCCGCGCCGCCGCGACCGCCGACCCGCCGGGCTTCGCCCGGCGGGTCCGCGCCGCCGCGAGCGCCCGACATGAGCGGTTCGGCTCGTGCGCGCATCTGCTCGAGCCCGATCTGAAGGAGGGCACGGGCGGGCTCCGCGACGTGGCCTCCCTCGGCTGGCTGGCCGCCGCCGCGGGGGAGGACCTGACGGCGGCGGGGATCGTCCGGTCGCGGGAGCGCGATCTGATCGACGAGGCGGAGGACTTCCTGATCCGTGTCCGGAGCGCGGCACAGCTCCTGACCGGACGGCGCGACGTCCGCCTCGTCGCAGAGCTCCAGCCCGACGTCGCCCGGGAGGTCGGGTTCGTCGACGAGCCGGACCTGTCCGCCTCCGACGCCCTGATGCGCGCGATCTTCCAGCACGCCCGCGACGTCGAGCACGTCTCGTGGCTCGCCGCCGAGCGGATCGCGACGCCGCCGACATCGGTGGGAGATGCCCCGAGCGACCCTTCGTCGATCCTCCGGGCGCTCGCGGACGCGGCCGATCGCGGCGACGTCCCGTCGACCGCATTGCTCGACGCGATCGAGGACGCGGACCTGCCGGACCCGGTCGCCTGGGACGCGCCGATGCGGCGGGCGTTCCTCCGGCTCCTGCGCGCAGGGGACACCGGTGCCGCGATGCTCGATGTCCTCGACCGGATGCGTCTGCTCGGCCGGTTCGTCCCCGGCTGGTCGGAGGTGCGCTGCCGACCGCAGCGTGATCCCTACCATCGCTCGACGGTCGACGCGCACCTCGTGTCGACCGCGCGGCGGATGGCGGAGCTGCTGCGGGCGCCCGCCGACGACGACGATCTGCTCCGCCAGGGCATCGAGCACCCGGACGCCCTCCTGCTGGGGGCGCTGTTCCACGACATCGGCAAGGTCGGCGCGGGGGGGCATGTCGAGATCGGCACGGCGATCGCGCGCGACGCCCTCGGGACGATGGGGGTCGATCCCGCGGACGCCGAACTCGCCGTCTTCATGGTGGCCGAACACCTCCTCCTGCCCGACACGGCGACACGACGCGACCTGTCGGACGAGGAGCTCGTGGTGGGCGTGGCCGCGCGGATCGGGACACCGGAGCGTCTCCACGCGCTCTCCCTGCTGGCGCGGGCGGACGCGTTCGCGACGGGGCCGGCCGCGTGGACGCCGTGGCGCGAGGCGCTCGTTCGCGAGCTCGTCGCGAAGGTCGCCCGCGTGTTCGAGCGCGGCCAGATGGGCGAGGAGCTGGCGGCGCAGCTGACCGAGCGGACCGAACGTGTGCGAGCGCTGCTCGCGGACGAACCCGATCCCGTCGTCGACCGGTTCATCTTGCAGATGCCGAGCGGGTACTTCCTCGCGGTCGATCCCGAGCGAGCCGCGGCCCACGCCAAGCTCGTCGCGTCGGCCGTCGGGGCGACCGAGGTCCGGACGGCCGCAGCGGTCGGATCGCGGCCGGGGACGTACGAGGTCGTGGTCGTCGCCCAGGACCGGCCCGGGCTCCTGTCCTGGATCGCCGGTGCGCTCACGATCGAAGGTGTGTCGATCCTGTCGGCGCAGGCGTTCACGACGGAGGACGACGTGGCGCTCGACGTCTTCGAGGTCGAGGGTGCCTTCGAACGGGAGATCACGGAGCGCCGCTGGCGTGCGTTCCGGTCGACGCTCCGGCGCGCGATCGAGGGATCGATCTCCCTCGAGCACCGCGTCGAGGACAAGCGGAGGCACTATCCGGCGCCGAGGCTCTCGAGCCCGGTGACGGTCCGTGAGGCGATCGACGCCTCGGAGTTCTCCACGGTGATCGAAGTGGGTGCGCCCGACCGTATCGGGTTGCTGTTCGATGTCACACGGACCTTCGCGGACCTCCACCTCGACGTGCATCTGGCCAAGGTCGCCACCTACGACGGCCGGGTGGTCGACACGTTCTACCTCCGCGACAGGCTGGGGCAGAAGGTCACCGACCCGGCGGCGTTCGCCGCGATCGTGACCACCCTTCGCGAGCGCCTCGAGGTTGCGTCCGCTCAGCGACCTTCCGAGCGATAGTCGCCGAGACCCTCCTGCATCGCTTGGTCACGCGCGCGCTCCGATGCTGCCGTAGACGCGGCCTTCTTCGCTTGCTGCGGATCCTCACCGAAGTCCACGACGCTCGGCCGGGCGATCAGGTACACGATCACGCCGATCACGGGAACGATCAGAAGCAGCAGGATCCAGAGTGTCTTCGCCCCACCATGCAGATCTGGCCGACGGAGCACATCGACGATCGCCGCGATGTCGATCACGAGCACAACGAGTCCGACGATCCATCCGAAAACCGCCATCGTGCTCCCTCCCTGCCGCTGGTTCCGATGAGCCTATCCCATGAGGTCGGGCCCTCCGCGGGCGGCCCCTGTCACCCTCAGACGGCCATCAGGTTCCGTGCGGCGGCCGTCACGTCCCGCTTCGTCCGCGGATCGCCCGGCCGGACGTCCACGACCGGCAACGAGAACGAGAACGTCGACCCGTGGCCGACCTCGGACTCGACCCAGATCCGCCCGGACATCCCCTCGACGAGCGAGCGCGCGATGTAGAGGCCGAGTCCCGTGCCCGTCCTGCGGCGGCCGCCATCATCGTGCACGCGGAAGAAGCGATCGAAAACGCGCGCCTGATGCTCCTTCGGGATGCCCTCGCCACGATCGCGGACGGAGATGACGGCCGCGCGTCCTTGCTGCGTCACCTCCAGGTCGACCGGGAGCTCGGTCGGCGTGTACTTGTCCGCGTTCGTGAGGAGGTTGAGCACGACCTGTTCGACGCGGAACGGGTCGGCGAGCGCGACGAGCGCCTGCTCGGCGCCGTGGAGCTCGACCAGGCGATCGGGGTTCTGCTCGTGGTAGTCGGTGACCAGCCGCCGGAGGAGCGGCGGGAGCGACACCGGCTCCAGATCGATCACGAGCCCGCCCGCGTCGATCTGCGATGCGTCGAGCATGTCGCCCACGAGCCGCTCGAGCCGTTGCGCCTGGCGCAGCATGATCGCGTAGTACTCCTGTCGTGCCTCCGGGGAGTCCTCAACGGATCCCTCGAGCAAGCTCTTGAGGAACCCCTTCAACGGAGTCAGCGGCGTGCGGAGCTCATGCGAGACCATCGATACGAAGTCGCGCTTCAGTTGCTCCGCCCGCGTCTCCTCCGAGGCCTCCCGCATCACCACGATGTGGGACGGGGGAGCACCCAGATGATCGCGGATCGTGCTCGTGCGGAGACGGACGCTCACCGTCGCCCCGCCCTTGGCCCGCACGAGCGCGTCGTGCGGCTCGGTCCGAGGGATCTCGGAGCCGGCGAGGGCCTCGATGTTCGCGATGCCCAGGAGGTCGTCGTACCGGGCGCCGATCGCCTCCTGTTCCGTCCACCCGACGACCCCCTGCATCGCGGGGTTCCACGTCGTGACCCGTCCTGACCCGTCCACCGCGAACACGCCGTCGGACGTGTGCATCACGATCTCGGACAGGCGCGCGCGCTCCAGGGTGTCGCCGAACAGCCGGTGGTTGTGGAGGCGGATCGCGACCTGGCGGGCGAGGCCGTCCAGGAGGAGGCGCTCCTTCGTCCCCAGCGGCTCCTTCCGGTAGACCGCGACGACGCCGCGCACGTCCTCGTCGTCCCCCACGAGCGCGATCTGGGGGGCGATCCCCGAGCGCACCGTGACGAGCGCCTCGAGCGGGTCCGGCCCCGTCTCGTCGACGGTGAACGAGTGGGTGCCGGTCGTCGCGTGCACGCTGACGTGGTCGCCGTCGACCACCACGAGCTCCACCCGGTCGGCGGGGAGCAGCCGCTCGAGGAGCCCGAGGAAATCCCCGAACCCGTCGGCCGACGCGATCGGTCCCTGCAGTACGCGGCCCGCCTCGTAGAGGTCCCTCATCTGATCCCGCTCGGCGAGGCTCTCGACCCATCGGCGATACGTGACGTACGCGAGCGCCACCGGAACGGTCAGCAGGACGAGTGCGGCCGGCTCCTCGACGATCAGCAGCGCGCCCAGTATCCCCAGGGCCATGTTGCCGAGCCAGTGGAAGACGTTCACGGCGAGCGGGAGCCGGAAGACGTCACGGAACCGGCTGCCCTCGACCATCGACACGACGAGCACGATCGCGCTCGCGTTGAAGGCGAAGGCGATGTACATCGCGGCGAGGACCGCCAGCCACGTCCGGGGGTCGGTGGGCGAGGTGGCCTTGGCCATCCCGGCGAACGCGACCTCCGCGAGGGTGATCCCGATCAGGAACTGGGACACGTTGTACGCGATCTTGTAAGGGGACCACCGGTTCATCGCCTGGCCGATGCCGACCCCGAGCAGCACGCCGACGGTGAGGACGCTCGGGAGCACCAGGATCAGCGCGCCGGCCCAGACGCCGTCCGTGAGCGCGAAGTTCACCGTCTCGGACCCCCGCTTCAGCGGGATCGAGCACCGCTCGGCGACGATCGTGAGCACGACGATCAGCGCGAGGGCCCCCAGATCGTCCACGTCCCACGTGCGGATCTGCGGCACACGGATGGCCACGCAGGCGAGCCCGAGGACGGCGGCGATCCCGATCAAGACCTTGACGCGGCGGGGAAGGGTCACGGGTCGATCACCTCAGCTCCACGCGATCGAGCTCCACGCGATCGAGCTCCAAGAGTTGGAGCTCCAGGAGTTGGAGTTCCAGCACATCCCGCTCCAGGAGTTCGAGCTCCAGGAGTTGCTACTCCAGCCGTCGTTCTCGGAGATCAACGACGACCAACTGTTCGACGACCAGCTGTTCGAGGACCAGGAGTTGGAGTCCCACGGATCACCAAGGACATCGATCTCTCCCGCAACGAGCTCGCTCGATCCATCACCGTCCAGGTCCGCCAGCACGTGCACGTTGCCGCGGCTCTGCTCGAGGGACCCGTCTCCGACGGCGTGGGGGAGTCCGGCGTTCGGGTTCCCAACCGCCCCGTCGGCCGCGAGCACCGCTCCCTCCGCGTCCACGAGACCGTCCCCGCCACCCGTGCGATAGGCCGCCGTCTTGAACGCCGTGCCGAGCAGCATCCCTTTGACCTGGTTCGGCGTGAGCAGGGGGTTCACCTCGTACATCAGCGCCGCGACGCCCGAGATGATCGCCGCGGCCTGCGAGGTACCGGTGCCCTTGAGGTAGTCGTCGTCCACGACGGCGTCGGGGTGCAGCTGGTCGATCGTGCTCCCCACCGACCGCGTCGACACGATCGTGATGCCGGGAGCGACCAGGTCGGGCTTCTCGAACCCGTCCTGGGTCGGACCCCGACTGGAGAACGGCGCCACCACGTCGTCGCTCCGGTCGGCGGTCCCGTTGAGGTCGGCCGCGCCCACCGTGATGACGTACGGGTCGTCGCCCGGCTTGTTGATCGTGCCGGTGCCCGAGCCGCGGTTGCCGGCGGAGACCACGACGGTGATCCCGGCGGCCCATGCCCGTTCGACCGCGGCGTCGAGCGGGTCCAGCACGTACGGCTGGTCCCCGTCGGTGCCGAACGCCAGGTTGAGGACGCGGATGTTGTACAGGTCCCGATGCGTGACGATCCACTGCAACGCGGCGATCACGACGCTGACGTCGGTGGAACCGTCGGCGCCTGCCACCTTGACGGAGACGATGTGCGCCATGGGGGCGACCCCGCGCCACTTGCCGCCCGACGCCGCGCCGTTGCCGGCGATCACACCGGCGAGGTGCGTGCCGTGGCCGTACCCGTCGTCACCGGCACCGCCGGGCGTGAAGTCGATCCTGGCGTCCACCCGTTTCCCGAGGTCACCCACCTGCGAGACCCCGGTGTCGAGCAAGGCCACCGTCACGCCGGCACCCTTGAGGCCGACCTGCGAGAGCCGGATCGCCTTGCGCCAGACGAGGTTGGGCTCGCTCGCGTCGTATTGGGTGGTCCCCGCCGATGCCATCCGGATGTGGGCGTCGGCCCACAGGTCCCCGACGCTCGCATCGGCGGTCAGGCGGGTCACCCGATCCTGAGGGACCACGGCCGCGAACCCGCCCACGAGCGGGAGCTCTCGCGCGACGCGCCCGCCGATCGAGTCGACCAGCCGTTCGGCCGCGTCGCTGGTGGGTGAGGTCTCGCGGACGATGATCCCGACATCCGGCCCTCGGCTGACGATCGGTACCGCAACGGCGACGACCGTCGCAAGCAGGCAGATTGCAACGAGCGCGATCCTGCCTCGTGGGCGGCGGCTGATGCTCCGACCGGCGATAGGAGTCCCCCCTTGGTGCGGGCCCGTGGGGCATGGGCCCTA